>Ga0307376_10002495_pt1 | contig 18003 bp, 44 predicted proteins | sample TR2MG_FD_202536 | JGI IMG/M metagenome (GOLD analysis project Ga0307376, IMG submission 202536) | Soil microbial communities from Risofladan, Vaasa, Finland - TR-2 | ecosystem: Environmental > Terrestrial > Soil > Coastal area > Acid sulfate soil | place: Finland: Risofladan, Vaasa | collected...
GTACAATGATCACATCTTCTCATTAGCAGGAAATGTGAATGGAATAGATGATAAGTTTTCTCCTGAAGCACGACCTATTGTTTTGTCATTTGTTGAACGGTGTATGATTTGGCTTCAAGAGATTGGCTGTTTGAAATATGCTCAACCTATGAATGAACCGGCTCATTGGGGAAATGATAAGATCGCTCATCAAATTGCTGATTTTCATAGGGATGTGGGTGATAAGATTTTGGAGTTCCTTCCTCACGAGGGATTGATAATGGACTCTTCTATGTCTGAATATGTCCATGCTTGGTTTGTAGGAACAAGGAATTCTGATGGATCCCTGCACATGTGCCCTCATTGTGGTATGCCCATGGGGAGGGACGAGTTTGCAGAAAGAAGGATTTGGTCAGAGCAGCATAGTCGGTCGACTATCCAAGGGTTTCTTTCAAGCGGTTTTGACATTGGTCTTGGTTCAGCTTGGCTTCACGTGGCTAGCAATGAGGATGGATCTCCTGATGGAGACAAAGAATGTCCTGATATTCCTTCTTATAGGCAGGGAGATACTGGCGAGATGATGGACTCTATGTACTATGCTTTGAATGAATCCACAAAGGCCGGTAAGCCACACATCTTTTCATGGTTCCCATTTGAGGCTCTTGAGCATAAGGACCCACCAAGTTCTACTCCTCAGGAAAATTATGATAATTGGAGAAAATTTGATTGGGACAGGATCAGGACTTATTCTATAGTGAGAAGAGACTTTGAGTTGGGAGGATAGAAATGTCATATGAAGATGATGTGGAATTTCTTGAATTCGCTGAAGCCTTTGCTGCTGATCAAGTTAAGTTTATCAACCTTGTGCTACAAGAAATAAGGAAAAGAGATAAGAGATGCAAAGTGGTACTTGGTGATAGTTATGGAAAGGCTATTGGATTCATCACTCCATTTTTAAAATGTGGAATAGAATTGAGAAAAGTCAGGACAGATCTTGGTTCATATTTGACAACGACACGAGCAATATTAGAGGAAGAATATAAAAGGCAATTCAGATCTTCTAAGAAGATTAAGGCCAAACGTGTAGAGGATCATCCACTTGAAAAACAGATAGGGATATAAGACTATTAGGCCAGGCTCGTTTGGCCCATACAGGCCACCAGGTGGCCACTACCCCTGTAGAAAAAAGTTTTCTTAATCAGGTATAGCTGTGCTATATCATTCTTTTATTTCTCACAAATCCTTGAGCTTTATCAGTCAACGCCATGTAGTGGGCTGTATAGGCCGAATCTTGTAGGAAAACCTTTCCTTAACCTAGTATAGACATATTTAAAATAACTCTTTACTTTTGCTGGTTTTTAACCTATATTAGGAAGGCACTATGATAATATTATCATTAAGAGTAATCACTGATCTAATATTCATATCAAATTTGTGGGGGGTTAGAAAACCACAATCATCTAACCCTTTGGGGGGGGACAAATTTCATCTCGTGAGGTTATTTACTTGTGATGGTTTAAAGCTTATTATTGTATTAGAAAACAATGATTAAGAAAAAGAACGAACAAAAAGAGCGAACAGAAATAGCTCTTCAAATCGGCGACGCTATGCCAGCCATGGCAAAGGAATCACTCCCTATATGGCTGGGCAACTCGGTCAGTTGATCGGGATCGCTTACTTATAAGATTTTGTATCCTTAAAAAAAGACGACTTTAGTTTTTCCAGCACTCGGAAGGCGTTCGCTCCTGATGGCTGTTGGGTTAAAAAAAATCAAAGCGGTAAAAATGAGAGGATATACGAAATGATAATAGGAAATAAAAATAAAAGCCGAAAGAGAGAAGAGAACTTTTTTTTTCTTCTCTCTCCACTAGGGAGTAGCTGTCCTAGTGCCGATGATGGCCAGGCTATAAGAAAGAAGGTATAAAAATTTTTTTAAGGAGGAAATTAAAATGGCATTAGGAACTAATTACAAAAGGTCAGAAGACAGGGATGACAAGAAAGTTGAAAGGAACTTAGAAAATCACTTTCAGCTCATGTCTGAGTTTGAAAGACAGGGGATGGACAGGGATTCAGCAAGCGCTATTGCCTTGATGATAGTTTCAGGGCATAGACTTTAAAAGGAGAAAAAAATGAATAATCTTAGAAGATCTGATGTTGTTTCAACAAAGCCTGGAAGATGCAGGCATGAATGGAAAGAGGTTGATGCTAGAGCCTCTTTGGTCGTGGTTGTCAGAACTTTTGAATGCACAGTTTGCCACAAGTCTAAAACTAGAAGAGACTGGGCAGACTGAATAAGGAAAGAAAATGATAATTCAAAACAAAAACAGTTTGAGAAAGGAAGTCAAGGACAGAATAGGTGATCCAGATGCTTCAAAAAGGCATTGCGGATTATCTTTTTTTCGTAATGGGAATTGGACTATTCACAAAGAAGGAGAATATGTTCTTGGCACTTGGATCACTATCAATTTCTTTTGGCTGAATAGAGAAAGGTCTGGTCAGTTTGATTGGCCTTGGAGAAAGATTGTTGATTTCAATATTTCAGAAATATTTGAGCAATTGGAACAATGGGAAACAATGGGAAAGGTATCCTAATACAACAGGCTATAAGAAAGAAGGTATTTAAAATTTTTTTTTAAGGAGAAAAAAATGGAACAATTAATTTTGACAGATAGATGTTTACAAAAGGCTTTGGATTTTATGGAAGTGTGGATTGAAAAATCCTTTGGTGTTGAATTATACTTATTTGATGCAAATGGGATAGTTCGCACTGAGACTTATGCTGATGTAAAAGTCAGAGTTTCAAAATTCAAAGGCAATAAGATCATGAGTGTATTCCTTAAGAGTATTGTGGTGGAATTTAATGTCGTGATAGATAGGGAAAAAGATCTGATTGTTATTAATCGTCTTGGAATTTCCTTTGAGCATATCGGTGGCGGTCGCAATGGTTGGGATCAAAGGCAGATAAGGTTTGTCATGAATCCAAATCACGCAGTGGCAAACTTTGTGGAAGAGAGGATAGGATGAAACAATTAAAAGTATCAGTTGCAAAACTTACTAAAGATCAAATGAAAGCTAAAGTCCTGGCCTGGATTGAGATGCTCAAATCTGAAGATTTGAAAATGAGAAAAGAATGTGGCCTTTCAGAAAAGTATGAATATGGTGAATTTTCCAGTTTTAAAATTGAAGACCATGAGATTAAGGGTGGGGCAAAAGGTTTTTTGTTTTGTTTCGATGCCAACATTCATGATATCATTGATGGCTATAGAGCTGATGGTTTTTCAACAAAGCAAGGAGCAGCATTTGATGCTCTCACTGATGGAACCAATTGGTCACAAGAGGCTCAAAATTCTTGTGTTGAATTCTTTTATGTGTCATTTTAAGGAGGAAATTAAAATGGCATTAAAACTAACCTTAACTAATGATGACTGTGAAGTCATCGCAACTTGGACAATTGGGGAAACGAGAGAAGAGTTGGAACACTCTGACGAAATGTGTGGATATGAGCATGATATGTATGCTGAGGAAGGATATCCTGCTGTCAGTGATTTTCTTTCTGATGATGTGGCCTCCGAGATCTGCTCTTATTATGAGCGTGAAGGAAAAGTATAAATCGTGAAAGGGAAGATCGCCTTTATCAGATCTTCCCTATGCTGGATGTGGTTGCCCAGCACTGATGATCTAGACCAAAATTTATTTTTTTTGTAAGGAGAAAAAAATGAAACAAGAGACTTTAAGAAAAGAAGGTGTTGGTTTTCAATTGGTGGCTTATTCAGCAAATGATGAGTATTATCAAAGATGGCTCAAAAGTGATTTACCTGATTGGGGATATGGGTTTGTTTTTACAAACGCCACAACAGTTGACTTGGTCTTCCAATCTATTGATGATGCCAAAAAGGTTGCAAAGATTGGCCTGGTTGATCACTACAAAATTTATGCTTGGTCAAATGGTTGGCGAGAGGCTGTTGTTTTCACATCACCAGATCTTTCTGAACTTGAAAAAGAATCCAAAGAAATAGAAGAGAAAACAAAAATTGAGCAGCAAGATAAATTAGGTCGTATGGTTGCTTTAGCAAGCACCAAACAAAATGTGCTGCTTGGTGAAGTGGATGCTGGTATTGTCAAAATTAGTTGGTCAGCCAAATATACGGTTGATGATTCTGGTCACAAACTTGCTTATCCTTCAATTTCTATTAAGGATTCAATCACTGTGTCAGGCAGATTCGCAGAACCAAAAACAAAGACTTTTAACTTTATGACATTTGAAACAAAAGATGGCAAAATCAGACGAAAGGAATTCAAAAGGTATTTAGACAATTGGTTTTATCTTGAAGATGCAATGTCTGGTGCATTTATGGATAAAATATCTGAGATGGCCAAAACTAGAAGAGAAGAGTTGGCCAGCATAAGGAAGGCATAAAATGAAAATAGAGACTAAAAAAATTCAGGTTCAGTATTCTGGCAATAGGCCGGTTGGAAGTTACATTTTTCATATTGGGGTGGAAGTTGCAGTGGCGATGGTTGAGAACACATATGAAGATCGTGAAACCTTAAAGGCTCTTCCTGCTGAAACATATGGCTCTTGGCATTTAGAGTATGACAGGGAAACGATTGAAGCTCAAATAAGAAAGCAAATCAAACAGCAGGTTGAAGATACTTTAGCTGAAAAAGGTATTATGGTTGATTTAAAAGTTGGTGGAGGAGCACTGCTTGCCTTCCCAATGGATTTGGATGCAAAATCATGACTGAAAGAAAAAGATTCAGCCAGGAAAAGGTTAACACCTTTTTCAAAAGATCACGGAATATGGGCACCTCTTTCTTAGAAGAGCAATTGGCAAATGCCAAAACAGAAAAGGAAAGAAAGAGGATCAAGAGATTACTGAAGGATTTCAGTTAGGAAAAATGAAAAAAATAATCAATGGGCTTATGGCAAAGAGTGAACAAGAATCCTGGGTTGAAAAAACAGAAGTGTGTTTTGTTATTCTCTATCCCAGAACGACCGAAACCAAATATGGGAAACACCAAGAATGGTTTAGATTGAGGATCATTGAACAGAGCAAAGTTCATCCACATGGAATAACAGAAGATACAGCTTTGAAGTTGGCTGGGAAAACCGGAAAGGTTTGGAAAGAGGTGTCAAAAACTTTGAGATTGAAATAAGGAGAAAAAATGAAAACTTTAACAGTAAAAAAATTAAGGCAGTTGCTTTTTGAAGTAAAAGATCAGGAAGCAAATGTGGTGATGTTCACTGAAGGAGACAGAGAATGCATTCCTTTAGTGTCAATTCAAGATGATTCAAATGATCTCGGAATCGTCTCATTAGGATTTCTTGATGTGAAAGGAAAAGACAAATTGCACATTTGTAATCATAATTATGAATGTGGGCAGACTAAATGTTTGCACTCAGAACCTCATAGTGTGGATTCAGAACATCCTGGCAGTTGCCATGATTATTGTAATCATATTGGAATGTTTATGGAATGTGTAGAGGTTCTAGATGAGGATGAGGAAGAGTCTTATGAGGCTATGGTCAATCGTGGCCAAAGGGGAAGTGACTTATGATGACTGAACAATTTAACCAGGCTATTATTAAGAGGTGTGCTTGGCAAGTTATTGCCTATTGTGGCGGTGATTTAGCTATGGCACTAACTGGGGATCCTGAAGGTGACATTCCTCAAATGGCTTCTTGTGAAGTCACGATACAGCATTTTGCTGATCTTCCAAAAGAGCCTAAGAGCTTTGGCAATCCTTGTGGGTTTGATGAAAACGAATATGCTGAAATAGGAAAATTCATGAGCAATGGTTATCAGTGGAAGATTGATCATCTCAGGAAAGAAGTCTTTACAGAAAGAAGGTGTGGCAAGGAAGACAATGGCCAGACCTTAGAGGCATCAGAACAGCAAGCAAGAAGAATGGCTCAGAGAAGAGAAGATGTTATGAGGAGGCTGTAAAATGAACAAAAAAGAAATTAGAAGGCATTTGGAAATTCGTGATTTTAAAGTCACGAAAGAAAAGGGCGATGTTTGGAGAATCACCAGGTTGGTTAGAGACTCCAGCATCCATGATTTGGCAAATATGATCTGCCAAGTAAAGACTCTATTTCCTACTGCATTTATTTTGGATGGTTTTAATCAGGGAGCAACTGCTGAGTTGCTGTTCACTTTGAAAGGAAGCAAATGATGATTTTTAAAATCACATTGGGCTTGATTCTTTATTGTGCAGTATCCCTGATTGTTTTTAAGGCTGTCAAGAGGCTCTTGAAAGGCCAATCAGTTCCATATAGAGTCAACCCTATTAGACCAAATACAGTTGGCCCATACACAGCCTCTGCAAGCGAGCAAAAGATACTTGATGAAATAAACCGAGAGCCAATAGGAGGGAAAAGAAATGGCTGATAAGATAAGGTTAAAAATCAATCTTGATGGGCCATGCGGGAATGTTTTTTTCATAATGGCAAAATGCAAACGTGCCGCATTTGATGAAGGCTGGGATGCTAAAAGGATTCAGGACTTTTTGAAAGAATGCAAGTCTGCTGATTATGCCCATTTGATGGAGACAGTTCGTGCTGATTTCGATATAGATTGAAGTATGAACAATATGGGAAAGTTGGTTAAAAAGATTTTGTCCTTTTGGATCACAATGTCAATGCCAGCTTTCCTATTGATAATTATTTTTAAAGGAGGATCATGGCAAATAGAAATGATCTAATTAAAAAGAGTACCAAGGGACAGGAAACAAAGACCACATCTGTGGAGGAAGAAAAACAAGGAGAAAAAATGGTAGAAACAAAAAAGGTAGAAACAAAGAAGGCAGATGCCACTGACAAAAGGAGTGCAGAAAAGGCCGCAATCAAAAAGCTCATGGAAGAGACCATGAAAAAGTTGACCAGCTTGGCCACTGATATTGTGGCTGTTCCTAGAGCCAAATACACCGGCTGGAAATTCGGCTTTAAAGTTTTGGTCGCAATTGGCCCACGACATTCCAGCTTCATGATGTGGGTTTATGAATACAACAAGTCCGGCAACCGAACCAGTATTGAAGCCTTTGAGATCAAGTCTTCATCTAAAGATGTTGATGTTGTTATCACTGGCCTTTTGGGACAAGTCAAAAAGAATTATGATGTCCTGGCAGCAGTGGCTAAAAATGTCGCAAAGCCTGCTCCAAAAAAAGAGGCTCCAAAAAAAGAGGCTCCAAAGAAGGAAGCCAGTCCAGCAGCCAAGTGATATTGGTTGCTCAGATCGTTTGTGGTGGGAGAGGTCTTTAACGGCCTCTCCTATCTGCATTTTAAAAACAGGGAATTGCAAGGAGAAAAACAATGAAAACATTTCAACCAAATCTTGATTGGCAAAAAAAACGAAATGCAGAAATAATGAGGAAACGAGCACTGATTGCTGATGGGCAAATGTGCCCAGGATGTGAGAAAGATATTGATAAGAATGATTCTGATGCGAGGAAAGCATATGGTAATGAGATCTGGCATGCATCTTGCTTGAAGGAAGAGCAAAGATATTGGGCATGCGTTGATGCAGAAGACAAACGTCGTCATGAATTTGATGAATAAGGAGAAAAAAATGAATAAAAATACTTTTCAACCAGGCCCACGATGCGGCAATTGTGAAAGGTTTGATCGGAACAGGGATAAGGCCGGTCAGCCAATTAATATCAAACACATTGGTTCATTCTGTGGTAGGGAATTGGATCCTAAAGAATGTGGTGATGGATTTAAAAGTCGCCATAATGGTGGCAAGAAAAAACGGAATTGCAAACCATGGCAGCAGAATAATATATAAAAGGAAAAACAAATGGCAACATTATCTTTTGAAAAACCTAAATTTATTTTCAGAGGCTCTAAAGAAGAGAGACTTCCACCAAAGGATGCTGGCTTTTTATTTGATCCTGATAATTGGGTTGATCCTAATTGGAACACAATCTATATAGGCAAAGTCAAACAGATGATTGAAAATTGCAGGAAAGCAGATGTTGCCCTTATTATAAATGACAGTGCCAAAAAGGAAATAAGAAAAGCTGAAAAGAGTGAAAAAGTAAAATTGGAAATGAGTAGGAGCACCGGTTCTGATGCTGAAATTCCTTCACCAGAAGGACTAGAATATTATCCATTTCAAAAGGCCGGTATACAATATGCATTGAAAACACCTAACACACTTATCGCTGATGAAATGGGATTAGGAAAAACCATTCAGGCAATTGGTGTTATCAATTGTGACAAGCCAAAAAAGGTTCTTATCATATGTCCAGCTTCATTAAAGCTGAATTGGAAAAGGGAACTTGAGAAATGGCTGGTTGATGAATACTCTATTGCTATCGTAAATGGTGAAGAAGATTTTGAAAAAGATATCACCATTATCAATTATGATAGGCTTAAGAAATATATGAAGCAATATCTATTATTGGTGACTGAGAATAAAGAGTCTCATTCATCTGGTACTGATTATGAATGTAGCATTTGTGGTGGCCAATTCAGATCTGCCAATATAGCCTATAATCATGTGGACAAAAAGCACGAAGATCAAATTGAGGACATTCTTCTTAAGACCAAATATGATATTCTGATTTTAGATGAGAGTCACTATGTCAAGAATTTCAAAGCTCAGCGAACTCAAGCTGTAGTCAGAATTGCCAAGAGAGCAAAGAGGAGAATGTTTTTAACTGGGACTCCTATTCTTAACAGGCCAATTGAGCTTTTCACCCCATTGTGTATTCTAGATTCTGAATTAATAAAAGGTGGTTGGTCAAAATATGCAACTCGTTATTGTGGTGCTTATAGAGGCCGATTTGGATGGGATGTTTCAGGAGCCAGCAACTTGGATGAACTGAACACAAAATTGAGAACATCTGTGATGGTAAGAAGATTGAAAAAAGATGTCTTGACAGAACTACCATCCAAGATACGATCTATTGTTCCTATTGAAGCCAAGGATAAAAATATCAAGGAGGCTCTTAAAGAAGAGGCTCTGCACAGGGACAGATGGCTTTTGGTAAAAGCTCAGCTTGAAAAGGCCAGTATGAATAGTGAAGAAAATAAAGAGACTTTTGAACAGCAAGTCACTGGCCTAAAAAGAAATGTTGCTTTAGAATTTGCTGAGATCTCACGCATTAGGCATCAGACAGCATTGGCTAAACTTCCTGAAGCCATAGACTTTATAAAAGATGTTTTGGAAATTCAAGATAAAGTAATTGTTTACACTCATCACAAAGATGTTCTGGATGGAATTTATAAAGAGCTCAGTGATGTGAGTGTAGTGCTGACTGGTGATGTGAAGCTTGAGGATAGAGATAAGGCTGTTGAGAGTTTTCAAAATAATAGCAAGGTCAAACTTTTCTTAGGTACAATTCAGGCCGCAGGATTAGGTATAACTCTTACTGCCAGTTCAACAGTCATATTTGTAGAGTTGGAATGGACTCCTTCAGAAATGAGTCAGGCAGAAGATCGTGCCCATCGTATTGGTCAGAAAAATGTAGTGAATATTTATCATTTAATTATTGATGGCTCTATTGATTCTGAATTGTCTAATGTTCTTATTGAAAAGCAAAAGGTTATTGATGCTGCGCTAGATGAGATGGTGGATTTTGAAATGACTAATCTTTCTGATGTTGAAGGACCAGCCCAAAAAGAGGCCAGCAAGGCATTAGAAAAATTGGCTGAAAAATTAAGTGATGAAGATGGTGGATGTGTTCATAGGTTGCTTGGATATTTGTCAGCTATTTGTGATGGGGCATCATCAGAAGATGGCATGGGATTTAATAAGATAGACACCAAGCTGGGAAAGAGTTTAGCCAATGCTTCTAGGTTATCAAAAAAGCAGGTGGCATTAGGCTATGTAATTCTGATGAAATATCGTAGGCAAATTGAGCACTTAGGTGATTGTGAAAAACTTTATAATAAGGAGGAATAAATGGATTTTAAATTTCGTGTACAGGCAAAATTCAAAAATAATGCCTGTGATAATTTAGACACCATAATTCATATGGGTGGTACTAATCAAAGGGAAGCTGAGAATAGAGTTATTGACCATATAGTCAATACCTATGAGAATGATTTTCTGGACGTGGAAACTGTCCGGATAAGCTTAATTAAAAAGGAGAAAAATGAAAAAAGAACAGAGACTTTCTAAGGGCGATCCAGTTTACTTTATTTCTGATGGAAAGAAGTATTTTGGTGAGGCCATAGAGTTGCTTGGCATTGGGACATTCACTAGGGTGTCTTGTGATAGAGATGAAACAATGTCACTTGATTATGTATATGCTCCAGATTCTCGTATGCGTGATCCTGGAGTCATCGTAGCAACCAGTATTTTGAAACGTATTACAAAAGGAGAAAAAAGATGACGGAACAAAGAATTATTAATGCGGCTGATGGTCGTAGATGTACTGAAGCATTGGTGCGATCAGTACCAGAGCCTGATTTTACAGAAACATGGCATCCCCATGGACATGGAAAGGTTATTGATGCCACAGCGTTGGCTGTGAAAAATTTAGGGCTAGAGGTTAAGGAGAAAAGGTATTCCTTAGCTGGTGGTGGGTCAAAGATGTTTGGCCTGTGGCAAGTAGAAGAGAAGGATGGGAAGCACAATTGTATTGGTTTCAGGAATTCTATGGACAAGTCAATGTCTATAGGTTATATCTCAATCCTCACCGTGATAGTTTGTACCAATCAAATCACTCATGGAAATTATTTCCAATTGCGTCGTCACACTTCCGGATTGGATGTTGATCAGTTAGCGCTTTTGGCTACTGATGCAATAGGAAAAGTTGCCACAGATTTTAACACTACCAATGCTTGGCATGAAGGTTTGAAGGAAGTCAAATTGCAGTATGAGAGGATAGAACGACTGACAATTCAGGCAATGAGAATTGGTGTCCTGCTTCCAACAAAGTTTAATGAGTTTGATACTCTTCTTTTCGGTAACAAGGATGAGTCGCCAAGCTATGACCAAACCTTATATGGTTTTCATGGAGCCTTAACTCAAGTCATTCGTGAGCAGAGTTATGGAAAGAATGTATGGATCAATCAAAAGATCACGTCCTTTGTTGATGAGATAAGGAGATCTCACTAAAGTGTTGAATAGCTGGAGCCTGGAGCCAGGGTTGCTGGAATATGAAGCCGTACACCCCCACGGTGGATCAGCTTATTCCCTGGCTCCTACACAGCTTTTAAGGGTAAGACTATTAGACCAATATCGTTTGGCCTGCAAATGGCCTCTGACAGCCTTGTGCATAAGGCAGGGATATTTATTTAGACCAATAAGGATTGCTGTATGAAGAATAAAACGTGTGGGAGTTGTGCTTGGTGTGATCACCCACGACTTCCAGTCAATAAAAAGAAGTATGGTGAGTTTGATATGTGCCTTTGCATAGATACAAAAAGGGATAAAGTGAAAGCTCACTATAAGGGTTGTCGTAAATGGAAATAAATCAAATTTTTTTAAGGAGAATCAATGGAAGTTTTTCAAAAAAATGACAGAGTTCAGGTATTCAATCTTCAAAAGTTTGAATGCCTAGGATGGGGAACGGTGACAGAGACTTACATCACCATTCCGAATGAAGGAACCAATAGAGGAAAAGAAAGAAAGGCCGTATTGGTCAAACTTGATAATGGTACAGAAGTTTATGCTGGTGGAGTTGTGCACATTGCTCTTTCAAAAGAGAAGGCTACTGAAATTGCAGATAGGATGCTGGAAGATATTGAAAAGGCAGGATCACAAAAAATAAAAGCAAAACAATAGATGACAAATCTTAGTGTTTATTGGGTACGAAACTTGTTTTTAAAAGGAGATTTTAAATGAAGCTTAACATGTTTGAAAAAATCAAACAAATTGGAAAAGATCTGGAAGATCAAACAATCATAAGAATCACAATATGCAAAACAGAAAACTATGTTGGTTTTAAATATGGAAGAAAGCTGATTTTTACTTTGCCATATGATCTTCTCTACATTGGGATCCATTATGGAATGGGTAAGAATCCTCAAAAATTGTTTTTAAAAATGACTACTGGGATGGCTGACAAGATTAGGCAAATTGGAAAAGACCTAGAAGGACAGATAATCACAATATGCAAAACGAAAAACTATATTGGCTTTAAGTATGGTAAGGACTTAATTGCTACTTTGCCATATGATCTTCTCTACATTGGGATCCATTATGGAATGAACGGATATCCTGTGAGGATTCCTATTGTGCCAGCTGGAAAAATTTAATGGCATCAACAATTGAAAATGTACTTATTGGAAAGATTGGTTCCAGGTTGACCATTGGTGATCGGTGGTTAGTTTGGAATAAATCAAGTCAGGAATGGGTAGTTTATAAATCTCATTTTGGACACAGCACTGGGACTGTGGAATATGCTGGATCAAATAAAGCAAAAGCTTTACAAATTTTAATAAAGGAGGCCTAAAAATGGCACGATTGAATTTCGTAAAAAAAGCAAGGAAGGATTATCCTGAGTCTAATATCAAAAAGGGTGATTCCTATTACTGGTGGAAATTTAATTTTGGTAGAAAGCAAAAGAGCCGTACCAAACCACCTCGGAGTCGGTTGACGCAGTCCAGTTTTTATTCACAACTATGGGACATCCAGGATACGATTGCTGAAACAATTACAGTAGAAGGAGTTGAAGGAGATCTTGAAAGTTTGATTGGTGATCTTCAGAACCTTTTAGATGAGTGCCAAGAAAGTTTGGATGCCATGCCTGAACAGCTTCAGGAGTCGTCAGCCGCAGGTCAAACTCTTAGTGAAAGAATTGAGAATATGGAAACATACATCAATGAGTTAGAGGCTATTGATACATCATTTGAGGAAACTGATGGTTCTGCTGATGAAATGGAAGCAAGGCTAGAAGAGATTGTTGAAGAGATCAGCAATGCTGATCCTGGCCTATAAGAAAGAGGTGCACATGGAAGAGAAAATAAAACAAGATACAATTTATGGTCTTCGTGTTGAACTCAATGGGTGCAAGGAAACTATTGATCGTCTTAAGAAAGAAGTCCAGCACCCACGAGAAGAATCAGGTATGGGTATGTGGGATATAAAGAAGATGAAAGATCGTATAGATGATTTGCAAAAATGGGCATTGGTTTGGCGCTCGTTGATTCTGCTGATGGAGAGGTAAGATGAAACCATATACAGTTTACACAATTAGGAACAGAAAAACTGGATTGAATGATGACCTCTATAACCGAATCCTGAATTGCAAGTTTGACCAAGCCACTCTCTATATTAAGAACGAGCCACAGCCAGTTCAAGATCTCATTAAGGCTTTGGCTATGATACTTCAAAATATTGGATGGGAGGAGACGAAACAAGATTTGGTAGATAATGGTTTAGATTGGGAACTCATTCGTGAAGAAGATCTGCGCACCATTTTGAAACATGCTTTAGCAAACATCAATTATACTGGCCCCATGCCTTTACTAGAAGGAAGATAATATGGAAGAAAAATAAGGAGAAAACATGACACCATATATTAAGCTTATTTACATTTGTGCAAAAGTGCTGGAATGGTTTGGCAATACATTCGCAGCAGTCGGTATGTGTTTGGCTGGAGGAGCCAGTGTGATGCGACTTAGGTATTTTGAAAAGCTTCAAATCAGGAAAGAAAAACTGAAGAGAAAAGGCAAGTCTATAATTTTCCGGCTATTAGTTTCACATGATGCTGGGATGACTTATCAATTTGTTCAGGAAGATACTAACCTCAAAAATTTGGTAAAGCTTGGCAAAGTGTTGGATGCTCAAACATTACGTTGGTATATTATAAGTGAAGATGGTACACATATAGATATTGCTTGCAAAATCCATGGCTCTATACTGGATGCAGTAGAAGGAAAAACTAAATGAGAAAGCCAAGAAAGAAAAAGAAGATGACTCCACGTGCAAAGAATATGAGAATGGCTAAGAAGAAAGGCCGGTTAAAAGTTCGCCAAAGCAGAAAGAATAATTACAGCTGGCTCACTGCTGGAAAGGATCAGAATTACACACCAAATATTGAGGCCATGTTTAAAAAGAAAAAGGAGAAAAAATGAAAGCTCAATGCTCAATATGTAATGGGGATATAGACACAGCTGATCCTCCTGGAGACAAACCTATGGAGTTTGATTGGATAATTGCTTGTGAGGATTGTGTAAGTGAAGCAAAGTATAATCTGCTACAGCAAGAACTTAAAAGAATGGAAAAGGAAAAGAAATGATAACAACAAAAAGAAAAGAACTTTTTGAAAGAATCACTTTGATTGGCCCACTGCATGAGAATGATAAGTGGTTTAGCTGGTGCTATAGAAATGGGTATTCAATCAAACGGAGTGGGCCAAAGAGAATGAGTTTGGGCAGAGTTGATATGAATAAATTCAAAATTATTGCTGAAAGAAAAGCAAAGGAGAAAAAATGATTTTTGATGCACTCATTAAAGAAAGAAAGATCATCAAAATCTTAGAGGCTATACCACACAGGAAACCTCAATGTCGTACTGGCGAAGCGCTGATTATATTAGAGGACTTAGAATACGAATTGGAACAAGAGTTGAAGAGTGCTCAGGCTTGGCTAGGAGACTTGGACAATGGGTAAGGGTAAGACTATTAGGCCAGGCTCGTTTGGCCTTTACAAGCCACTACAGCGTTTGGTTGATAAGGTTAGGAAACCAAAACAAACCTATATAAGAGAAAAGGTGAAAAAATACTTGGTGATCAGTGGGTTCATTCACAGTATAAATGATAAAGATGAACATTATATTTCAGCCAGAAGATTGGTAGACTTATATCGGGTACGACTTGAGGATTGCATTCTGATTTATGATGTAAAAAGTCCTGATTTTTTTCACTACAGAAACTGTAAGGATTTGATTTGGCTTATGCCACAATCGTCTGGTGATTATACTATGCCAAAGAAGGAGGAAGGATGAGACCATTTTTACTTGCTGCATTAATGTATTCACTTAGTGGTATGATCAGAAGAGATGAGCCAAATATTAAAACTGATTTTAAGGCAATTGCCGATAATGCAAAAAAACAAAATGAATTATCTGATCGCCAAACTGTTTCGAATTTGAAAAAGAAGAAATCACTTGGGAAAAAAAAGAGAAAAAATAGAGGGAGGAAAAGATGAAACAAGCTTTTAGAAATGACAGTATCACACCCAAAAGATCAGCACAGATTGCGCTGATAAATGAAATCTTAGAAGAGTATGACAACCAGGGATATGTTCTGACTTTGCGTCAGCTGTATTATCAATTGGTGGCTAGAGGTATCATTGCCAACGAGGTCAGGGAATATACCAAGGTCATGAAGACACTTACAATAGGTAGAATGAACGGCCTGATTGACTGGGAAATGATAGAGGACAGATCTCGGAGGCCGCATATGGATTATTCTGTGACAGGAATACCAGATGCTTTGAGAGATACAGTTGACCAATATAAATTGAATCGCCAGAAAGGCCAGCCATGCAATATTGAGATCTGGACTGAGAAAGATGCTGTATCAAATATCCTGAAACGAGTATCTAGATACTATCATCTCAGACTTTCGGTGAATAGAGGCTATACATCGTGTTCTGCAATGTACTCTGCATTCAAAAGAATTTATGGTCAACTTGTTTCAGAAGACAGAAGCACAAAGATTCTTTACGTTGGTGATCATGATCCTAGTGGTCTGGATATGATAAGAGATATTCAGGACAGATTGTTTGAATTTGGAATTCATGATTGTGATGTAATTCCTATTGCACTTACCATGGCACAAATAGAAGAGTATAATCCACCACCTAACCCAGCTAAAATAAATGATCCTAGGGCAGGACAATATATATCAGAATATGGAAATGAAAGCTGGGAACTGGATGCTCTTGAACCGGAAGTGCTGCGCACGATAACTGAAGAGGCCGTAAAAGATTTTTTGGATCAGGACTTATTTGATGATATGATACACCAAGAAGAAAAAGACAAGATGAGATTAGAGGAAATTATATCAGATGAAATGTGAAGCTTGTGGAAAAGAAATTGATCGTTGTGATAATTGTGGCACTGAGTTAGTGAGTTCAGGGTATATTTGCATCACTAACTCAGTGCGGCATCTCCATAGTAAAAGATGCGCAGATGAATGGGCAGGTACTGAAAAGAAAACATCGCATTAAAAATTTTATGGAAACCTTTACTTTGGAATTTAACTTTAGTATAATCAGGGTGATGAGGAAGATTTTTCGGTTTTTGTTTTTATACCTCCTATTTTCAGATGATCGTTTTTTTCTCCTTAGAACTATGGGTAGTCTCCCTACTGCTCGGCAGGTGCTGTGACATGTTGGCAACACATATCGTTCCTCATCGTGTTTTGTTTCAGCACCTGCCACCTTTTTATTCTTAAAATAATTATATGACAAAACCTAAAAGCAATTGTTCAATAGAAGATATTGAACTCATCTACAGAACTTGCACAGTTCACGCAAGTATGGAAAATGATTTTGGGTTGTTCTGTGCCGGCATGGCAGCACTCTTAACAAATATTTTTGACAAATTCAAAAATGAAAAACGGTTTGCTTCAATTCAAGTCAATTATAAATTGATGGCAATCACAACAATAGCATTAGAAACAACCTTTAATCAAGTTGAGCAAGATCTCAATTTATCAAAAAAGGATGGACAGGATAATGAGATGGTTCGCCAAAAAATTATGATGATCGTTGACCAAGCCAAAAAAGATAAGGCTAAAAAGGAGACCAAAAAAAAACGAAGATGGGGACCAACAAAGAATCAATAGGCACTAGTGTTTTCATATTGTCAATAGCGACATTGTTTGGATTCTTATATCCATTATCAGCACAATGGATTCTGCTTGCCATTACACTTATAGTCTTAAAGAGTTGGATCAAATAGCATGAATAAAAAAGAGGCTAATGAGCTTGCCGATTTGCTTATAGGAGCAATGAAGGCTGATAGCAAATCAACATATTATGGACAAGGCCGGTTCTATATGCTATTGTTTTTAGATGAATTATACAAGCAAGGATTTGAGATCTCAGTGAGGAAAAAATAAATTTAATCTTTAAAAGGAGAAAGACATGCTATTTTTTGAAACTTGGAAACCTAAAGGAAGAGGAGGACATCCTCAATCTGCAATTCCTTTTGTTTCTATTGGGAGAACAGCTATCAGTTTTAATTGTGCTGCACTAGAAGAATGTATTATGGGCAGCAAGAGAGCCACAATCCTTCCTGATTCAAAAACTCCTGCTATTGGATTCTGTTTTCATGATGGAGATTTAGAAGGAGACTTTACCATCAGCAGAACAATAAACAAAAAAGATGGCAGAATCACAGGAGGATCAATCAAGGTGAGGTCGCTTTATACTGATTATCCTATTTTTTTGTCAACAGTTGTACAGATTGGATTAAAACGATTCCAAATTAATGTTGTGGCAGAAGAGGACGTCCCAGAGAATTTCAAGGGCAGTAAGCTTTTTGTTGTAAAGATTCAAAAATAAAAAAGGCTTAAAATCACAATGGGAGGTGTCCGTTATAATTCTAATACGCTGGGAATCCCTCCGTTTTCCCAGGATGCTGGTTTAAATCCAGCCATCTCTCAGTAATAGGAAAAGGAAATGTATATTGAGTTTTATAATATTAAAAAAACAATCAGGGATAAAGAGGAAACTTTTTCAGATGATCTTGCTGCTATAGATTTTAGACTATTTGGCTTCCCAGTATTCTGCATTGACTTGTGCACAGCTGATAGTTATTTCTGGTTTATGCTATTAGGTTTTGGATTTGCTTTTTCTTGGAAATAATAATGAGAGATATGCTGGAAATGCTTGAAGATTCAGCAGAGATGAAACTAGATGAAATGACTAAAGGGTTGCCACCTGGGAAGTTTAAATGTGATTGTGGGCAAATAGCAGATCTTGAAAATTCCTATCCTTATTCAAGCAATCCATTTGCAACCCCAATTTGTGATAAATGTTTTGATGGATTGATGAAACAGTCAAAAAACAAAAAGGTTCTTAAAGGCTTATGAATCTGGTTAAGGGTAAGA
>Ga0307376_10002496_pt1 | contig 18002 bp, 33 predicted proteins | sample TR2MG_FD_202536 | JGI IMG/M metagenome (GOLD analysis project Ga0307376, IMG submission 202536) | Soil microbial communities from Risofladan, Vaasa, Finland - TR-2 | ecosystem: Environmental > Terrestrial > Soil > Coastal area > Acid sulfate soil | place: Finland: Risofladan, Vaasa | collected...
GGAAACTATTCAAATGAAGAGGTCGCAAAAGTAATGGAGCAAAAAAGACTTGGGCGATTAATGGATAATCAACAAATTTCGATCGGATATGAAAACATTCTTTTAGTGGATCAATTGAGTGCGGTCGGTGATAAACTGGACAAAGTGAACAAAACGATCGAGAATAAGCCAGAAACGAATATTCGACTCGGTGAAATCACTTCGAAGACAATGGAAATAATCGAAACCAGAAAAAAGGGCGGAACGAAGACTGTCGGAACATTTAAAGTTACTCCACAATGAGCGAAAATTTAGAAAGTAAACATTTCATTAACGGCACAGAAATCCGTCCGAAAGATGCTGACAAAATTGGCGTAAAATTGGATTGGACGAAAGATAATGCGATCGAATTAGAATTATCTGTCGACTCGATTATTCTGGAAAATAAGGCGAAAAAACTGGTCTTAGATCATATTGATACGTACGGGATCTTTGAGGGTATTCCGTACACTTTTCAAATAAACCAATTTTCGCTCGAATACTTCATTGAATTGGTGGACGATCCTCGTATTTCTGGCCGTGGTGATTCTAGTATCGAAGTAAATATAAAACGACGAGGATCTGTCAATAAATTTTGGGATGATGCAAACGGACTTTCGTTTTCTGCATGTAACAAAACGCACCCTTTTACGGTTCTCGATTTACCTTATTTGATCGTAAAAGATAATCAACTCGAAATGCTTATAATGTTAGCGATTTCGGCATTTACATTAACAAAAGCACTGATCGAAGGAATCGAACAACTGGTTATTTCGATTACTGATTTTATAAAAATAGTTTCGGTTGGTACCGTCGTAAATACTGGTCAAATAATTGCAGCGGCTTTATTGCTTATCGCCCAAATTATCTACGTTGCAGCGTTATTGATCGCTTTAATCGACGTAACAAAACAGATCATCGAATTAATATTTCCACCGATTAGATATTTCAAAGGTGCGACGGTTTTGCACCTAGTACAAAGGGCGTGTGAGAAATTAGGTTTCGGTTTTCAAAGTTCAATTTTAGAAAACCAACCAGAATGGACGATTTTACCAGTTCCGTTAATAGACGGCGAAGTATCGATTATCGATAAACTGTTTACACTAGACACCGGTTATCATACGCTCGGCTATCCTACGGCAAAAGACGGGGCGGTTTCGACACTTGGCAAACTGTTAAGAGTTCTCGAACAAATGTTTAACGGTAAAATTCGGGTCGTGAATAATGTTGCGATACTTGAGCGGTGGGATTATTGGGCGTTACAATCTGGAGTATCGATAACAAGAACTTTAAATTTACAGAATGTTCGTGAAAATCAATGGAAATACAACTCTGGCGACTGGTGGAAACGGTATTACATGCATTATCAATGGGATGTATCGGATTTTCACACAATGGATCGCCTCGCTAGTTTGGATTGCGAGTATTCGACCGAGCCAGTTTCGGTAAATAATGCGGATTTAGTATCGATAAAAGGGTTGGTAAATATTCCAATCCCGTTCGCATTTGCAACTAGAAAAAATTCGTTAACATGGGTCGAGGAAGTTTGTTTACCTTTTGCAAAATTGGCGGATTCTGTTGTTAATTTCTTTGGCGGTAACTCTTCGCTCGAGGCTCAAGTCAAAGGTCGTGTCGGTGTTACAATGATCGGACAACAATATTTTCAGAAAACGAAAATAATGTTTCAAACAGGGGGCCGACAACCTGAAAACTATCGAGATATTATCGGAGCGAATACATTGTATCAAAAATATCATGTAATTAACCAAGTAAAAGAGAATTTTAAACGGGAATATTCTGAGGTCGTAAAGTTCTCGACACAGCAATTCGAACTCCTACTGGACAATAATTTCGTAACAGATCAAAACGGAAACTCGTTAGAAATTCTTACTTTTGAATGGACTAACGAAGGAAAAGAGGCGGAAATAACCTACGCCATAAAATCTAACGAAGGATTTAACACTAAAACAATACGCATCGATGGATAATACAAGCAGAATCGGAAAAATTATGGATGCGGTCGGTGAGGCTCACGCATTACTGGAAGAGTCAATAACTCCAGACATCGAAAAATTAATGACTCCAGAGCAATTATCGCAATTAGAAGAGGCACGAACTAAGGTATTAAAAGACCTTCCAAACGCTTCGAAGGAATTGGAAAAAATTAACGCAAAATACAGACGAAATGCCACTTCAAATAGTTAACGAAAAGTACAATAATCAAAACGCATTAATTGCAAATGTTGGCGATTGGGTCGATGGTGAAATGAATTTTTCCGTTCGTTTTTCTCGAGGATCTGGAGTATCGAATAAAATCACTTGGAAGCAACAAGGGTCGAACTATTGGTTTTACAGTCAAACGGGAGATTGGGCGGATCAAGGATTTTTAGTTGGTGACACAATAACGGCATCGTACACTTTTTATGCCGTTCTTGCGCCTTGGCAAGCGCAATCGAAGACCTTTACGATACTTTATATTTCAGGTCAAGAAATGTACGTCGATCAACCTTTTACGTTAAATCCAGTTGTTCCGTTTGATCCTACATTTCAACACATTGACGGACGGCAATTTCCTACGGACAATTATGTTAGCGGGATCTTAATTTTAGCAGATAGACAGCCTGCGTCGGTAGATTTTGAATTTAATTTAACGCCAAACGGGTCGTTTCTTTTGAACTCTTTAATCGATAATGAATTAAATCGTTTTCAATTGGATGTCGTGACAGGCATTCCGACGGGTGTACCTCAAGCAATGACGCAATTAATTAATAAATCTGGCGGATTAATCAAAGATGTCGATATAACGCTGATGGCAACTCCGGGGGGCGGATGGCGAGATTATCGTATTCGTTATAAATTTATTCAATGGTGTTTTTTACAGGATGGAATCGAACCGCCAAACTATTACGCAACATCTGACTGCGTTGCTCCAGTTTGCCGTGTTAAAGCGTTTGCCGAGTATGGAAACCCTAACGGGGTACAAGTAGCCACAAGCGAAAATATCGAGGCAAATACGGGATTCTACGACGAAAATTACAATGGCGTTGTAAGTCTTTACCAAAGTACGGGAACTTCGTGGGTCGATGCTTTGGCTAATCCAATCGATAAACTCGATAACTCTGGATTGAGTTCGTTTACTGCAACTATTGAAGCACCCAACCAAGTAAACCCAAATTCGACGTATCGAATTGGTTTAGTTTGGCGACCAATTAACGGCACTTTTTATCAAAATAAAGTATTAACAAACGTCGGTGAAAATCTTTTGTTATTGGCTCCCGAAATTGATTTTATTGCGGATGGTATTGTCGACCCGACATTGTATTTAGGTTTAGAAGATGAGAACGGGGCGAGGTGGGATTTTCAAAACTTAAAATTCGAGATTACAGGAGCAACGGAAATTACGGTTTCTGGTGACGTAATTCCAAATGCACAAGCGACGGCACTTTTTGCAGGTGTTCCGAGTGGTGGAAGAAAATCGACGATGTGGGTTTCGATTGGAGATTTTAATTCGGACGATACTCCATTGAGTAAACGAGTTTCGTTGAGGATCTTTGACGAGGACAATTACGACGCACCGACTTTAGGTGTTCAGATTCCTAACGTCGTGGACGAGGCTATTATTGATCATGGCGGAAACGATGTTTCTTTTCCTTTGCCTCAAACAACAACCGAAGACGATGTACTTTATAGATCGAATTTTCAGTTAATTTCTGGACTTGCTTACGAGGGTGTTCGGGCAAATATTCACGTTTATAATACAGTTAGCGAGGAACAATTTACGCTCGAAGAAATCTTCTTTTCGTTTGCCTCAGTGCCTCAGATTGCGGGAGTTTTTCAACCTAATTTTATAACGAATCGAGGTTTTAATTTGCCACCGACATCGGACAGAAATCAAATTTCTTTAATTAGAAATCCTTCAATCGATGCAGGTCCGTTATACGGATTGACACTAGAATACGGATATTTATCTCGTTGGGAATACTGGTTATCGCAACCGAATGTCGATAATGATTTCTTCGATATTCTGGAGCAATGGAACGGGAAAAATAAAGACTGGCAACGGTATAGTAATTCTGGCGATTGGGTTGTTCGGATTGCATATTTTACAAGGTTAGCGGGTGTCGATGATTTCAATTATAAAGAGGTCGGTATTCGACCGTATGAGGACGATGTAAACCTTTCTACGACTTGGGATTTAGAAGTATTATCGACTGGTGTTTTTCCTACAAATTTGGTCGCAAACGAATTGCATGAAATAACGGCGACTTTAGTTTGGGCGATTGGCGCATACACTAATCCGTGGGCGGAAATGACAATCGAAGATTTTGAGAGCGGAAATCGTTGGGTAATTTCTAGCGTTTTGGCTCATGGTGGAATCGCTTCGAATCCTTTACAACCAATTTTGGGAGCGACTGAACTCGATATGACTTTTCCTGCGGTAAATATTGCTGTTTTAAAAGCGTATCTCGATACGAATGTAGTGAGTGCGAACAAAGTATGTGTTTCGGCTAGGATCTATTCAGAGGACGAGCCGATCCCGCCAGTTTGGGAGTTCTTAATAAATGCAACAAAGGATGCGGAACGGGCGTATTCAAACGCAAGGCAATTGGCGGATTTTTCAGTGTATAATGGTCCGTTATTTAGAGTTCGAAGATCTTTGGATAATACCGAACTAGATATTTTCCCGATTTTGGTAGGCACTGAATGGGTAACGGACGAAGCAAGTTTAATCGCGTTCGTAGGTGCGATCGAGGGTCGTCATGGTTGGGTTGTTACTAGATACGATCAAAGTTGGGCGAATGCACATGCGGTACAACCTACATTGAACGACCAACCGCCAATCGTGATCGACGGAGTTATTGTTAAAGATCCAGATACGAACAGGGTTTCGCACTTATCTAACGGATTAAGCCACTTCCACCCGATGCCGTCGACTCAGAATTTCCTACGATGTCTCGCTATTTGTGTTCATGGCATTGAGCCGATCGCCTTTAATCCTCAATCTCGAATCGGTTTCGGAGCGCAAGGCGATACTTATCCTGCGACTATGTGGTGGTTTAGATTTGGAGCAACTGGCGGAATTATTTACGATTTTGTAGGTAATGACTTCGGGAGTAACAATATACACTTCGCAGGACAATTACAAACGGGAGCGCAATTAAACATGATGTGGCGAGTGTTACCGAATACAATTGAAATGAGATTGAACGGAATAAATGGAAACATCTATAACGAAGATCCAGAGGGCGATAAACGCTTCGATGCGATTGGATTTCATGCACCGAATCGATTCCATCGAGGATATAAGTCCGAAGATGTTTATTACGGCTCTGACAGAGATCAAACGGAAGTGTGGATCGAAAACAATGTAAATAACTTTTACCAAATATTTTAAGATATGGCGATATTACAACCTTTATCGATACAGGGGTGGAAATGGCTCGACATCGAAGATGCTCAAGCGGATCAAATCAAAGTAAAAGACGAGTTCGGATTGCCGATCGATCCAGATCTTTACGAGACGACGGATGCTTTTAGTATTCTTGAAAATCTCGATTCTACTGGTGCGGTTTTGTTTTATTATACTCCGTACACTTATCCGTCACAATTAAATCAATCGGCAACTTTGGGAGATCCTTTGACGTTCGATATTAATATTGAAATACCTGCGGAAAAATGAATTATAGAAATAAAATATGTTTTGATGTAATAACTTTTCCAGAGGGTTTCGACGAAGAAAATCGCCTCGGATGTAAAGAATTATGTTGCGTTCCTTTGTTGAAATTAGCATCGGAAACTGAGTCGGAAAACTGGAAAAATGACTGGACGAATGTCACTGTTAAAAAGTCAACGATTGCGGATATTGTGGAATTTACAATCGTAAAAGATTGCGACCCTACGCCACTGGTTTTACTAGGTGATCAATGTACGTACCCGCAGGATAATTTGGCGTTCGGCTTCAATTTTGAATGGGCGCAATATTTGGCTACTTATGGAGCGGGGAAATATACAATTTCTGTTTCGTTTACGATTTCTGGAGTTGTTGGCGGTTACGATTATGGACAATATCAATTGAAAAATTATTCGATTTACAATGCCAAAAATTCGGTGCGTGTATGGTCCGAACCTTCTACTTATTCGGAAAAGGAATTAATCGATTATACAAATTCGAACGTAAAAGACTGTATTCGATTTAATGGTTTCTTCGGTAATAGACAGCCAAAAACCGAAATAAACAACTTAATAACGAAAGGCCGTAGAGTTGAGAAGGTTACTCGGGAAAATTTAAACGAATATACTTTAATGACGGATCCCGTTGAGGTCAAAATAACGAGAAGATTAATCGATTTTCACTTCTTAAACGAAGATACTTTATTAATTACAGATCACAATTCGTCGAATCATGATTACCACTATTTCGATAAAAGTGTAGTTTTAGAAGATACGGCAGAGGTCGAATACATTGAGCGGAGTCGATGGGCGAAAATAACGGCTAAATTTGGAGATCGCAAGAAGTTGGATAAATCATATTATAACGAAGAGTAATGGCAATAAAAATCTACATAACGGGGAACTTTTTAGTCGCAGAAGATTCGGTATCGAGAACTCAATTTTTTAAGGTGAACAAAAAAGGAGTTCACCACCAAAGAAGTGCGGACGACGATTTCTCGTTCTTTCAAGAAGGTTTATTTCCTCAAGGTAGTGAACAGCCTCAATATTTACAGTTAGGCGCACAGACGGCTTGGGAATGGAACACTACGGAGTTAGAACAACAATCGCAAACGACGTTTCCTTTTAGTGATATTGTCGACGGAGTTGGTGTCGCTTATCCAGATGCTGACACTTTCGACCAGTATTTAAACGATAATTTGGGGGTCGATGAGGTTGTTATTTCTGGCGGATCTGGTTTTCTTACTTATGTCGCTCACGATGCTACATTGACAGGAGACGGAACACCTGCGTTTCCCTTGAAAGTTGTTCCTTTAATTGGTAATTATGAAGAACGATTTGATCCTTTCCTTCCGTTGGTTGGTGGAGCATGGCACGTTATTTCATTGGCAGGATTACCATCTAATCGACTTGTTGAAATCTTATGCGGACCACAAATAAATAATCAAGTCGTAGGTATTCGAGAAATTGGCAGTTTGTTGAATAGATCTGTTCGATTAGATGTCGATTCATCTTTTACAATGACAGTAAGAACAAATGCACTCGGTCAAATTGAGATCTTCGCTACTTCTTTGAGTAACGACTTTTATGTTACAGCATACTTATTTTAAAAAAACGATATGAAAAAACTTTGGATATACATATTTTTTAGTCCGATCACGAAGACAATACAAGAGGGTAAACCAATGAAAGATCCTTACGTTTGGTCACTTGACGCACCTGATCCTGATTACAATCAGGTTACAGATGTCGAAATTCTTTTATTGCATATTAAAGATCTTTACTACAAATATGAAGTCGATGGAATAGACTATTTCAGAACGATTAGAGCGCAATTAGTCTTGGATCACAAGCAAGGATCTCGAACAGATGCCGAAATATTTGGGATCGAACAGATCCTTAATCCTGTTATTCAAAGCCTTATTTTAGGCGATTGGATGACAAGTGCTTATCTTATGTCGTTAATTACTCCTACACCACCACTGGAACAGGCGTTATACGATGAGATAAATCTTTATATTATAAATTATATTGCGAATAATTATTAATTCGTACATTTGAAAAAACCGAGAAAACATGAAACAATTATTCAGATCTGGAAACTACATTATCGCTATCGATGGAAGTGGTTATCAACGTGAATTTCCTATCGGAAAAACGATATACACTGAGAACGCAAACGAGGGAACTTTTGAAATTATCGAAGGGCAAATCGAAGGGTCGAGCGTTTCGATTAAACTTGCTGACGCAGAGAACTGGACGGACGATCTCGCAGTTCCTTACACTGAGGCATCGATGAGAACGTTCTTGCGTGATAATACGGGTTTTAATACGGCATCGGGAGGTAGCGGTGCTGTTCCTTCGTGGAAATATAAAGCGGTCATATCATTATCAAGCGATGGCGAAGCGATGACGAATGAAGTTTTATTTAATAACTTTCCTGAAGGTGCGCCAGAAATAAATCAATTGACAACTGGTGTAAGTTCGATTGATTTTATTGATGGAAATCCAATAGCACAAAAAATCGATTGTGGTTCAAATATAACCGATTCAAACGGTGATATGTGGAGATTTTCAACTGCATTTGATGGGATTCAATACCAATATTATCAAGGTAAATCACTCGATGGGGGTAATACTTGGTTGTTTGCTGATTTTGATCAAACAGATGACGATGCGCTTTTCTGCATTATAACCTTTGAATATTTCGAATAATGGATGGATCAACAGCAATTTCGTTAAACGTGATTATTTCAGTAGGTGGTGGAATAATTGGAGCGGTTGGAGCGTATGTAAAATTAAAGTCTTCAATGGATATTAACAGCGTTAAAATTCAAAATTTAGAAGATGAAAATAAGTCATGTCACGTTAGGATCGATTCACTCAAGGAAACTGTAAACAGAAATCGTGAACACGCTGATCAAAGCACAACGGATTTAAAGCAATTTATCAACGATATGAAGGTTGAAATTATTCGAGAAATTCACGCCAATAAGTAATGGGATTTTTGCACGATGATAAGGGAGAAAAATCGTTAATGAGGTTAATCACTTTATTAATCGTTTGTGCGGGTCTTCTTTGGGGTTTTGTTGAGGTTGTGGCGTATTTGATCCTTAAAAAATATGGAATCGATTTCGATATTCATGAAACATTAATTTTGACTACAATTTCGATCGGTGTTACTGGAAAAGGTACACAAAAAGCGATTGAAATACTCAAGAAAAACAAAGGCGATGAAGGGTCTTAAATTATTTACGAAGATCCAAGTAATACAGGCGATCGCATTTCTGTTAATTCCTTTTGTTTTTTGGGCCGTACATGGTGAACTTTTAAAAAGTGTTTCGGCTTATGCCTATTATACGCCTATGACGTTTGCGTTTTCTTTGACTCTGGCGGGATCTCTTTTTGTAAACGATGGAATAATAACGAAATCGAGGTGGTATAATTATATTATCGGCTTTTCATTGTTTGGCGTAATCCTTTTTCCGTGTTTAGATTTTCCGATAATTCATTATGTTTTTGCCGGTTTATTCTTTTTAGGATCTCTTTTTAACATGATTTTTTTTAGTTCAGACAAAGAAAGACTAATAAAAACGGGGGTGGCCGTGTTAGTTTTATTTGGTTTATGCGGTTGTTTTTTATTAAATTGGTACTCTATTTTTTGGGCGGAGTTGATCGGAATGATACCAATTTCGATACATTATGTCTTAGAAGCATTAAACAAAATCGATTAGAATGGAAGAAACAAACAAAGAGAGCGTCGCAATTTATCACATCGTAAAACAGTCAAACAGCCAGATTCGAAAGAGAATACAAGGCGAGGCGAAAATCGCTGACCAGTATATTCGTGATGTTGAAACAAAATTCGAATATTTGCTATTTAGCGACGATTATGACGGTACTTACATGGAATTATACATCTACTTCCGCAATGAGTGGAATCGTATCTTAAAAGCGTTAGATCAACGTAAATTCAAGTACATAAGAATAAATAGAAAACATTTCGATAACTTATACCAACCAATCGTATTTTAAGATGAAAAAACCCACTTTAAAAGCAATTAAAAAAGTCATGAAATCGCTTGAAATGGTCGTTTTTACTAGACCTTTCGACATGAATTTAGGAGCGGTGCGGACAAAGGATAATAAATCTGGAAAGTTTAACGACTGGATTTACATGTTTTACCACGATGAAGACGGGAAACTTTGCGGGATAGTTGAGCAAGGAACTACGGATGCGGGTCTTTATTATCGTGAAAACCCTATGACAACGAAAGGAACGTGTATTATCGCACATTCACGACAGTATCGAGGGGCGTTTACATACATGGAAAAGGGCGGACATCGAGGACAAGAGGCGTTTCGTCAAACTGGTAAACTCGATTATTTTCTGGACAATAACAAAGACGAATATTTGGATTTCGTAAACCTTGTTATCGGTAAAATATTCAACACGAACGGTCACGATATGGGAGATCGTGGCGAGGATGTTCACACATGGTCGGCAGGTTGTTGGGGTGCGATCCGTAAGATTATGGATAAATTCTACGAACTGGCGAAACTCCAGATCCAAAAAGGATTCGGGGCGAAATTCACTTTTACAATGTTACACGAAAACGACTTTGAATTATGAAAACTCCGATGTTAAGATCTGAAAAATACACGTTTTATGTGATTATTTTAATCGCATCGATGTACATTGTTTCGGTAGTCGAACGATCCTTGAATAAGGACAAAGCACCTACGGAAATGCTTATCGAACACGCCACCGAAAAGGCTCAAATGCAGACAAAAATCGATTTATTAAACAATAAAATTCACGGATATGAAGTTCAATTACTTAAAATTCGCACTGATGTTGACAACCTTACTAACGATGAGGTCGATAGCGTTTGGACAGCCATCTTCGACTGATTCTGTTACGATCTCCAGAGATCAACAAAAACAGTGCATCGTCTGGTATAAAGAAGGGGTCGTAAAAGACTCAATTATCGTGGCGAAAGACTCAATTATCGTCGTTCAGCGAGGTTTTATCCAGTACACGGACACATTGATAACGGACTTCGATTTGAAGTTAAAAGAAAGTCAAAATCGACTAGAAAAAATGAAAAGGAAAAGGCGAAATGCGTGGATCTTTGGCGGAGTTGGTACACTTGGCGGATTTATTTTCGGTTTTTTTATATCTCCTTAACGCCTACAAACAAAGCGTATCACGAAAAAGGGCAATTTTTTATCGAAATTAATTGCTTTTTTTTATTGTCAATTCAATATAACTACTTATATTTGAATATCGAAACAAACAAAAACAAATTATTATGAGATCAATAACACAACATTTAGAAGATCATTTTATAAACTTCATGATGAATGACGGAAACGCAGGTACATTCATGTTCGACCAACTTTGGCAAATCGAATTTAATGAAGGTGGCCGAGTTTTAGTTCAGGCGAACGGAAATATTACTTTATCTGGAGATAACGGAATTTTGTTACTGGAAGAATTGACGATGAAAAATTTAACGAACTAAAAAGATAAAAATGTCAAACGAAAAAATAATTATTCCGTTTAAACACGGATTTAAAATACATGTTCCGAACTTCTTGGATGAGTGGTTTAATAACGGAACGGAAAACCGTTGCAAAGGGGCGCTTCATGTACCTTTTAACATCTTCAATAAATATTTAGTTTCAATTGTGGAAAGGTGCATCGAAATAAATGATCCCGTTTTAAATCGGTACATGGTAGAAATGGCACTTTATTCGGTCGGAGATCCAGAAAGTAAAGATTACGATCAAAATGCTATCGACGAGACAATTCGAATCGGTAGAGAATACGAAGAAAAACAAACAAAAACAAATAATTATGAAAGCAAAAGTTAAAACATGGCTACGCAACATTGAGAACGGGCGTATTAAAACATTCACGGAAAAGGTATTGAAGTCGGTAAAAGATCACACACCGTCACCGAATTTACCTTACAATCAATCGTTATTAACAGGAATATCGACTTACGAAATGAGAGAATTACTCGGAATCTCGCATCAGAGTTTAACAGCGATTTTGTCGAACCTTACCGATGAAGGATTGATTAAACAGGTAGGCGAACAAAATATCGCAGACTCTACGTACTCGATTTACATGTTTATTTACGATCTGGAGTACCGGAATAGATTAATTCAACAAAGGAAACACGAAAAATACGTTCAATGGTTAAATAGATCGGAAGACTTCACGGAGTTTATGCACCACGAAACGGTAAAAATGATCAGTTACGAACAAGAAAAAAACGGATTATGCGGGTAAATTGGCAACATTTAATATTCGCAATCGTAATGATTTCGGTATGGGCGGTCGTTATGTTTTCATTCTTGAAAATTGCATCGGATCACAAAGAAGATCGACAAGAAAATTTACGGGAAAACTTCTCGCCAATGTCAGAAAATCCAGAAATTCAAGAAGCGTACGACGCAATTAGAAACAAATAAAAATTAATAACATGATACAAAACAGAGAATACGTAAAATACGTGATTAGTTTTCGACCAACTGAGGACGAAACGCCAGATCTTAAAACGATAATCGAGTCGATAGGAGTTGAAATAAAAACAAAAGAAATCGAACAGGACGACGAATTTTTTATAGTTACGTTGGTCGCTTTGTACGCTTGGAAACTCGTAATTTTCGACCGCCTTTTCAATGATGGTGCGGAAAAAATATCGATCGAACGCTTGGATGTTTAATATAAATACTTATATTTGACCAACAAACAAAAACAAACGGAATGAAAAGCACGAGAAAAAATCTTCAATTATCAATGGAGTACGGAGATCTTAGCGAGGCGATTCGATGCCTTGAATACGTCACTAAACAATTAAGAAGATCGCAAACAAATTACGACCGTCAAATTATGAACGGTTGCCTTGTTCAGTGGGGCGTTTTTAATGTCGAATTTCCAGATCACCGCATCGAAGTTACTGAGGGTAAAACGTGCATGATTATTCCGTCAAAAATGAATCAAAAATGAGCAGAAAACTACCGTATTTTAAATTTTTTACGAGCGAGTGGCTAAATGGAAACATAACGCTCGAGGACTTCGAATTACAGGGTCTTTTTATCAATGTTTGTGCGTATTACTGGCATCGAGATTGCGAAGTAACTTACGAACAGTTGGCGAAGAAATTTCGAACAAACAACTTGACGGACTTAGTTCCTGAGTTCTTGAAATGTGACGAGGAAACAAACCAAGTAACGATCGATTTTTTGGACGAACAATTTTTTGAGTTTACAGATCGAAAAAAGAAACTTTCGATCGCAGGTAAAAAGGGAGTCGAACGCAAGGCTGAATTAAAAAAATTAGCCACCCTTACGCCACCCTTAAACCACCCTTCAGCAACTAGAGAAGATAAAGAACAAGAACAAGAAGAGAAAAAAGAAGATAAGAAACCGAAATTCTCTTTTAAAATTTCTTTGCTTAATCTCAAGGTCGAAGAAAATATTGTCGAGGATTGGTTAAAGGTCCGAAAGGGTAAAAGATTGACCAACTCAAAAACAGCATTTAACGCCATCGAAAGAGAGTTAAAAAAATGTAACTTATCACCGAACGAAGCAATAAAAATCGCAGTCGAAAAATCGTGGGGCGGTTTCAATAGTGAATGGATTAAAAATTTATCAAATGGATCTAAAAACAATACTGGCGGAAATCGTGCCACAACAACAACAAGCACAAGAAAAGATTTCGACTAAACCTCGATTCGATCCTGTAAAGGTTCGGGAATCATTCGTGAAGATCCTTAACGGATATTGTTTAAAAAACAGTCACGGAAAAAAAGGTTTAATTCTGGACAATGAAACGGAAAAGGCGATCGAATTAATTTGTCAATATTTCAACCGAGAGCCAGAGTTCGAAGAGAACGGATATTCGTTTTATAAAGGCTTATGGCTAGCGGGAAATTTCGGAACTGGAAAAACGCAAATGTTACAAGCGTATAGAGATCTAAAGAAGATAAAAAACGAAACTGTCGGTTTTCAATCGTGTGTCGATATGAACATGAAGTTCGTTAAAAAAGATGAGTTTACGAATCAAATTGCACGATTTGACGGGATAAAAGTATTTGCGAATAAGTTCGATACTACTGAGCGAATTTTCGATGATCTAGGAGAAGAGGAAACGACCGTATTAGATTTCGGTAACAAAGTTTGTATAATGGCACACATAGTTTCGGAGCGATACAAGGGTTTAAAAACTGGATGCATTACGCACATAACGACCAATTTAACGAGAGGTGAAATCTCGAATATTTATGGCGGACGAATCGAATCCAGAATTAACGAAATGTTTAATATTATTAACTTAGGATCTTCGATCGATTCGGTAGATTACAGAAAATAAAAACAAATAGAAATGAAGCCAATTGCATTTAGATATATTGTACATTCTGACAATATAAATATTGATATTCTGACAAAAGAGGTGCGAGAAGCCTATAAAAAATTAAGAATTTCAATAGGGCATCTAAAACAGTCAAAAAAACCAAATACAATTATTAAAAACGTGTTAAAAATACATTGTATAATGGTGTATTTGAGTTGTTTAATGACGGCTTTAATAGATAGTATTTTTCCAAAACCGAAATGGTATTTTAAACCACAAAAATTGTTAAACGCATAATTTAAACAATAGAGATATGAGCGAATTTGAACCAATTATCGTTGAGGTTATGGATAACGAGCCGTGTCCATTTCACAAACCAAAAAACAGAGAATTAGCGTACGTCGAATGGCAAGAATGGGCGGAAGAAATGGACGCAAAAGGCGAACGTCAGGTCAAGTGTAAATTGTGCGGGTACTGGCTTTTTAAATGCGAAGTATAATGATCGGAGAACTACACAACAAATCGACATTCGGACAAATAAAAAAATGGTTCGAAGAGAACGGAAAAGAGTTACCGAATACGCTCGATAGTCAGTGCATTTATTACGGTAATGTTCCGAAGACTGTCGAAATATACATTAAGCAAGTCGAGAGCGAAATCGAGAGGATAGGAATTGAAAATATCGGTCGGTCGGCAGTTGCAAAAGCATCGAAAAATAATCTTTTAACACTGTACAAAAATTTACAGGATCTCGATAAATGGAATGCACCACGCCCGACTTTAAATTCATTAAATCAGCGAATCGATGGCTAGATGTAAAACGTGCAACGAGAAATACGTTCCGAAATACTTCTTACAAAAGACATGTTCGACGGAATGCGAAAACGAATACCGGTCAGAAAAACCGATTCGACCACTTCCAAATAAATCCGAAAGAAGGAAATTCGAAGAAAAACTTTACAAGGATATTCGCAGAATTTTCCTAAATCAAAACCCTAAATGCGAAAGGAATAAAACCCACAAAGCGACGGAAGTTCACCACAAGGCGGGAAGGAACGGAACTCGATTAAATGATGTATCGGAATTTATGGCCGTTTGCCGTGAATGTCATTCGTACATACATGAAAACCCAAAAGAAGCAAGGTCGAAAGGATGGTTAAAATAGGAATTAAGCCACTGAGCGTTAACGAATGTTGGCGAGGCACTAGAAAAAAGACGGTTAAATATTTGAAGTATCAACGGGATTTGCTTTTAATGTTGCCACGGATCCCGATTCCAGATCCACCGTTCAAGGTCCGCTACGAATTTGGGTTTAGTTCCATAGCGTCCGACCTCGATAATCCTGTTAAACCTTTACAAGATATTTTATCGAAAAAATATGGTTTCGATGATAAATTGATAAACGAAATTCACATTGTAAAAAAGAAAGTAAAAAAGGGCGAAGAGTACCTAAAATTTAAAATCGAAAGTTATGAATGAAGAAAAAAAACAAACAAAAACGGTGAAAATCCTTTACAGATCAAAGAAATACGGAACGTGGCAACCTGCATCGATACAAGTTCCGATTGATGAAAAGGATCTTCGGGAATATTGTATCGAGGATCTTCGAAAGTTGGAAATTCCAGTTTTTCAAATCACGATCGAAAAGGTTATTAAATGAAATTAGATTTACAAAACGACATCGATATTAAGAAGTTCAAAGAGTATTCGGAAAAACTTCTGCGATTAGGTAAGCAAGTCGATTTAACGGAAGTAAGGATAACACGAACCCAACAACAAAATAAAGCGTTACACGTCTATTTTACGTTGATTAGTTATGAATTAAACGAACTCGGATTGGAGTTCTCGTATAATGGATTGAATAATAATTCGTTTTCCATGAGGTACACGCCAGAGATCGTAAAAGAGTTTATTTTCCGCCCTATAATGGCAACGATGTTCGATATAAAATCGACCACGAAATTAACGACTATTCAGATAAACGAACTTATCGATGTAATAACGAAATTCTTTGGCGAAAAGGGGGTCGTAATGGAGTTTCCAAGTATTGAGAATTTAATCGAAAAAAATACTCCCGCTAGAACGTAATAAATCGGGGGAAATCGAAAATAATTCGAAAATAATTGTTTTTTTTCATTGTCAATTAGATATAAGTAGTTATATTTGAGTCAACAAACAAACAAACAAAAACAAATTATTATGAGAACTCAAAAAATTATCCAATCAGTTGACCAGATACAAAACGGATGTTATTTGTTAAACACATTTACAGGAAAAGTTTTTAACGGTCGGGTATCTCCAGTATCTCACGTTTCGGAAGATATTTTTATCGTAACAGATGGTGACGAATACGAAGTTACTTTTACAAATGGCGAAAGACAAGTTTACGAAGCGGACGAATTTAGATCTGCGATCGAGGATTGGGCGCAAGGTTCTGAGGGTTTTACAAAATGGCAAATAATCACAAAATAAATAAACAAACAAAAACGTAGAAAAATGCAAAAAGTAGAAATTACAAAAGCGATTTTAAAAGTAATGACGGAAGTCAAAGGAATCGAAAAAAGTCTAACGGTCGGAACTGGTCAAAACTCGTATAAAGGGGTTTCGGATAAAGATGTGAAATTGATCGTCGGAAAAGCAATGGCGGAAAATGGTTTAACTATTATTCCGGTCGACATTGATCCAACAGTAACGATCGACAGATGGGAAGCGAAAGAGTTTTGGAATCAAAAAGAAGTTATAAAACAAAAACAGGCGGTTTTTACCGAAGTAAAGGTCAAATATTTATTAATGCATGAGTCGGGAGAATCGATCGAGTTCATGGGGTACGGTCACGGTGTCGACCCTCAAGACAAATCGGCAGGTAAAGCCATGACGTACGCGCTTAAATATGCTTTACTTTATATTTTTCTCGTTCCTACTGGAGCAATCGACGACGCAGACAAAACACATTCGGAAGAGATCGAAGAGCCTATAAAAACAACGCCACCCGCACAACCCGTAAAACCCGCACAACCAAAACCAACAAAAAAAGTCGGTATAGATAAAGAGCGTTTCGATAATGCATTGAAACAAATTGAAATCGGAAAATATAGTTTCGAAAACTTAAAAAACACGTTCACTTTGACAAAAGAACAACGAGACATCGTAAAGGATCTGGAAGCGGAAGAAAAGGCACTCGGAGAAGCATTAGCGAAAGAGGGTGCAATAAAAGACGCTGAAAAACTGGAAGCGGAACTCGAAAAGGTTGCGGATGAGAGTAAACACCAATAAAAATAAAGCGTAAAAATAATTCAACTAAACATATCGTAATTCGGTATGTTTAGTTATATTTGTAATTCAAACAAAAAAATAGTTAAACATGAAACAATCAATTTTTCAAATCTCTACGGAGTTAAACGAAATTATTAACCAGATTATCGAAAACGGTGGCGAAGTTACTCCAGAAATCGAAGGTGCGTTAATGATTAAAGAAGAGGAACTTTCGACCAAATCTGTTAAATACGGATATGTTGTTAAGGCTCTCGAGTACGATGTGAACATTATCGACGACGAAATTAAAAGGTTAAGCCAGATTAAGAAGGTCCGCCAGAATGCAATCGAGCGATTAAAGAATGTTTTATCGATTACGATGCAAAGTTTCAACATTCCAGAAATCGACACGCCGACAATGAAGATCAACTTTCGAAAATCGTCTTCACTGGAAATCACGGACGAAGATCTCATTCCGAAGAAATTTATTACGGTTAAGCAATCAACAACGATTCGGAAAGAGGACATTAAAAAAGCCATAAAAGAGGGCGAACAAATTGAAGGTGCGAGAATAGTTGAAAATCAAAATTTACAAATTAAATAAAATCAAATATGTTTAAATTACAAGGAGTCGTAAAAGTGATAAACGACACAATACAAGTAACGGAAAAATTCTCGAAAAGAGAGTTTG
>Ga0307376_10002497_pt1 | contig 17987 bp, 15 predicted proteins | sample TR2MG_FD_202536 | JGI IMG/M metagenome (GOLD analysis project Ga0307376, IMG submission 202536) | Soil microbial communities from Risofladan, Vaasa, Finland - TR-2 | ecosystem: Environmental > Terrestrial > Soil > Coastal area > Acid sulfate soil | place: Finland: Risofladan, Vaasa | collected...
GCAGAAAAAGCTGCTGGTATTCTTTTTGACACTTTTGAAGAAAATGTGTTTAATTTAGAAGAACTTAAAAATGAGCTTTGTACTATTCAGATGAGTGAGACGGCGACAGGTAAAGAAAAGTTCGATACTCCACAAGTGGTTCAGCCCGGTGCTATTGAGGGTCGCAGTCGTAAGGGGAGACTTCGTAAAGATCGTTATACAGCATTATTGTTGTCATATAAATATATTTACGATACAGACATAGCTCCAGATAATGCCATTGATTATGAAAATGTGGTTGGTAATTTTGAGAAGCGGACCAAAGTTCCTAAAGATGAACCGCTTTATAGGGGGCCGGGAGTCGGTAGGATGCGAAATAGTGAATATACTCGTGGTGGCGGTTCTTTTGGGGCGGTAAAACGAAGCAAGAAAATTTTGTAGTGGTGTATAATCACATTGCAATTGAATTGTAATGTCATCAATTATATAAGGAATAAAAATGGATAAAGAAACACAGGCGATAGAGCAATTGTATACCAGAGGAGAAGAGAATTTTGCCAATTATGCCTTGGCCAAAATCTGTCATGCAAATCAAGGCATGCCCCACAGAACAATTGCATCTGATGTCAATCTTAGGTCGGGACATAATCGCTACGATTATGATTCCCATAGACCGAGCGATAAAATTCCCACTGAACATGCTAAAATTTTAAGTGCATGCCAAGCTGTTTATCGCAAAGTGGGTATGGTTCGCAACGTTATCGATATGATGACCGATTTTGCTTCAGAAGGATTGGAATTACAACACCCTATTAAGTCACAAGAAAAATTTTATCGTGAATGGGCCAAAAGAGTTAATTTATCTGGTCGGGCACATGATTTTATGAAATTACTTATGCGAGACGCCAACGTGATTGTTCGTCGAAAAAATGCACTTATTACCAAATCGGCGACAAAAGAAATGTCGAAAAGTATTGTCTCGACTTTGATCGATGAAACCAAGGTTTTTGATTCTCCCGAAAAAATCAAAACTCTTAAAGAAAAGGTTAGGAAAAATGAGATTCCTTGGAAATACACATTTCTTTCGCCAGTTATAATTGAAAAGATCGGTGGGGAAATAGGTAAATTTTTTGGTTCCGATGCTTTGGGGATGCGTATTCCAGCGCACTTGTCCAACGCCATTAAAAGGCCCAAAACTACTGTTGAGAAGGAATTTGTAAAAAAATTACCTCCAGAGATTGTTTTAGCTGCTCGCAAAAATGGGGTTTTAGTCAAGCTAGATATGGACAAAATATATGTCGATTACTATAAAAAAGACGATTGGGAGGATTGGGGAACGCCGTTTTTGTATGGTGTGCTCGAAGATATTATGTTCAAGGAAAAAATGAGATTGGCCGATATGGCAGCACTCGATGGTGTTATTAACGTGGTGCGATTATGGAAACTGGGTAAATCAGACAAGGAAATTTTACCGACTTCTGCTTGTGTAGATAAATTAATCGGAATTCTTCAGCACAATGTTGGTGGTGGAGTAATGGACCTTGTATGGGATGACATGATTGATCTCCAGGTTGAATATCCACCGACAGATAAAATTCTTGGAATAGAGAAATACAAAGGTGTTAACGCCGATATTGTTCGTGGATTAGGAATTCCCGATTCATTGGTCGGTGGCGCAGATTTGGGTACACGAAATGCTCAATCTGCTTTTGTACAATTGAAAACATTGGTTGAGCGCCTAGAATATGTGAGAAGTCGCGCTATTCGTTGGATGGAGAATGAATTACGACTGGTTGCCAATGCTATGGGATTTAAAAATATTCCTGCGATTAATTTTGGTAATATGTCTTTGAGAGACGAGGCCGCAGAAAAACAATTAATAATTCAATTGTTAGATCGTGGCATTATATCATCTGAGAAAACTACTGAAGTTTTTGGCGTTAATTATATGATTGAGCTTGAAAGAATGAAATCCGAACAAGATATTAGAACAAATAATCCGGGTGTGTTGGAAAAATCCAATCCCTATAATAGGCCATTTTCTCTTCTGGATAAACAGAACGATCTTGCGATTAAATTAGAAAAGGTTAAACGGGGTCGTGACAGTGATGGTAATGGCGATAGTGGCGGCGATAATCCGAATGGGGATCAACCCAAGGATGATGGGGATAATTCTTCGGGAAGACCACCATCAACCAAAGATACTGGACCAAGAGACGTAAGAACTCCTAAGTCCTTTTCTGTATTACAAGTCGTTGCAAATGATTTTTTAGAACAGATCGATCTTTTGGTGGATGATTCATATTTGAAAAAGAACAATGTTAAAAATATGCGATCTCTCACTAAGGCTCAGCGAATTGAATTAGAAGGAGTCAAACGCAGTATCTTGTCTGTCTTGCGATTCGGCGATAAGATAACAAAAAAACTTGTGTATGAAAAGTTGAATACGAAAGGGAATGTGATTCATCGTATGGAGGTTTGTTTTGGTAATTTTGTGTCTGAGTTCGTTGCAACAACTCAGAAGGAACCCACTATTAAAGAACGTAGGCTTTTGACCGCTATGGCGTGGGCCACTATTTTATCGGAAAGAGGTTAATTTTATGGATTTTGATCAAATGTTTAATTTGTTGGCGACATATGGAGACAGAAGTTTTCCAGATGCTGCTTTTATTATAGAAAAGGGTGCTGAAAAAGATAAAAATGGTAAGACTTTACAAAAATTCAGACATCTTCCTCATCATAATAAAAGTGTTACTTCTGCTACGGATAATGGGAGCGTAGATGTCCCTCATTTGAGAAATGCTTTGGCTCGCGTTAATCAAACGAAGCCGATTAAGGAAAGTGCCGCTAATTTTAGAAAACGGGCTAAGTCGCACTTACAATCGCATGCCCGTGCGGTACTTAAAAGTTATAAAGCTAAAGGATCGGTAACTTTTGAGCAACAGGAATTTGTGGAATTTTGTGTTTCGATAGGTATAATTGAAAAGGGAGAATAGTTATGGCGATAGTTAATGTTTCGTTGGATACGCAAACTCGACAGGTTGTTCTTACTGTTAATGGCGTATTGGTTCCTGCGCACGAATGTTCAATTACAAAATATGTGTATGATGGTGATGGAGAAGAGGTGGCGTTTTCTTATACGCTTGAAAATGTTGATGGAAATGGAATGAAAGAAAGACGGCAATACTATCTTCCTTCTCCAGAAGAATTGGCTACCAAAGCTCACGATGGATTAGATGATAAAGGAATCGCGTCTAGGATTCTTCATAATGATGATCGGGCTAAAGCTGATGTAATTAATTTTTTGAATCAACGACGGCTATGAAAGATCATTTTATGAGTTTATTTTTGTATAATTTTTGTTAATAATTGTGTATAATTTAAATGATGGAGGATTTTGAATGCGCATATATAAAACAGAACAAAATGATGGTATTAATTTGACCAACAACGCTTCTGTTGTATGTCAAGTTCAACTTGGAGAAAAGGCTAATATTTTTGACGATACTTCCATTGCAGACCTTATGTCGCAATTCGATCAAGTTCAAACGGTTGAACAATTGCTTGGTCAAGACCAGCCAGATTTATCATTGATTGTAGCAATTATGGTTAGTACTGGTTGGAATAAGAACGACGACATTTTTCTTCCCGAAGAAGTTTGGAAGGCTCGTAATTCACCGCTGCATAAGCCTTTAAATGATAATCATGATGCAAGACGGATTCTTGGGCATATTGTTAAGAGTCGTGCAATTGATAAATTTGGAAATGAAGTTGAACTCGGTGAAGGGGAAGCTCCGCCAGCAGAGTTTGATATCGAAGTTGCGGGTGTTCTTTATAAAGCATTTCCAGAATTATCCGGAAGAATTGAGGAAATTATTGCTAAAGCCAAGATAGGTGAAATGTTTGTTTCTGTAGAGGCATGGTTTACTGATTTTAATTACGGTATTGTTGATTCGGCTACCGGATCAACTAAAATAATTGAAAGGACTGAAAAAACTGCCTTTTTGACTAAATATTTACGAGCTTATAGCGGTATTGGTGAATATCGGGGATATCGAATTGGTCGTGTGCTTAAAAATATTTTATTTGGGGCGCAGGGTTTTGTAGAGAAACCGGCGAATCCAGAATCAGTAATCAAAGTAGCGGCTAACCAGATGGTCGCTTCTAATGTTTTCGAGGATATTAAGTTGAGTGAAATACCGGAAGGAGGTGTAGAGAGTATGGAAAAAGAACTCAAAGAACTTCAGGAAAAACTTGATCAGGCAGAAGCAAGCTTGAAAAGTAAGGAAGCAGAACTTGTTGATGTTCGTACTACTCTTGCTGAGTTGCAGGAGAAAAATTTGGAAACACAAGTAGAGGAATTGACAACTAAGATAGCAGAGGCTTCAAATAGAGTAGAAGTTGTTGAAGGTGATAAGGAAAAGCTTCAGAAGGCATTTGACGAAGCTACTGCTCGTGCAGAGAAAGTTGAAATGGAACTTACTGAAATTCGTAAAAACGAAGCGGCTCGTAATCGTTTAACAAAATTATCGGAAGTTAAAACGATTGTAGACGAAGATGCTACATTAGCAGAGCTTCGTGAAATGACTGACGAGACGTTTGCTACAGTTTTGAAGTATGCTGGAGAAATTAAAGTAGAGAAATCGGATAACAAGGATGATACTACGGGGAAAGATGTAATACACGCAGAAATAGTTCTGGACAACGTGGAGCCAGAAAATAGTGCTGATTTTATTGCATCTGATGATGTGGAACAATCAGAAGTGGAACAATGGCTAGCAACGGCACAGGCGCTCTGTGGTCGAAGCGAAGAGGAGAAAGATTAAGGGGGTGAGCACAAATGGCTTTAAAACCAGATCGTGAGTACAATGAGGTCACTGATATTACTAATTTTTGGAGTACTGGGCAGACGACAGCGGAAAAGGGCGGCGTTGCTTCGCAATCCGGTTCCAGCACCGGTGTTGGACTGGATGATTCAGGTATTACCGTTGCATATCTTGTTGATCCATCGGGTGCCATCGCGAAGGGTGTTCTATTGCAGACCGTAAATCCGGCAATGAGCACAACTCGTGATTTTATCAACTATGAAAATGGTGAAATTCGCGCGGGTACAAAGTGTACTCTTGTGAAAAAGGGGTTTGTGGTTACTGATATGATTACCGGTACTGCGCCAACTGCTGGTGCAGCGGCATATCTAGCTGCAAGCGGGTTGATTAGTGCCACTCAAGCGACAAGTGCGCCGCAGGTGGGTAGGTTTGAAACTGCGCAAGATGCTAATGGGTTTGCACGAGTTTCGATTGATATTACTTAAGGAGGTGAAGAAACAATGAAACGTAGTAAAGTTGTAAAACCAACCGCCGAACAAGTAGAATTGTTACGTCGGACAGGCTCTCCCAATAAATCCGAAGCCATGGAGGCGATGCACGCTTTAGCTCAGGCACTACAGGTACCGCTGCGTTCAGCACTACTTGATGGCGACATCTTGGGTGGGATTTTCGCTTCTGAAATTCTCGATCCAGGTGCAACTGCTGAGTATCCGCTGGATTTCTATCAGACTGGGCAAGAAAATGACTATGTTGCATACCAGATTCCGAGCGAAGGGGCGCTACCTCAACGAACTATCTCTGGGGATGCTGTAACGATTAGTACTTATGATGTAGGTAATGCAATCGATTGGCCTCTAAAGTATTCTACTTCTGCACGATGGGATATTGTTGCTCGTGCAATGGAAGTTATGGAGGCTGGATTTGTTAAGAAAATGAACACGGACGGCTGGAGAGTTATTATTGCCGCTGGTGTCGGTCGTACTGATTACGCTGGTGGTGCGCCATTGGTGTATGATAGTGCCGCAACGGCGGGTCAATTTACGAAGCGTCTTGTGTCTTTGATGAAAACCAGCATGACTCGTCTTGCTGGTGGAAATACTGCAACACTTAAAAGAGGCCGTTTAACTGATTTGTATATTAGTCCAGAAGCTTTAGAAGACATTCGGGAATGGGATCGAGATGAAGTTGATGATTTGACTCGCAGAGAGATTTTACTTGCTGACGAAGGTGGTAGTTTGATGGCCCGTATTTATGGGGTCAATTTACATCCACTAGACGAACTTGGTGTCGGCCAAGAATTTCAGGCATATTTTGATACGTTGGGTCTTAGCGTAGGCACTAGCGACGAAGAAATTGTTGTGGGCCTTGACCTATCCCATAGAAATTCGTTCGTGATGCCTATTAAGCGTCAGTTGGCAATTTTCGAGGATGATATGTTGCACAGGCGTCAGAAAGCTGGTTTTTATGGATGGCAGGAGCACGGTTTTGCATCCCTCGACGGACGCAGGGTTTTGCTCGGATCATTCTAAACTATTGTAAACAAAGAACTTATGTTCTTTGATCAAGCACGGGAGGGAAGATGAAAATCTTCTCTCTCTTTTTTTATTTCAAAATTTTCCATAAAATCCTAAACAAACGGTTGTTTGGAACGTATAACTCTCTAAGAAGGGAGGTGTGTATGGCTCATAAAAAATTGTTTGATTTAGATAAAGCTACTTCGTTATATCAGAACGACGGGCTGTCTACATCAAAGATAGCTAAACAACTTGGAGTACATCTTCAAACAATCATTAACAGATTCAAAGAAGCTGGGATTCCTTTGAGACCGCAGGGACAAGCTCCGAATTCCATTGATCCTAAAAAAATAGGGTACGACCATAAGGTAAGGAAAATGTCAACCAAAGAAATAGCACAAAAATATTTTATATCAACGTCTCTTGTCCGGAAAAAATTGGCCGAATGTGGAATCAGAGTAAAAAAAACTGGTGGTGCATTCAAAGCAATAGGCATAGACGAAGAAGAATTAAGAAAATTATATCGTGATGAATTTATGACCATGAGAGCATGTGCTAAACATTTTGGCGTTAGTGATTCTGTTATTCGGAGTCGTCTCAAAGGGCTCAAAATAAATATTCGTTCGTGTAGTGAATCTTTGACAGACTCGTCAATAACCAATAGACAGATTGTCGATCTATATTGGGGGCAAAATTTGAGCATAGCGGAGACCGCCAAACAATTAGATAAAAGTGAAAGTTTCGTTAAGTTAAGACTGCAAAAATCAGGGGAGGGAACACGTTCTGTTTCGGCGGGCGCTAGGCTATGGAGGAAAAGCGATGACATTTCCGATGATCAATTGATTTATTTATACGATGTATGCGGCTGGTCGTGTGAAAAAATTTCTGCTTATTTTCATAAAAGCGCTCCATTTACAAGGCATAGATTTATGGCTATCGGCAAAGCTCGACGACAAAGTGTTGGGAAATACAATGGTTCGTGGAAGGGCGGCGTAACTGACATCCGTAATGCCGTTCGTGGTTGTGCTGCTTCTCTCAAGTGGAGAAACGACGCTTTCGCGAAACAACAATACAAAAGTGAGATTTCCAATAGAAAGATCAGGGAATTGAACTGCCATCATATTTACCCATTCCATATAATTCTACGATCCTCGTTAACAAAGCACACACCTTTACCAGATGAATATCGTAGCTTGGCTGTTATTGGTGATCCCAGATTTTATGATGATAATAATAGTTTGGTTGTTTCGAAAGAAGAACACGATAAAATTGAAGAAGGAAAATTAGAGCAATCGCATCCTTGGTGGAAAATTTGGCGAGCATACCCAGACTTCGCTATCAGTCATAGCGATTTAACGGTAAATTATTTTAGGCTATTCAACGATAGCGGCCAAATACAACCAATAGAATATGCTTTACAGACTTCGACGCCCAAAGAAATACGTAGTTTAATTAGATACGAGCATTACTTAGGGACGCTTGTTGGATCAAAACTTATCCTTGTTGCGAAGAGGGGCAATATAATTATTGGCATTGCCACGTTTGGCACGGGAACCAACCGATATATTAAAGATGATACATGGGAGTTGACTCGTTTATGCATTCCCTTCTATGTCGTGCGACCGTTTGCTTGTGAGTTTCTTAACGAATGTTGTACATATATTAAAAATCATTGTTCGCAAATCAAAAGATTGATAGCATTTGCTGATTCTTCTGTCGGGCATAATGGCGGTGTTTATAGGATGGCTGGATGGGAAAAGGGCGGAAGAACTCAACCCAGTTATGCCTACTTCGATCCTACGATATTCAGTCTAAAACACAAGGCGTCTTGCCGAAGAATAAAGGGAATAGATAAAACAGAAAAGGAACTGGCTCAAGAGAGAGGATGGATTCGTATTCCATTGAGTCATAAATACAGATACACTTTAACTTTGTAATGTAAATTTTCGTCATTTCATTTTAGCAATTCTCTAGGGACTGAACCAAATCTATGGTTTTCAGTCCTTTTCTTTTTGGTGTATAATTCTGGTGAAAAGTCTTTTTTGTGGGGGCGATATGTCTTTATCTGATACAAAGGTGAGAGAACTATATGAGCGTGATCGGTTCTGTTGTGCCGATATTGCTCATTTTGATGGTTGCAGTGAAACAAAAATGTACCATAGATTAAAGGCTTTGGGCGTTAAAATCCGGGGAAGATCAGAAGCAAATCAGATTTTTCCCGACCATCTTTTTATAGCACTTTATAATCTGGGACTATCTGCTTCTCAGATCGCTAGGTTATTGGGAGTTCATCCTTCAACTGTAATTAAGAGATTCGGGTCACTCAACTTCCCTTTGCGGTCTCGCAATGTGGCTTCGGCAATCAGATACAATGAAGAAGAATTTCAACGATATTTTATGGTACCAAAAGTTTTAGATGAGTTGAAAAATTATTTGTTGGTGATTTCATGAATGCTATTGCGTCTGGCAATTTGTATATATATAATTGTGTGTCTATAAACACAGTCGATACACCGTCCAATCTCTATGCATGGGGGGACAACACTTATGGTAAATGTGATATCCCATTGCCGAATGGAAGTTATACTGTAGGCACCGGTGGAGATGAACACAGTCTTGGGCTAAAATTAGACGGATCAATCGCAGCATGGGGGAACAACACTCATGGTCAGTGCAATGTGCCTTCTCCTAATACAAATTTTGAGGCGATTTCTGCTGGGTGGATTCACAGTTTAGGTCTTAAGTCTGATACGTCGATAATAGCATGGGGAAACAACTCTCAGGGACAAAGAAATGTTCCTGCACCAAATACGGATTTTATAGCACTTAGTGCTGGTTATTATCATAGTTTGGGAGTTAAATCTGATGGTTCTATTATAACTTGGGGATATAACAACGAAGGTCAATGTGATGTTCCTTCGCCGAATACCGATTTTATAGATGTTGCCGGAGGTTATCTTCATAGTATTGGTTTGAAATCTGATGGTTCGATAGTGTCGTGGGGCTATGATTCTCATGGCCAATGTAGCGATACTCCGTCTAGTGGGGTGTTTTGTAAAGTTGTCGCTGGTCGTAGTTATAATCTCGGTTTGAAATTTGATGGTTCTATTGTGGCGTGGGGAAGTAATATTGAGGGACAATTAAATATTCCATCTCCAAATACAGATTTTGTGGATATCGCAGCGGGGGATACACACGGTTTAGGTTTAAAATCTGATGGATCAGTTGTAGCATGGGGGGATAAGACTTATGGTAAATGTGATATACCTTTGCCGAATGCTGATTTTATAACAATAGGGGCTTCCGTTTCTTGTAGTTTTGGTGTACGGAAACAAACACTAGGTAATTTATTCATCTCTGGTCCGTTACTTGCTACGGTCTCTGGGAATCTATTCGTTAACGGAATGGATAATATTGATGAGTGCAGTGATTTGTCTATCATGGGATCGGACGAAATATCCGAATCTATATCATTATCCACTTTTGCTCCACCACCAGATTTATTTAATATTCGCAATCTTTCTATTTCTGGTCCGCTACCTATTACAACTTCTTGTGATTTATTTATTTATGCTTATTCTGACGATGTTAATTTCTATAATAATCTATACATATGTGGTTGTAAAAGGTTCGGATTACCAATTAGTGGCACAGAATTTAAATATATTGAGAGATTAACTAGGACATCTGATTATCATCCTCAATTGATAGGATCATTTGATCCTGCGATGTCGGGTGTTAATATTTTTGTTTGGGACATCACCGGTGGCGAAAACATTCCAGTTGCAATCACAGACAGTAATTGTTACGCTATAGGTGATACGGGTAAATGGGGATGGTCCACCGAGCACATTCCGTTTTCGGGATATTGTGAACGTCATTATGTATGGCAAATGATGATAACATAGACGGGAGAAATTAACATGATTATCCGTGTGTGGGGAAGAAATAATTATGGACAACTAGATATGCCACCCGAGGCGTTTGGTGATGATTTTGCAGAAGTTGCGGCGGGATGGTACCATACCCTTGCGCGCAAATCAGATGGTTCTTTAATAGCATGGGGATGGAATGATTTTGGTCAAATTGACCTGCCGATACCTAATGAAAATTTTATAAAAATATCAACAGAATTTGCTCATAACGCAGCTTTAACAACTAGTGGCACTGTTGTGTGTTGGGGAAGAGACGATTATGGGCAAGTTAGCGACGCTCCGGTTGGTACCGGTTTTGTGGATGTTTCGGCCGGTAATCGTCATTGTTTAGCTCTTACATCAAGTGGTACTATCGTAGCTTGGGGAATAGACGCTTTTAATCAAGTTAGCCATACCCCAACTGGTTCAAATTTTACACAAGTATGGGCGGGCAGTTTTAGTTCCTTTGCCTTAACTTCCGAAGGATACATAGAAACATGGGGACGGGGCGATTTAAATCAACTAGAAGTGCCGTCACCCAACGAAAATTTTGTGGCAGTAAGATATTGTGCTGGTTTAAAATCTGATGGTACTGTTGTATTATGGGGACCAAAACCCGACTATCCTGGAGCTAGCGAAGATGATAAATACCCCGAAATTCCTATGGTAGTAGCTACAGCACCGAATAATTTTAGAGAAATAATGACAAGTATCTTCGGATGGAGTATAGCCTTAACGAACAATAATGTAATTGTAGTATGGGGTCGTAACGAGTATAATCAATGCGAACCTCCTGCCCCCCTTACTGGTTGGAAGTGTGTTTCGGCGGGTGTATATCACGGTGTGGGTTTAAAAGAAGTCGCGACCGAAAGTTGTTATGGCGAATTTTTCTTGCGTTGTTCTAAAATAAGGGAGAAAAGATAATGGGATTAATTGGTACATCAATAATAGAATTAGATTTTTTTCCGGATGCTCCACCAGCGATTGTGGGTGAATTAACCACTGGAGCTACTGTAAATATAGAATTGTGGCACGACGGAACAGGGGTGGTTCCGACTGCGAGTGGTTGCAACGAAATCGACGGCACTGGAAGATTTAGTTGGTCAACTGGTAATATAGAGACATTGGCAGCTAGTAGGATGCAATATCATTGGCGAATGTCTGGTGATACCGGAGATACCGATGAAGGTGATTTTGTCTTAATTGCCCATGAAAATCGAGATGGTATGATGCCATCGTTAGATGATAAAGATTCATACATCAAACTAATCTAGGGGGATTCTTATGTCCTGGAATACCGATCTAGTTTTAATGGTAAGAGTTTTAATAAGCGATATTGCCACGCCACAAACTTATGTAGATGAATACCTTCAGCGTGTATTGGTGGTAGCCGGAATTATGGTCGATGCTGAGTTCACATTTGATTATACTTATTCCTACGATATTGGTGAATTGACTATTACTCCCGATCCCGTTATTAGCAGGGACCCACTATTTATGGCGTTAATTCCATTAAAAGCTGCGTGTATTTTGACACAAGGTGAATTTAAACAAGCATTGGGCCAAGGTATTAAAGTGAAGGATGGGGATAGTGCGATTGATACTAGTGTTAGTTTTAGGGGCTATAGGGATATTTTAGAAATGGGGCCTTGCGCAGCGTATGAGAAATTAAAATGGCAATTGTTAGCAAATACTGGTGTTGGTAAAGCTGTATTAGGGCCATATCGAATACCAGATAGCAATGCATTAGACACGATTTCGTGGTATTATGATCAGTTTGTAGATAATCAAAGGAGTCGTTCTTAATGGGAGCTTCTGGAATATTAAGACCGGATGAAGTAATCTTTTATCATCCGCTGGATGATTTTACAGAATACACACAGGACCAAATCTGGAATGGTTGCGGTGAATTCGTAGGAGGAAAAATAGGTTCTGGATGCTCCCATATTGTACCAAATGTATTTACATGGAGTTTGCCCGTTGAGGTATATGATGATGTCGTATATTCGGACGGCGGGTGGGGTACTAGTGATATAATAGCTCTTGACGAAACTACGGTAGTTTGTGCGTATAAACCGTATGGAACATTTGATGTAGAAGCAAAAGTTGGGATAGTATCCGGAACAACAGTGGTATTTGGTTCAGGTTTTTTAAAAACAGGTTGTGGCGTCCAGTTTTCAATCGCTAAATTGGATGCGACAAGATTTGCGATAGCATCAAGAGATGCTTCTTTGACTTATGCTGTTGGTGTTGTTATCGGTGAAGTTTCTGGAACCAACATTACTTGGGGAACACAGGCGGTGGCTCCATTAATATCTGGGGAACAATCCGTGTATGGCAATGACATTAAAGGAGTTATTTGTCCGACACCGAGTTCTATTGTAATATCGAGAGCCGCTTATGGTCCCGTGTATTGGTCGGCTCAAGTTATTGCTGGCGAGGTTGACGGGACAGTTGTCACACTTGGATCGGGAACGATCGCAAGAGCTAAATATGGTCAGGCGTGCAGAACTTCACTTACCGCTTTTGATTCGTCAACTGTTTTACTCGGTGTTATTGATTCCTATTATTCGAATTATGATTTAGAGACATATGTGTGCACCATATCCGGGACAGATATCACTTCCTATCCAGATACAGGGCCATCATATGATGGTGGCAAGTTTCCTTCTCCACACGGACTTGTATCGCTATCTTCTACTAAGGTTGTAGCTTTTACTGGACCTATTATATACGCATCGGTTGGTATTCGTTCTGATACAGATATAGCTTGGGGTTCTCGATATTCGATTGATACGAGTCAACCCTTTCAAGAAGGATTTGGTGTTTCAAAACTTGATTCAACACATATTATAGTAAGTTATCGTCCATATTCATCGCTCCGAGTTGAAGCGAAAGTAATTACAATAAGTGGAACGAACATTACAGTTGGCGCAGCATCTATTTGTGTTGATGAACTAAGACATAGTAATCAGATCACTTCTTTGTCTTCAACTAAAGTCGCTACAATTAATATACCAATTACCCATGGTATTTGTAATACAATAATCGGAGAAATTCCTTTAAAAACTGAGATAACATCTTCGGTACCTAGTGAATATTCGTCCACAAGCGGAACTACTCGGTTTGTAGTAGCATTTTGGGCGATTAATCCCACTATAGATGGAACTATCATTGAAATTGAAAGAGGTTACGAAGTTATCCTGACATCTGGTACAGTTTCGCTAGGAGGTACGACAGCAGAGTGGGATGTTTCTTTGGGCCTAGATGACGATGATGATCATCTTATTGTACTAGATTTTGAACACCAATCCTCTACTACATGGAATCTTAGCGCGTCAATTGATGGTGCTGCTTTTACCGACTATGGTTCACAAGACGTTGGCTCGCAAATTGTAGTTACCGAAGATACAGCACCAAGATTTGCTATTTCTGGTACTTCCGAGGAAACGCAATGGATTGATGAGTTGGTAGTGTGGGCTGGTGACAAAAATACCTTCGATCAATTTACCGGTCAAGAACTAATTAATTTATATCATTTAGCAGATACATTCGGTTTATCAATGAATAATTATGCATCATTGGGACAAATCAATGTATCTGGTAGTTTATTTATAAGTGGTCACGATCTTATTTCTGTTTCTGGTAATCTTTTTATGCTAGGACCACAGATAGTTGGTTCTTCTGGTAATGTTGATTTATATATTAAAAATTATATTTCCACTCAAATATCTGGAACTTTATTTATTAATGGATTGGGCAGTTTTATCACAAGTCTTGATCAAGGTCCACCAAGAACTTATGGATGGGGATATAATGCTTTTGGTCAATGCGATCCACCATTTGATATAAATTTTACAGCAATTGCGGCTGGGGGATATTTTGGATTAGGAGTTAAGTTAGATGGTTCGATAGTAGGATGGGGATATAATGATTGCGGCCAACTTAACATTCCTTCTCCAAATTCTAATTTTATAAAAGTAGCCGGTGGACGGTCTCATAGTCTAGGTCTCAAGTCTGACGGTACTCTGGTGGCGTGGGGTCGAAATTCACCATATGGGCAATGCAATATTCCATCGCCAAACGCAAATTGGTCTGGAATCGATGGAGGATTTTATCACAGCTTAGGATTAAAAACAGATGGCTCGATTCAAGCATGGGGCCGGAACATTGAGGGGCAAAGCAACGAGCCATCACCCAACACAGATTTTGTGGATATCGCAGCAGGAGATTATCACAACCTTGGATTGAAATCCGATGGGTCTATTGTGGCGTGGGGAAGTAACTCTGATGGTCAAACTAGTGTTCCATCTCCGAATGCAGATTTTGTAGATATTTCTGCGGGCGTTGGACACAGTATCGGCTTAAAATCTGACGGTACTATTGTGGCATGGGGTAGGAACGATAAGGGCCAAATTAATGTTCCTACTGATATCAGTGATTTTATAGCTGTTGTTGCTGGTGGGCACTTTGGTTTAGGTTTAAGATCAAACGGTTTAGTTGTACATTGGGGCGATGACACTTACAATCAAGATGGGATGCCAGTTGATAATTTTGTAGAAATGTCTGCCGGTTTCGCCCATGCTTTGGGTCTTGCGCCAGATATTATGGGGAAGCTTTTTATCTCAGGTCCACTTCCTATGGCTGCATCTGGTAATCTTTTCATTACCAGCTATAATACCATTGATGCTTCTGGCAATTTGTTTATTGCAGGTCCAACATTAGCAGCCGCTTCTGGAGATTTATTTATTTGCAGTGTCGGAATAAATTCTGATACCATAGATTTGTTTATAGAACACCTAGAAATCACAACAGATATTTGTGATTTGTTTATACATGGTCGTGAGACTATAACCAATATATGTTCATTGTCTACTTTTGCTCCACCACCAGATATATTCAATATTAGTAATTTGTATTGTCATGGACACATTAACTTTAACGACCTCAGTAGTCTCTATACATACGGTAACGAAGCAGCAACCGATGTATGTGCACTATCTGTTATTGGAAACGACAAAGATATTAATTCGTGCGCCTTTTTTGTTCATGGCCATGAAACAACAAATAATGAATATACATTATTTATTTATGGAAACGAAAGCAGTAATGCTTCTAGCGATATATTCATTAACGGATGTTGTAAATGTAGTTCTTCTGCGCCATTATTTACTTTCGGTCCACCTCCGGACATCTTTAATGTTCGCAATTTATATGTTAATGGACACATAGGTTTCAATACTTTAGGCTATCTATATATTTCGGGACACGACGCAATTACTGCTTCCGAAAATCTTTATATTTACGGAAAAAATAGCTATGCAATATCGAACGATTTATTCATATCGGCGCCAGGTCCAGTATCTGGTTCAAACGATTTATTTGTTAAAGGTAGTATATCTGGAATAGTGGGCCAGCCAATTGATTGGTTACTTCAAACTCACGATTATTATCCACAAATTATAGGAATTTTACAAGGAGCTATTAGCGCAACTATTCAACTTTGGGAAATTACGGATGGACAGAACATTTTGGTTTCTGTCACATCTGACAATTGCTATCAAATTGGAAATACCGGAAGATGGGCATGGTCAACAGCAAATCTTCCAATTTACACTACACGTCAACGACAATATCTTTATGTAATGACAGCAGACGATAGTGCAACTTTTACTGGGCAATTTTTCTTGGAATTACCAGAAAGAGCGAAATGGATTCATCCGAATGATTGTAAAGACTATTTAATATAGGTATAAACTATGGCGGCGAGTGTAAATGTGATAACAAATCTTTTTGTAAATGGTTTGGAACCTAAATCCACCCCATCTTGTCCTGCGTTAAACCCAACGGCATCTATTCAGATCAAAGATTCATTAATAAGAATTTACCAAGCAAGAATTGATGCTTTGATAAACCAACTTGGTAAAAATTGTTATCTTGAATTTGATCCGATTTGTAATCCATGTCAAAACTGTGAATACGACACAATGCGCAAGAGATCAACGGGAATATATAAAACTGGTGGACCAATACCTTTCGATCGTGGGAAAAAATGTCCGTATTGCAAAGGCCATGGATTTGTAGAAACAGCGGTTAATAAGTGCATCAAATGTTTAATAAAATGGAACCCGAGAGATGCTCAAAATTTTGGAATTACTATCGATCAGTTGAAGGGCATTGTGCGATTAAAAACATATTTAACAGAAGCTGACGATCTTTTGAAAGCTAGAACGGTAATTGTAAACTATGATATTGCTCCTCAAATGAAATTTAGAGTTAAGTTACTTAGAGGGCCTATCCCAGTAGGACTAAGAGAAGATCGATATTGCATTAGTTTTTGGAAGTTACTTTAATGCCTAAGATAAATATTCAATTAATACCAGCGACAGGTTTTACCAAAAAGTTGCGAGATGGTGTTGCTTATAACGTTTCTCGTCAGTGGACGGGTCGTGTTGCTGCACAAAGTGCCAATATTACGAAAGAGATTGGTTTGCTTTTGGAAGAAGCTCTTGAGACAAGTCCTGTTATGAAAGCATTACGGGGTTATGGTGGCGAAGACCTTCCTGCTCATTTGGGGCTTAGCGATAAAATGGCTAATGGATTAGCAAACGGTATGATTGCGATAATTAAAAAATCCGTAATGTTAAGTATACGACATAGTAAATATAAGGCATCAGTTAGAATACGTGCTGGTGAAAAAAATTGGTCAGAATATCTTCAGTTGCCAGGGGCACAATATATTTCTCATCCATCGAATACGACGATACCGGTGTTAAGGTGGTTATTAATAGACCCGAATATCGATATAGGTGCTGCTGCGTACGATATCGTATTTTCCGGGGAACAGGGGGGTAGATGGGACGTGCAGATACAAAAGGTTTCCCGGAGCGGTCGAGCTATTATGATATCTTTAGATAACCTTGGTGGTAGTGGCGGTTATGTGTTACCCTCCATTATTTCCGGTGGAGCAGGAGAAAATTTTATCGAATATGCCCTAGGTCGCCCTAATGTTTTACAGGTTGCTGCTCAAATTGCAATGAAAAGAGTAATGTAATGAAAAGACGTTGGACTTCAGAAGAAGAGAATATATTGGTCCAACACTATGCAAATATAGGTGCAGTAGGATGTGCTCAACTATTGGCACGACAACAAAGGGCGATATGTAAAAAGGCGAATAAACTAGGACTCTCAACCAAGGCTACGCTGGGCGGCGTTCCGTCAAAAAAATATCTTATAAAACGATTAAGTGAATTTCGTGGTATAGTAATGTGTCCAAGACATGGATATACAATACATTATTTATCGCGATCTCGATCTCCGGTTTGTTTGGTATGTCGAAGAGGTTGGGATAAAAAACGATCGCAACAATTATCGAGAAAATTGCAAATAAATCAACGGCAAAGAGAAAAATATAAAAAACCAGTATACAATTATGCCAACCGTTTACGTCGCACGCTTCGATTTTATTCACATGGTGAAATCAGTTTTTCTAAACATTTACCGTATTCTGCTAAACAATTGTGTAATCATTTGGAAAATATTAAAAAACAACAGGGAAATTGTTGTCCAATGTGTCGCATATCTTATGATATTACTGGCTATGATATAGATCATGTAATTCCTGTATCAACCGCGAAGAATATAGGAGAAATATTATCTTTGTTTTGTCTAGATAATCTTTCATTATTATGTCCATCTTGTAATAGACATATAAAGAGGGATAATGATATCAAAGTCAGACTAAAAAAGGCAGG
>Ga0307376_10002499_pt1 | contig 17985 bp, 23 predicted proteins | sample TR2MG_FD_202536 | JGI IMG/M metagenome (GOLD analysis project Ga0307376, IMG submission 202536) | Soil microbial communities from Risofladan, Vaasa, Finland - TR-2 | ecosystem: Environmental > Terrestrial > Soil > Coastal area > Acid sulfate soil | place: Finland: Risofladan, Vaasa | collected...
AAGCGGGGTTTTACCCGGGGGCGTTTCCTGATTGATATAGCTATTGTTAATGTGCAGGAACTAAACCGGTTTTCTGATAAGGAAGTCATTGATGAAATCAAACTCAGAGAAACCGGTTTGGTTAAAGGCGCGGCTACGGAGATTAAAATATTGGGTAAGGGTGAATTAAATAAATCAGGATTAGTGGTTACCGCGCATCATTTTAGTAAAAGCGCTATTGAGCAGATTCAACGCTTGGGTGGGCAAGTCAATATGTTAATTCCGCCTAAGCCGGTCATTGTTAAGGTTGAACCACCTAAAGTTAAAAAAGAGTCTGTTCCACCCGTTTCTAAAGGTGATCAGTCTAAAGTTAAGAAAGAGTCTACTCCGCTCATTTCTAAAGGGGACCAGCCTAAAGTCAAAAAAGAGCCGAAACCTCAAAAACCATCAAGTACTAAGCCGACCCCGTAACAGCTAGTATAATTATGCAACGGATTAAGGAAGTCCTGGTAAATATTTTCACTATTCCGGAATTGAGACGCCGGATTCTAATTACTTTCGGTTTATTAGCTGTTTTTCGTCTGGGGTATTTCATTCCTTTGCCGGGGATTGATATAGAAGTTCTTCGTTTATGGATGGGGCAGATGGAAAAGAGCGCGGGTCGGATTTACGGATTCATTAACCTTTTTTCTGGTGGAGCCGCTACGCAGATGTCGGTTTTTTCGTTGGGTATTATGCCTTATATTACCGCCTCAATTATGTTTTCGATGCTGGTAAAAGTTATTCCTCAATTGGAAGCTTTGACTAAAGAAGGCCCGTCCGGTTACCGGAAAATCAGTCAGTATACCCGTTGGGCAACCCTGCCCATTTGTATTTTCTGGGGTTTTTGGTCGGTTATGGCTTTGCAGGGACAGACTTTCGGCGGGCATCCATTGGTGGCTTTTCCCGGCATGCCTTTTGCTATTTTAACGATTCTTTCTCTGACGGCCGGCGCAATGTTTGTTATGTGGCTGGGTGAGCAGATTACCGAGTTTGGTATCGGTAACGGGGCCTCGATTATTATTATGGCCGGGATTATTGCCCGAATGCCCGAGGCGCTCTATGCTATGTATAGAGGGGTGGCCGCAGGCGAAATCAGTGTTGACAAACCGATTTTATTGTTAGCGCTTTATGTCGGTGTGGTTTGGGCGGTGGTCGTAACCACGCAGGCCCAACGGCGTATTCCTGTTCAATACGCCAAACACGTGCGCGGCCGCACGGTTTATGGCGGACAACGTCATTATTTGCCGTTACGTGTTAACCAGGCGGGTGTCATGCCGGTTATTTTCGCGGCCACGCTTATGGTTGTGCCGGATCTTCTGGGGCGGATTAGTAAATCAGAAGTATTGCAACATGCTTTCAGCCGAAGCGATAGCGGATTCTGGTATTGCTTGGTTTATCTGGCTTTTATCTTCTTTTTCTCGTATTTCTGGACCGCGCTTTATTTCAGGCCGGTTGAGATGTCGGAAAATCTTAAGGAATCCGGGAGTTTTGTGCCCGGGATAAGGCCGGGACGCGATACCGCGATTTATCTGGAATACGTGATGAATCGTATTACTTTAGTCGGTGCCACATTCTTAGGATTAATCGCTCTCTTACCCAATATTATTTCTTACGGGTTAGGTGTCAGTAGATTCGTAACTGGTTTCTTGGGCGGCACGGGTATTTTAATCGTGGTTGGCGTGGGGTTGGATATGATGCAAAAAGTTGAGTCGCATCTTTTAATCAGGGAATACGAAGGGTTTATTAAAAAAGGCCGGGTTCGCGGCCGGGGAAATATGTAGCATGATTATTATTATGATGGGGCCTCCCGGAGCCGGTAAGGGAACTCAAGCGGTTCGGTTGGCTCAACGGTTAGCGATACCGCATGTTTCAACGGGCGATATGCTGCGCGAAGCAGTTAAAAAAGGAACGCCTTTAGGGTTGGAAGCGAAGTCTTTCATGGAAAAGGGTGCATTGGTGCCGGACGAACATATTATTGCTTTAATCAAAGAAAGAATTACTGAAACGGATGCCCGTGAAGGATTTATTCTGGACGGATTCCCGCGAACGGTTCCCCAGGCGGAAGCCCTGGATAAAATGCTTACCCAGAATAAAAAACAGATTGATAAAGTTATTAATATTGATGTCGTCGATAAGGTTATTGTTGACCGTTTGTCCGGACGCCGGGTTTGCCGCCAGTGCGGAGCTATTTATCATTTGATCAGCGCGCCAACCAAGAACCCGGAGCGTTGTGATAAATGTGACGGTGAGATTTATCAACGTAAAGACGATCAAACAGTCGTGATTAAAGATCGGTTGAGTGTTTATCACAAGCAAACAGCGCCCCTTTTGGATTATTATAAAAAAGTAAGGAGTCTGGTTGATATTAAAGGGCAGGAAACTATCGATCAGACGTTTAATCTTTTATTGAGCCAGGCTTCACTATAGGTGGCGGTTTTCCGGTATATCGGAGAAAACTGCAACCAGAGTATCGCTTTAGCGGGAACTATAGAGCATGATTAAATACAAATCCGAACGCGAATTGGGGATTATGCGGGAAGCCGGACAGGTGGTAGCGGGGACATTAAGGTTGGTGAGTGAATTGGTGCGGCCGGATATTACAACTGGAGAAATAGATCGGGAAGTATTAAATTATTTGCAGCGCAATAATTCAGAAGCAGCCTTTAAAGGGTATCGTGGTTATCCGGCCAATATTTGTGTTTCGATTAATGAAGAAGTGGTGCATGGGATACCGGATAAGCGTAAACTAAAAAACGGAGATATTGTCAGTATCGATATCGGAGCGCGTTATAAAAATTATTACGGTGACGCGGCTTTAACTTTACCGGTCGGTAAAGTGTCCAAAGAAGCGCAGCGTTTAATGGAGACAACCAAAAAATCATTAGAGCTGGCGATTACTAAAATGGCCCCCGATGTTCGTTTATCAACTATTTCCAGGACGATACAGGATTTTGTAGAGGCGCAGGGTTATTCTGTGGTTAGAACACTAGTCGGGCACGGTATCGGACAGGATATGCATGAAGACCCTCAAGTGCCCAATTATGTAACAGAAAACGAAGATAATTCTGAAGTTATTTTGAAGCCGGGGTTGGTGATTGCGATTGAACCCATGGTCAATGAAGGGACCTATCAGGTGGAAACCCTGAAAAATGGCTGGACCGTGGTGACTAAAGACGGGAAACTTTCCGCCCATTTTGAACATACTGTAGCCGTAACCCAGGATGGGGCGGAGGTATTAACACAATACAATAATAGTTGAAAGTTAAATAAGAGTATGATATTATAATAAAACTATAAAACTCTTATTTATGGTATAGGAAAGTATAAAACTTTCCTGACCATTGAAAATCATATTAAAGTCATTAAAGTTATAGTATGATTTTTTTGAATTATGCCGAAAGAAGAAGCGCTCAAGGTTGAAGCAATAGTAAAAGAAGTGTTACCGAATGCCATGTATCGAGTCGAGTTGAAGAACAAACACATAGTTTTAGCTCATCTGGCGGGTAAACTAAGAATGCATAGGATTAAAATTCTGCCGGGCGACAGGGTCACTATGGAGATGTCTCCTTATGACCTGACCCACGGGCGAATTATATATAGGGGTTAGTAATTTTATGAAAGTACGTGCTTCAGTAAAACGTATTTGCGAAAGCTGTCAGATTATCAAACGTAAAGGTGTGGTGCGGGTAATTTGTTCAAATCCACGCCATAAACAGAGACAGGGTAAATAAATTCTGTTGCATCAGGGTATGATGTAACCGGATAAAAGGTAAAAATATGACGCGTATTTGTGGTATTGATGTGCCGAGTGAAAAACGAGCTCTGGTCAGTTTGAGTTATATCTATGGAATCGGTAATACCCGTGCCCATAAGATACTTCAGGATCTGGGGATTGACGAAGTAACCCGGATGAAGAACCTGACTGAAGAGCAAATCAGTAAGATAAGCACCTTGATTGATAAGAGATTTACGATTGAAGGCGCTTTACGCCGCGAAGTTACACAAAACATCCAACGATTGAAAGCCATCGGTACTTATCGCGGATTAAGACATCGTCGGGGATTGCCTGTGCGCGGACAAAGGAGCCGTTCTAATGCCCGCACGCGTAAAGGACCTCGCAAGACGGTTGCCGTCCGGAAGGTAGCACTGGAGAAAACATAATTTCTAACAGAAGGTTTAGATCATGAATGAATCAAAAGAGATTAAAAAAGAGATAAGCAAAGATAGCATCAAGGATAAAAAAGGTCCTGCGGTCAAAGAAGAGCCTGTGGTGAAGGTAACAACGGGCGCCCCGGTTGAAGAAACCCCTAAGGCGGTTATTAAAAAGAAATCCAAACAGGTAGTAACCAAAGCCACGGCTTATATTAAGGCCACCTTTAATAATACGATTATTAGTATGGTAGATCCGCAAGGTAATACAATATGTTGGGCTACCGGCGGGATGGTCGGTTTTAAGGGTTCCCGCAAGAGTACGCCTTTTGCGGCCAAGAAAGCCGCGGAAAACGTGGCTGATAAAGCCCGAAAAATGGGTGTAAGGGAAATAGCGGTAAAAGTTAAAGGACCAGGGTCGGGTCGAGAGTCCGCCATTCGCGCGTTGCAAAGCGCGGGATTAGAAATAAGAACCATTGAAGATGTCACACCGTTACCTCATAACGGTTGTCGACCCAGAAAGAAAAGGCGTGTGTAGTTATGGCTCGCTTAACTAAAGCTAAATGTCGAATTTGTCGCCGTGAAGGCGCGCAGTTGTTTCTCCGCGGGAGCCGTTGCGATTCAGCCAAATGTAGTTTCAAGAATAATGCTACTCCTCCCGGACAGCATGGCGCCAAAAATCGCAGGTCCAGTTCTTATAATGTGCATTTACGGGAAAAACAGAAACTAAAGAGAATGTATGGCTTGATGGATCAGCAGTTCAGGCGTTATTTCAAAGAAGCTCTGCTTCACGAAGGCAATACCGGCGAAAGTTTACTGATTTGTCTGGAATGCCGTCTTGATAATGTGCTCTATCAAGGGTGTATGGGGCTATCGCGTAATCAATCCAGGCAATTTATTTCCCACGGACATACACTGGTTAACGGTCATAAAGTCAATATTGTATCTTATAGCGTGCGCGCCGGTGATGTTATTAAACCGGCGGCTAATGAAACCAGTCAGGCCATGTTTAAGAATTCGTTAACTAATTCAGCCAGGAAAAATCAGGTTCCATCATGGCTTAAATTATCCGAAGAACCTATGGAACTTCAGGTCGTTCAGTTACCCAAACGGGAAGATATTAATGTGCCGATTAACGAACAGTTAGTCGTCGAATTCAGTTCCCGTTAGTAGGCTGTTCCGTCCTAGTGGGGCGGAATATAACAAAGGAGAAGTTATATGATAAGAGTTCGCTGGAAAGATTTTGAATTACCCCGGCAGGTTCTGTGTGATGAAAAAACCCTAACGGCTACGTATGGTTGTTTTAAAGCCGAACCTTTTGAACACGGGTTTGGCATGACCATCGGGAACGGGTTACGCCGGGTTTTATTATCTTCCATTGAAGGCAGTGCCGTAACAGCTGTCAAAATACACGGGGTTAGCCATGAATTTGATACCATGGAAGGGGTGCTTGAGGATGTTACGGATATTATTTTGAATATTAAAAATCTGATTGTGCGTTTGAATTCCGATGAGCCGCAAAAACTCACGCTTAAGGTTAAAAAACAGGGTGCCGTAACCGCGGCTGATATTACACCGGTGCACACCGTAGAAATATTAAATCCGGAATTACATATCGCGACCTTGGTTGATGACAGGGAATTCAGTTTGGAACTCAGTGTTAAAAAAGGGCGGGGTTATGTGCCGGCCGAAGAACATGCTCCGGTAGAACGGGAAATCGGCGAAATTTTTATGGATGCCATCTTTTCTCCGGTGCGCCGGGTAAATTATCGGGTAGAAAAAACCAGGGTGGGTCGTTTAACCAATTATGATAAGGTAACGATTGAAGTTTATACCAATGGTATAATTACACCGGAAGGCGCTTTGGTAGAAGCCTCCAAGATTTACCGCAAACACCTTAATCCGTTTGTTCAGTATTTTGAAATCGGGCGCGAGTTACAGGTGGATGAAAAAGAAGAGGCCGAAAAACGCAAGAGTGAGGAAGGCCGTTCCGCGCTGAAACAGAAGTTGGCTATGCCTATTTCGGAATTAGATTTATCCGTGCGGGCTATGAATTGTTTGAAGCTGGAGAAGATACAAACTATTAAGGAACTGGTTTCGCAAAACGAAATTGAACTGATGAAAGTCCGTAATTTCGGCAAGACTTCGCTTAAAGAAGTTAAAAAGAAACTAATCGATGCCGGTTTGTCCCTGGGCATGGATCTGCAAAGTATTTTTAATTCGGGGGATGTTAATAAATAGTTCGTAATATATGAGAAGTAAACAATATCGTAAATTAGGACGTAAGACAGGTCATTACTGGGCTTTAAGCCGCGCTTTGATTAACAGCCTTTTTCAATACGAACGGATTGTTACCACCGAAGCCAAGGCCAAGGAGTTTCGGTCCCAGAGCGAACGATTAATTACGTTAGCTAAAACCAACTCTCTGCATCATTTCCGGATGGTTTTGTCTTTCCTGCAGAACGAAACTATTGCCAAGAAGCTTTTTAATGAAATCGCGCCCCGTTTTAAGGACCGGCCGGGTGGTTATACCCGCATTATTAAATTAGGCGGCTGTCGCTGGCTGGAAAAAGGTAAGAGTAAATGGGTGTCTAACCGGTTGGGTGATAACGCCCCCCGGGTCATTTTTGAATTGGTAGTAAAAGAGGAAAAGGTTGATACTGCTAAAGCCAAGAAAAAAGGCGTTAAGAGCGTTAAAGCCGAAAAACCCGTCAAAAAGACCAAGTCTGAAAAACCGGCTAAGCCCAAGACATCCAAAACGGACAAATAGGAGTTTAATCCTTGGCTGACACGTCCTGTATTTTCTGCCGTATTGTCAAAGGCGACCTGCCTGCTTATAAACTCTACGAAGACGAGCATTGCTTGGTCATTCTTGATGTTAATCCCATCGCGAGCGGACACAGTCTGATTATCAGCAAAGAGCATTATCCCACGATACTGGATACCCCGGTTAATATCCTGGCACATATAACGCAAACCATCCAAAAAGTAATTCCCGGGATTCTTAAAGGGACTAATGCCGAGGGTTTTAATATTATGCAGAATAACGGACGTTGTGCCAGTCAGATTGTGCCGCATCTGCATTTTCATATCATTCCGCGCGTGACCGGTGATAATATCCGGTTCAACTGGCTTCCCCGGTCGGCTGATAAATCTGAATTCGAAGCCATCACAGTCCGGATAAAACAGCATATCGAGAGTCCTGCCACTTAAATTTGGCGGTAGAAATATTTGCCCTTCAGCCAGTTAATCATTTTTCCACCTAATCTCTAACAGGGTGAGCCAGTATCTGCTGGAGTCTTCTCGGTGATATCTTAATGCCCCAGTTTTGCATAACCCATTCGACTAAACGAGCATAAGTCCAGTGTTTCTTACCCAGATGTTTCATATACCGCAATTTATCCCGCTGGAGCTGGCTTAACCGCTTTGAGACCGGCCGGCTCAGCAAACCCTTTACACCATGACGCCGATAAGCCGCGAACCAAGACCAGACCGTCCACTCAGCGCATCCATAACGCTTACAGATCTCCTGCACCGATTTACCCTGTGCTGAATACCAAACGGCTTGAGCGCGCCTGCGGGCCGTGTAGTCCGACGGCTCCTGAGAAATCACCTGGCTCATAAAAGACTCTATTTCCGAACGCTGTTTCGGACCTAATTTGATATAAGAATGTGGTCTTGACATTGTCTTTTCTTATGCTTTATCCGTCAAAAAGGAAATTTTACCTAATGATTCAGCCCTAAAACCGCTTATATTCACTTATACCCACCCCTGAAACTATTCCAGAAACGCCTTATATTCGTTTTAGCCCTAATGACCCCTAAAAACCAGCCCGACCAAAGGGGTAGGTTGGTTTCAATCGTCACCTTTTCGCCAGAACCTCATTATATTAGAGATAGGAAGTGCATTATATTTGAGATAGCGCCAAAAAGGAAATATTACCCAAGGATTCAATTTGCTAAAACGAATTAAACGCATCTAAAAACGAATTAAACGCATAATTTGATTTTTTTTAGGGGGGGGATACCACCCATACTAAAAAAGGAAACGGTCTCCCGTAAAAACCGAAACGGGCTCCCGTAAAAACCGAAACGGGCTCCCATAAAAACCGGAATGGGCTCCCATAAAAACCGGAATGGACTCCCGTAAAAACCGGAATGGACTCCTGTAAAAACCGGAATGGGCTCCCATAAAAACCGGAATGGACTCCCGTAAAAACCGGAATGGACTCCCGTAAAAACCGGAATGGGCTCCCATAAAAACCGGAATGGGCTCCCGTAAAAACCGGAATGGGCTCCCATAAAAACCGAAACGGGCTCCCATAAAAACCGAAATGGGCTCCCGTAAAAACCGAAATGGGCTCCCGTAAAAACTAAATTAGGGTAGGTTTTTTATTCAAAAACCGAAACCTGAATATCCAGGAATAAATGTGCCAGCTCCCAAATAAAATCCACATGAGATGTGCCACCGGGTGTAAAAGGCGCGAACCGGCCACTGACATACTGATTGACCAACCGATTGATCTTAACATTACCCTTCTCTATCTGGTCGGGTAGATAATGCGTTTTAACAATCTGACCACCGGTCTTGAGAACCTGTATAATAAATCTCTCCCTGAATCGGGACGCCTGCCCGTGACGAACAATATCAACCGGTGGCGAGCCTTTTCCCGCTTCTGTCCCGATGCACATCGGGATTCGGCGGGAAATAAGTTCCCCGGGCTCAATCAGTGCTAAGACCGCTTGATCGCCGGTCAGCCAGCGGGCACCAACCGGACCAACCCCGCGGATTTTATCTTTATAACCCTTGAACGGCAGGACCAGACGGGCCATTTCCTTGAGATAATATACAGCCCCGAACTTAATTTTGGGGATAAGTTCTTTATCGTCTTGAAAGGCGTATTGGGTTTTCTTGAGATAGCGCCGCGCCCAGGACTCTATCTCCGCTTCCGAAACCGTCAGAATATCCCTCATCTCTAAACCCCGGCGGGTGACATAGTCCGGGTTGAAGAAAGATTCCTTCCCCTTGAGCGATGGTTTGATTAGCTTGTCTATGACCGCTTGGGTATCAGGCAGTGCCTTTTTAAGGTGTCGGTAGGTCTTGGGGATGGCACAGACCATCCCTTTGATAAAGGCATCAAGCAACTCCGGTGGTTGTTCTTCAATTACCGGCACCCGAAGTTTGAGGTGAGAAATAAGTGTCGCCATAATACAATATTTAGAAAATCACGCCTACAATCCAAGTAAATCAAGTCTTACCAGCCGCGGGATGTGTCCCTCTTCCTCCCTGTTGGGATGTGTCCCTCTGACCCCTCGGGTTGCCAGGAATGTCCCCCGTGTTCCGCTTATAATCCAAAAATCTTTTTTATTGCTCCTAGAGACAGAGACATTAAACCATCGTACCATTTTTTTTCTTGCATTTGAGACTGCCTAACCGGAGACCGACTAAATTTAGACTGACCAATAAAGACTTGAGATTGACTAATATGAACATCTTTAAAATTAGTCTGAAGACTTTCAAGCTTCTTTTTTATATCGGGCGGGATTTGTCCCTTAACCGCACAGATTTGGTACATCAAAGCGGCTATAGCCTCAGACAGACTCTCAGACCATAACTCACAAGAAGCGTTCATCCATTTTAACTGAGTTACTCGATTGCTAAAAAGTTGAACCCTGCAACGAGTTAGTTCCATAGATAGACCAAGGGAAGAACCGTACAGATTAAAAAGAAGTTTCTTAAGATCATCTGGTTTAATACTTAGTTTTTTAATTTTATTTTCGTCGGTTAATACTTTTTTATAGAAATTCTTAGCTTCCTTAGTATTTTTTTCTAGATCCTTGCTTGCTTTTTCCAGAGCTTTTTCGGCTTCTTGAATCTCAGCTAATAATCTAGCTTTGTTTGGATCTGTCTCTTGTTTTTGTGTGTTACTCATACTGATCGAACCGCCTTTCCTTCATTTAGGGACGAGGGACGCTTCCCACGCCCTACAAGGCAATATTTATGCAATTCCGGGGACGCCTTATCTAACTATTCGGGATGCCTGCCCGCCTCAGGAGGGGTGTCCCACGAACTCCCCAAAAAGAGACATGTTATTTTTTAGTTCCCTTAGGCGATTTTTAGCAACTTCACAGTAATTTTTATTAACCTCAAATCCTATAAACTTTCTATCTAATCTATAACAGGCTTCCGCTGTAGTACCAGAGCCCATAAAAGGGTCAAGAACAATACCACCTTTAGGAGAACTTGCGTTAATCATACGTTCTATTATTTTTAATGGTTTTTGTGTAGGGTGTTTTTCTCTTTCCGGGTCTTGTGCATGTATTCTTGTTACGCTCCACACATCTTTGGGATTATACCCGATTTCAAGCCACTTCTTGCCAACAAAAATAGACCTCGTTCTTGCTTTTTTTGTCTTAGGGTCATAAGGGATCCTTATAGAGTCTAAATCAAAGTAATAACTCTTTGCCTTTGCAAAGAAACCAATATTATCATGAACGGAAGAAAAAGTACGCGTACTGCCTCCCATACTTGGGACGCGCCTATCCCAGATGATTTCGTTTATCATTATTAACTTCGTTTTGATATAACTAAAAATCTCAGGGCTATATTGCCATGTAAGAAAAACATATAAACTACCGGTATCTTTTATTTTGGGAATTACTGCATCTATCCATATTTTACTCCAATCTAAATAATCTTTAGGCGCCAATTTATCAGAATTGTTTCCATAATCCTTTCCGAGACAATATGGTGGGTCTGCTATTACTAGATCTATAAAATTATCTGGTATTCGCTTAAACCCTTCCAAGCAATCCTCGTTTGAAACTTTATTAATTAACCCATTCATAATTAATTTTGTTGGGATTTTAAGATTATACTTTTGGAGCTTTTTTGAAGGAGTGCTAAAAATTCTTCTCTTGTTCTGTGAACCGGGTCATGTTTATAATATGCTTGGATTTTATCATTCCTTGGATTTACATAGACTGGTAAAAATTGAGGTGAGAATAAACACAAATAATCCGGGTCAAATCTAATATTTATGTTGTTGAAGAATATTCCAAAACAAGCATAAATTAAATTATAAAAAGGATTAGAACTATATTGCATATAAAGTTTTTCAACCGCAGAAATATCATTCTTGTTTTCTCGTTGGTCGGAGTTATGGATTTTTACATTTACATAGTATATTTTTTTATTAATTGTGATTTCACAGTCATGTAAGCAAGTATCACGCATATTGATATTGACGTTATCCGAATTGCCTAAACCCAACTCACTTGCATGGTATTTGGTTTGCTGTGTTATGACTTGCTCAACAAGCCAACTAACAGATCGGGTGTGGGCTCTTAAACCATATGGTAAAATACTCTTATCAGTAATATCAAAAGACGGAAGGGTCTTTATTAGTTTTTGATAGGTACTTTTTAGGAAATTTATATCCTCTTCAATCTTTTTAATTTCAGCAGTAATATCTTTCATTTTCTCTCTCCCCACAATCCTTTTTCTTCTTCCCTTCCCTTGATACATAATTCCGGGGACGCCTTAATTACCAATTCGGGTTAAACCCAAATTCTGATATGGAATCAAGTTCTAGGTAGTAATCAGACCATCCTTCAATCTCCTCAGTTAGTCTCTTATTTTCTATTTTCTCTGATATAAATAAGATACCTAAAATGAGAGAAATTATTAGCAACAGCCCAATCAGGACCGGGTATATGAGTCTTTTCATATCCTTGAGTTACACCCCTGCCTGCTGGCGTTCGGATACGGGGAGAAACAGGTCGTAATGGTCCTCATGCTTGACCATACAGAGTTTATTTTCATGTGCCAACCAGCCCATCGCACCATAAGCCAGCGCCGGGTCTAAACCGGTCTTCTGGGGCAATTCCTCCCTTCTAATCACGCCATTACTGGCCAGTGCTTGCCAGACCTTACCAGCGGGTGAGCCGATCTCATGCGCCATATTTAAGGGAACACCCTGCGGGACGAAATCCACCACGGGCTGATATTCCTTCTTGAATTGCTCAATCAGGGCGTCCATCCGCTGGCGGAACTCAGGTCGGGCCGATTGGTGTTTGCCCTTGATGACCGAATAGGTCTCATTCCACGACCAGAACTTTGACCGGCAATCGGCACACGCTCTCAGATGCGCAAAGAGTTTGACCTGCTTGGCCTTGGTGAGAAAAGTCATATCACCGGTAATATAGTCGGTCAAGTCTAACTCAACCTCTTTGCAACCCGGGGCCGTCATCTTGTCTCTGCTTTTTGCCATTTCATTACCTCCTTATATAAGAATTCCCTGAGGTCGCAGACCTTGCGTCTCAGGTTTACCAGAGTATATTTATTGAAAGGTGGAATCTGCTGGATGTCCTTATAGGTTTTATCCTGACTCATCAACCGGAATAACTCTTGCTCTTCCGGGGTGAGTAGTTGCAGGATTTTAGCTAACTGAACCTTTGATCGTTCTAAGTCCATTATTTTAGTTGAGATATCAGGTCTGGTGTCCATCAGGTCATCCGGGAATTCCTCGGGATACATTTCGGATAAAGGCTGGGGCTGACGACGGTCCTTACGGTTTTCCGCCTGACAGATATTCCGACCTATCCCTTCAGCCCATTGCTTAAATGAACCTTTGCCCGCATCAAACCCGCCTTTGATGATACCTTTCCAAATAGCCACAAGTATCAATTGGATAATGTCATCAATGAATGAAGCGTCTTTTCTCCAACTAAGATACAGGACAAGGTTTCGCCACCGCGGTTCATAGCGTTTGAGCAAGACATCCAGGGCCGATGCCTCGCCCAAACGGTATGCCTCAACCAGGCCTTCATCCGTTAATATTTCCTCAGACACAGTAATGCTATATCAGACCCCGCCAGATTTGTCAATAATTTTACCAGATTTAGAAGATTTTTACTCACATTGCACCTTTCTGGTCAATTGATTATGTAACGGGGTATGCGAAACGACCCCGTAGAAAGGAAAGGTAGGTGAAATATGAAGAAAAACGAGGCTATTCAGGAAATGGACGAACTAGACGAGCGTTGCCACGACTGTGGTAAACCGCTCCCCAAAGGGAAAAGCCTGAATTCTTGGTATTGCCAGACCATTGGGCTGTGCCGGTATTGTTATCGGCATAAGTTCCCCAAGCGGGGAAGGCCTAACTGGCCGCCGATTAGTTCGGGCTCGAAACGGTTCTTGTCTTGGAGTGAACGCCGGGAGATGGAACGAGCTGGTTTTAATGAAGAGGTCTGGTCGCCTGAATTTCGTGCGGAAATGCACGAGTATTGGCAGGCGAGAATGCGAGGAGAATGTTGAGGTGATTTATGAAATACAATAGATTGTTATTAGCTTGGATTATTGCACTAGGGTTTATCGCTTTTGGGCTTCTGGCGAATTGGTACCTGGTGTGCGTCTGGGCGGCTCAACCAACATCCCCTGTGGTCGTAAATCCGTATCAAGCGTTATATGATGATTTACTGTATCCTTCGGTCAGGATTACCACGGATGACGGTATTGGTTCGGGAGTTATTATTAACCACGGAGACACAGAGAATATCTATATTCTAACTGCTGGGCACGTAGTCGGTAATGAGGCACTGGTTAGCGTTGAATTGTTTGGTTCCACTGAATCCCTACCTGCTTTCGTGGTTGCCACGGATACAGGCAAGGATTTGGCTTTACTCAAACTGATTCCGCTTAATCCGCATAATCTGCGGTTTCATACAGCTAACCTCGCGGCCAAAGACTATGTTCCTTATATCTTTACTCCGGTTTGGGTTATCGGTTGTTCGTTAGGTTATGCCCCGCGTCCCACAGAAGGAACTATTACTGCTCTCAGTGATCTCCGTGACTCCGTGGTGAATTACTGGGAAATGAATGCGCCGATTTGGCCAGGTAATAGCGGAGGCGGAGTCTTCTTGAAAGACACTCACGAATTAATCGGCATCGCAGTTTGGGTAAAAGTATGTCATGGACAATTAGCGGATACCATGGGCGGAATCGTGCCACTGCAAACGATATATGAATTCTTGGAAGGCACAAAGGCACAGGGTGACAAAGAAACAGAGGCACAAAGTAAGAAAGGAATAGAGGGGAGGTAAAGCATATGAATAATAAGAAACGGATTGATAAGCTTGAACGGATAATTAAAAGGCTACGCAGACAGATCAGGGCGTTACTAAGGTATGCGTATTATTTTACGCCACCGATGGACTTGGATATCAGAGATATGATTAAAGTTAGTAAAATGTAGCAGAATAACCGATTGGACTTATTGGGCACGGTCTAACGGATAAATGTTTGGTGCCCAGAAACCGTAGGAACTATATGGAAGGGGGTGATTAATATGAGTATAGTAAGTCAAGTAAAGCTGATCTATCAGATGTCGCCAACGGGCGGAGCTGAGCGGATCGCGGAAGAGTGGGCGGAAAGGTTAAAGGCTGCGGCACAAAAGATTAACCAGAACCGAAAGAGCCGTATCCCGGATGGGGAACGGTTCATTCAAAGACTGGCTGGTCCGGCGGCTAAGGCATGGCGGTCCGTTATCAATCCGGCTTTCAAGAGTCGGGCTGGTTTGGATTCCGTCGACATCACGACCAATCATGGCTTCGGTTTGCAGGATGCATTCCTCAAGTATGAGGGCAAACTGAATTTCCTGTTTGAGACCGTGGATGGCGTTCCGGCCAAGCGGTTCATTGACCTCGTCCAGCAGGCCAAGCAGGCTTATCTGGAAGGCGTGGCCAAGGGGACCTTACCGCTTACCGGCACCAAGATTGAGGGACGTGGTCTCTCGTCACTGGCCGCACTCTGGCTGACCAACGACCCAATTACCTTGGGTGAGTTAAGGGCAGCGGATGAGATCATCGCAGGCGGACCTTACCTGGTCTGTCCGTGGTCAAAGAAACCGGGACTCAAGGCGATGCTTAACCAGCGCCTGATTCAGGCGGGGGCGGTTATCGTCAAGTCCGGGTTTGACACAGCGGTGATCCTCAAGCAGAACCAGCTTACAGCGGAACAGATTCAGGGATTTGTGGATCCGGGTTTGGACCTGATTCCGTTTGTGGGTGGCAGTCCAGACAGCCACGTGGATTTTATCTACGTGTCGGGTGTGTTCTATCTGGAGATCAAGGTTTCCAAGATGTAGGTCTTGGGGGTGGGGGAGTTCGGGTTCTATTCCTGAACTCCCCTTTTCTTTTATTAACCCTTAATTGCTTAACATCTTTAGGTATTATTTTCTTGACGATAAGTAATTCAAACGTATGATTAAAACGTTCGTTATGTGGTATTAATGAACAAATAAAGCATAAAATGACCGAAATAGATACCAAAAATCAGATATTAGATGTCGCAGAAAGGTTATTTGCGAGTAAAGGGTTTGCGGGCACGTCGTTAAGAGAGATTACAAAAGAAGCCGGGGTTAATCTGGCAGCTATAAATTATCATTTTCAATCCAAGGAAAAGCTGATACAGCAGGTTTATGCTCGGCGTATTACCCCTATTAATAAAGAACGTCTGAAATTACTGGATGAAATAGACCGTAAATACGGTCAGACTGTGCCGCCTCTTGAAGAAGTCGTTCGGGCGTTAGTTGGTCCTATTATTAAGTTTGCCAAGGAATCCAAACACGGCAGTGAATTATTCATGAAATTATATGGTCGGCTTTATACGGAATCAGTCGGGTTCTTGCACGAATTCTTTATTGATGATTTCAAGGAAGTTATAGAACGTTTTGTAGTGCTTCTTAAAAGGATGCTTCCGCATCTTACCCCAAACGAATTTTATTGGAGATTGCGTTTTGTGGGCGGTGCTTTACTGCATTCTTTGTATGATCCTTTTGAAAGCGGCGGGATTCACGAATGGAATAATTTCCGGAATATAGATACGGAATCTATCACTAACCAGTTGGTTGATTTTATAATTGCCGGTCTCACGGTTATTTCATCGGAGAAGAAAAAACAAGTATAATAGCCAAGTGTTATTTTAATGAACTAAGAGGAGAGCGCAGCAATGAATAATGTTACAAGACTTATTAATTTTTGGTTCTTAGCGTTGATAGTATTATCGGGCGCGTGTATTGCTTCGGCACAGAGGAAAAACCAAGATATGGGTTATTCAGAGGCGTTGTCAAATAAAAAAGATGTGATTGTTATAGCTAAAGCTAATATTAAAGCGGAGGCATTAATTCAGTATGATGCTAACCAAGGAGACGCTGCTAAGATTTTACGCATGTCTTTACCGGAGAGTATTAAAGTGGCTTTAAGCAATAATCGACGTTTAGCTATCAGCAAGGAAGAAAAGATGAAAGCTGAAGGCCGCCTGACCGAAGCCCAGGCCGGGCAATATCCATATTTGAATCTTAGTGGTTCTTATACCCGGCTTGATAAGGTGTCTGAATTTGATATAGGTTTACAGAAAATAAAATCAGGTGAATTAAATAATTATAAGGCTGAGTTGGGTTTAACGCAACCCTTGTATACGGGTGGCCGTGTTTCTAATAGTATTGAGTTAGCTAGCCTGGGTATTAAGTATTCAGAAGAAGATTTTCGGAGTAGTCAGGAGTTAGTGACGTTCTTGGTTACCAAAGCATATTATGACGTGCTTCTGGCACAGGATATGGTGGAAACCAACCGCAAGAGTTTGGAATTAATCCAGGCCCATCTGGATGAGGTAGCCAAGAGCCATAAACAAGGTGTGGTATCCAATTATGACCTGTTGCGCGCCAAGGTTCAGGTGGCTAATATTAATACCCTGTATTTAGAATCAGTTAATAAACTCCATTTAGCCCGGATTTCATTTATCAATACCATCGGTTTATCCTTGCAAGGTGAACCTGAAATAGAATTGACAGACAAATTTGTTTATGAACCCACGGCGCAATTAGGTGAAAATATGATGGTAATCGTGGCTTTTGAGAACAGGGCTGATTTAAAACAGGCTCGTTTGCGTACCAGTATGCAGGCAACCAATATTGATTTGGCGCAGGCGGGTAACCGGCCGACATTTTCTTTATTTGGTAATTGGGGCGAAGAAAACCCTTCCGCGCGGTCCATTGGGGTCACCGGTTGGAATGATTATTGGAATGCGGGCGCGGTGCTGGCTTGGCCCATATTTGAGGGTGGGCGCATTAAGGGCAAGGTGATTCAGGAAGAGGCTGTTTTACGTCAAGTCCAATTGATGCAACGGGATATCGAAGAACAGATACGGTTCGATGTTAAACAGGCTTTGCTTAATCTTAAAGACGCGGAAGAATTAGTTAAATCACAGCAGGAAAATGTTAATCAGGCCGAAGAAGGTTTAAGGCTTGCCCGTATCGGTTATGAACAAGGTGTGCATACCCAGCTGGAAGTTTTAGATACTCAGTCCGCCCTGGACAGTGCTCGTAAGAATATGTCAGCCGCGTTATATGCCCATATGATAGCCCGGGTTATGTTGGATAAAGCTATGGGGATATTAGGTCAAAAATAGATCCGAGAGGAGTTGTGTATGAAGAAATTATTAAACGTACTACTTTTATTTAGCGTATGTTGGATTATCGGATGTCCGCGTTCGGAAAATTCTTTTGGGTCTAATGGTCAGGTTAAGGAAAAAATTCCGGTCCGGATTCAAGGCATCATCTTACAGGACCTGACTGAAACCATTGGTTTAGTGGGTACGGTTGAACCCCTAGCCGAAGCCACGATTTTCCCCAAGATTTTCGGCCGGGTGGAAACGCTCTCCGCCGAAAAAGGACAAATCGTTAAGGCCAATGATAGTTTAGCTGTATTAGAGCATTCCTCCATTACCGCGCAGGTTGAACAGACCGAGGCCGGACT
>Ga0307376_10002500_pt1 | contig 17972 bp, 36 predicted proteins | sample TR2MG_FD_202536 | JGI IMG/M metagenome (GOLD analysis project Ga0307376, IMG submission 202536) | Soil microbial communities from Risofladan, Vaasa, Finland - TR-2 | ecosystem: Environmental > Terrestrial > Soil > Coastal area > Acid sulfate soil | place: Finland: Risofladan, Vaasa | collected...
TCATTCGTTGCTATTAAGTTTCCGGCATGATCGTAAAACTCATAAATACCTGGAAATAATTTGCCCCTTCTCACATCCAATGAGTGAATACCTGTTGTAAAAATTCTGTCATAATATTCATACCGTAAGGCTATGTCCTCTGAATCAAAATAAAGCGTTCCTCTTGGTATATGTGGAAGTCCAACTCTTTTAATTTTCCTGAGTGAGTCCTCCATTATATTCATATCTGAGCGGAGCATGACTAATTACTGGCTAAAAGGCTTCCTGCTTCATCATAGTATTGATATTTCCCATCGTTGAGAGCAGCTTTCCGATACACCGGAAGGCTTAAAACGGTTCCCACCAAAACTCCGTCTGCTTCATATAAGACAAGATCAGCAGAATCCATATATACCTTGCCTCTGGGAGTCTGACTGTTTGCTACCTTTCCCAGCCCTGCGGCCATGAGAATGTTTCTATCTGTTCTAAGCATTTTTACCTCCTTTTACCAAACTCCAATAAATATAAGATTGTCGGCTTCATCGAAATATCCACAAACACCGTTCTCTTCTCCTAAATCTGTGGCCCCTCGATATACAGGAATACTGAGAGCCGTTCCGATAAGCTGGCCATCGTGTTTGTTAGCTATTAAATCAGCGGATTCCATTAAAATCTTTCCTCTCGGTTTTATTCCTATTAAATATTGATATTCAGGGCTTCTGAATGCATCCATTACAACATTTAATTCTTCCCTAATCATCTGGCTCTGCCTGCTCAGGTTCTATTTCAAGCCCCATTTCAGGCAGGCTTATCATATATTTGATTCTGTCTAACATATCCCTGTTTACTGTTCTTTTAAGTGTCTCGTGTATGTCGCCTCTCACATAACATTCCATTCCATATTCAACTTCAAGGTCTTCCAACACTCTCTTGCCTTCAGGTGTAGAAAAGGTTGCTGCATAATCGTGTATTCTTTCGAGTTGTGCTTGATTAACCTTCAGCGGCACCTTGTTCCCCCATCTGTTCCATTAAAAGTTTACCCATAGGGGCTGCATCCTTTAATCCAGCGGCTAACCGTTCCATATCCTGTTTCTTTTTCTCTTCAGCCTGTAATTTTGCCCTCTGATCTCTTATTACCTGTATTTCCTCTATCGAATTCATGGCTCTGGAGGGCATACCTTCAACCTCTGCCGCAATTCTGATAACTTCATCCCTATCGAAATTGTCATAAACATCAGGATAGACCTGTCCAATTTGACTGGCAAACGCTATCACTTTCTGCATCCTGGTCATTTCATGGTGCCGTTGAGATTTGGCAAGCGGCCCCTCATATTCGATGTCTATCTCATTGATTCCCATACGTGCAAGAATGAGAGGGGGGGGAGGCAGGACAGGGTATTTTCCTGATGTTGCTCGCATCATGATTCCAAACTCTCTTTCGATGAGTGGGTTAAGTCCCTCTCCTTCAAACCTCCCCAGTGCAGGCCCTAATATTCTTTGCATAAGCTCATACCGGACAGCCACTTCCATTTCCCTCATTTCAGACTTTTCCGGCAGATTAAGCTGGTCTGAGAAAAATACCTGGCGTATGGACTGTCTGAGCGCTTCTTCTTTTATCTGTGAAACATCATATCTGATTTTATGGTCGAGCATCCAAATTGAGTCTTTATCCCGCGCTATGTTTCGCCCGCCCGGATACATCTTGAGCGAGCCGATAACGCCTCCATCTCTTTCAAATGTAGGTGGATCAAGGTCTTTCGCCCATGCCTTTAAACCGAATTCTTTGGCCTTATTTAAAGTCTTAACATCCGGCAAAGCGATATGTCCTCGTCCTCTGCCATAATCTTCTCCTGAGGCCTTAGACCAGCGAGGAACGATAAATGGGAATTCCCAATATGCGCTTGAAGCGATAAGATTCTGATCGTCAAGACCGATATAGTAAGAGACAAACGGCTTTCCTTTAAGGGGTGTAAACTCCATTTCCTTCGGATAGACGCAATGAAGAAATTTAAACTTATCAAAGGGTTTCTTATCCGCTGTATCAGTTATCTTTTTGCCGAGATTTTCTTTGCCAAATTTTCTAATTGCTGCCGCTGCCGTAAGTTCAAATTCTCTGTAAACGGTATCAACTTTTCCCTCTGCATTCTCGGATGTGCAATATTCCGAGTTTGTCAGTGATTTGTACTGTAATCCATTAAAACCAGGATAATATATCGGCTTTTCTTCTATAAATATGCAACCCTGCCCAAAACCTGAAAGATCAAGATAAACCTCATGGATCTCAGACCTGAAGTTCGACTGGTTGCGTGCGGTAGTCATGGAATTAGCGCATATTTCAAGCCAATCCATGATTTCTTTTACTTGATTAAGCCTGTTATCTCTGAGCTTAAAAGAGGACCACACCATAGAAGTAGGCGTTAAGGTTCCGTGCATGGAAGCTGCAAGATCGTTTAAGCCGAGTTCAGCCGTAGAATCATATTGTTTGGAAGTCTGCTTTAAACCGGGGCTTGGTTTATATCCTATGCCAGTTCTACGAGGGAAGATATACTCAGCTATTTCCTCCCATAGTGGTTCATAAACACGCCGTATATCCTTTAGCTCGTTGTTCCTGTCTATATGGAATTTTACTTCTTCAGTGGTTAATGACATAATTATCTACCTAAAATACTTCTGCGGTATACAGTTGGTCTACGCAGCACCCCGCCTTCTTCTTCGGTCAACAGTGACCGTTTACGTTTGGCCCTGGTGATAACAGGCGGCTTTTCAGGTTCTTCCGGTTTTATCTCTTCCTTCTTTTCAGGTTCAACAGTCAGAGGGACGTCGATATCCGAAGGGCCCCCGACATCTCCAATGCCTGTAGGCCCACTAAGCCCAGTAGTGTCTCCTACATCTCCTTGACCAAAATCTCCCAAAGCATTACCTTCACCCCCGAAGTCACCTTCACCCCCGAAGTCACCTTCCTCCCCGAATTCACCTTCATCCCCGTTTCCGGCTCCGCCATCTCCCATTTTACTTCTCCTTCTTTGTCTCATTATTTGCGCTGTTGTACTTCCCATTAATTGCCTTCATAGAAGCTGCGTTTGATTTTCTTTTTCTTTGTAGCCCGCATCTTGCTGGACATAATAGCTCTATGCTGGGCTAAGGCTTCTTTCTTAGTGTCAAATTCAGCTATAGTTTTGCCTTTATCTTCTCCGTGGCAATGAGCGGTTTGCCATTTATTCCCTGCTTTACGAATTGTCATTTTCGATTTAGCCCTGTCCCTCTGGGCGGCAGCTTAGAATCCCCGAAAATACTCCTATGTTTCTTCTTACGCTCCGCCTCAGTCCTGGGCTTCCCCGCCCGCCTTTCGTCATTAAGCCATGATCGTTTAGCCATAATTCCCCCATACGCTTTGTTCTTGTGTCGGAATTCCGGTATATGGATCAAAGTCAGTAATAGTTTTAAAGTCCTCTCTCTGATTCATCGGCTTTGAGTATGTCGTGCCTGTAAGCGTGTACCTGTACCAATTCTCCATGAAATGATCCGAACAGTCCTTACAAGGCTTATTCTCATCATCATATACCCAGCGAGCCACTTCATAAAAATGCCGCTCGCAATCCTCGAATATATAACAGGTAGGCATTCTATTAGGACCACTCAACCATGTGCGGATATTCATAATCCCGCTTTCCTTGTCTTTTGATGCAGCATGTAACCTAACATGTACCTTTTCCAGTGCCTTCTGTAATCTTGTGAACGTATCAACACCATCAGCCCCTATCTCGTTACGCATATATGCCGTGTCACCTTTGGACAGTGGGTCGATATAGGCATCCTCTATGCGCCAGCCATAGCCCCGTACTTTACGTATGATGTCATCTGCCATTTGTTCAGCATTTATGTTCTTCCATGTCTCAGCTATACAGTAATGAATCTCTTGTTTATTCACCGCCCAATATGAAATAGCCTGTGGAGTACTCAAATGATAATCGATCATCACCGTTACAGGCCAATCGGTAGGAACATCAAAGGGTTTTATCTTATGAACACTATCGTCAAACTCTTTCAATACCCTGCCAACCAGAGACTTGAACTGCCCGAATACACGAGGAGGGACATCAGAAGGATCAATATCTTTGATAAATTTCAACATTTTAAGCATGGAAATATTCTTATGTTTATCAATATCAACCACCTCTTCCAGATACTCCTCAGCTCCCCGTCCTTTATCTATAACAGGCTTTCCCTTCTCGACATCCTCATAGAGCAACAAGTCCATGTAGTGCTGTTTTTGCTCCTCATCCAGCCCCATATCTTTTAGCACTTTCATATCGCTTTTAAGTAAATCGGGGTTATCCGTAATCTTCAAATCTTTTACAATCCCTATGTCTTTCCGTCCGCTCAGAACTACATCATCTAATACCCACGCTTCTTTAATGGGAGTAAATGTCATCAGGGTTTTGCCGTTATCAAGTAACAACCCACGACTAAGTGCTTTGTGTTTAGCCTTTGGCGGAGGCTCATCTTCCCAGGCTCCCTGTGCCCTAAAGGATTCAAATAGGGCATCATCTTGAGTATAGGACATTAAGGTAAAAGTGCTCTTGTTATACCATTCCCAGAAATAATCGACTCCTTGCTCATTCTTGGTTGTCTTGTAAAACTCTACCGGCGCCCACTTCTTTAACTCTGTTACAATGGTCTTACCAAGATGCAGCTTCCAGTCCTCACCTGTTATGATGATATTAACCGGAGGCTCGATACCTAAAGATGATTTATGATAATAGTATGTTTTTCCCTGAGATACAATTTCTATAGCATTATCGAAAGGCTTTTCTGATCCAGTCCATGGTTCAAACCCCAATGCCCATGAGATAACGATATTAGCCCCTGCTGCAGTCTTACCTATCTTATTGCTGGCTACTGATACCGATGTAAGCGTATTTCTTATTATCTGGAGTAATCTCTCTTGCCATGGGTACGGCTTCCACAGGAAGATAAGATTCGACTTTTCAAGGGCATTAAGTCGTTCTTGAGGAGTTTCTAAAGCTTGAGTTGGTTTGAATTTAGGTTTTGGCATATACAGTAGACTCAAGAATAAGTCTTCTCCTTGGATGTCTTAATTTTCTTAACGCCTTGGATTCTATTTGCCTAATTCTTTCTTTGCTAAGGTGCGTATGTCCATATAAAGCTGGAAATGGATTAGGAAGTAACTTTCCAATTTCCTCAAGTGTCTTACCACTATATCGTTGTCGTAAAACCCATTCCTCACGAGGGGTTAATGTTGTAAGGACTTTGTCAAGACAAGATGTGTCTTTAGGTATATCGTGATTTTTAAATATGTCTTGTAAGAGTTTTACCTTATCCATGTATAGCCTTTTTAATTTTAAGTTGCCCTCTTTGCCAAGGCCATATGAGCTTACCTCTTAATTTAGAGCGTGTGATAATATTATCATCCTCGCGTCTTTTACGGTAATCCTCGTATGATTCATTAGGGTTGCGTTTCATGATTAAATATTTCTTTAACTGAATCTGATGTAATAGGTAATTTGCCACCTTTTTTAAAATATTGATAACGCATTTCAAGGATAGTGTGAATATCCATTCCTGCTATAATTATATTATCGTCAAAGAAAGCTGAGATAATGTTCTGTTTATTTATAACTCGTGTAAAACCATCAATCTCTTTTATTATTATATTTGTCATGTTTAACCTTTTTTTTTATTTATCTCTTTAGATATTCCTACCCATTTCATTTTCTGGTCTTTTGAATCCCATATATACCTTACTCCGGCAGCAAGAGGAGCATTATCTAAAATATGTTTTGCTTCAGCTATGGTTTTTAAAGAGATTGATTTTTTTGAAATGTTGTTAAATTCAGTCATATTTAAGCCCTTTTGTATTTCGGAAATTTAGAGGGAGAAGTATATCATTGGACATTTCGCCTTCGACCCCCCCCCACCCCCTCTCTGGGATTCAAATCCTGGGAGCTGGGATTGATGATGATTTTATGTACTATCATGGTTCCGATAACATTTATTATGACAACCAACTTTAATCACCAAATACAGGCTATTACTGACTATTCTGTCTTGTAACGGTAACAAATGATATACAATTATGTTCATTAACTCATAACTCCCATGATTGAGTATGCATGAGTAAATCGCAGTAAATCAACGTAAATCGTAGCATTACTTAGATCAGACATCAATCACCTCATTATCTTTATTTTCCCTTGCTTTACGCAGGGCCTCTATATCAGCAATAACAGTCTGGACATTAGCTGTTGAGAGGTCACGTTCGAGGCGTTCCTTATCGTATAGAATACCTGCTGAGACTACTTTATCACGCATCGGAGCCTTTTTAATATCCGATAGGGTGATAGAATTGATTAACCTCTCTTGCATCCCAGCAAGTATATCAGCCCTATGTCTCTTATATTGGTCAACGTGTATTCTATCTATCCCATATCTCTGTAAGGTCTTAATGACGTGACTATGGTCTGTATCTGCTATCTTAGCTATATCCCGAGTAGTGAGATTAGGATGCTCCCGTTTTGTCTTGAGTATAACTGCTTGCTTATGGGTAGGTCTTTTGGTGGTTATGGTGTTAAGTTTTTCAGAGGGCTCTTGCATGATACAAGAGCTTAAACGAAGAAAACTATCTTGTCAAATGCTCTAAGGGGTCACCAGAGTATCATTTAAGTATCATTTAAGGTCATCCAAGGTACTATTGATACCACTTTGAGTAAATTCTAAACATTTTTTTAACGTACTGGGATAGACAGAGATACACCGGCCTAGATAAAACGTGGCTACGTGATAATCCCTAAGAGTCTTCTTTGCCAGGTATTTTGATATTTTAAGGTGCGCTGCGATCTCTCCTATGCTTACCAGTGGTTTTTCATTAGTCATATCATCCTCTCTTAAACGTTGCCTTAGTTATTCTTCTTTGTCTTTATCTCTGTACTATCTCTTTAAATCCGATTTATCGGATTAAGTCTTTAAATCTTTTGACTTACTAGTCTAGTTATATATAAAGAAAATACACTAGGAATATAAGGGCGTTACACGCTCTTGTAACACTTTTTAGATAAATAGTTGGTATCATTAAATAATAACCGATTTTGAAAATGTAACAAGCGTTACAGATCGTTACAGATTGTAACAAGCGTTACAGGTGTTACAGATGTTACAAATTCCATTTATCTGTCTTTCCCCAGGGTGACTGTTGAATAAATTTATAGCCATGCACTAATTTAAAATCACATTCAAAATAATTAGGGTTCTCATTTGTAAAGTTCTTACATTTAGATACTAACATCTTCCCGTGATCTATTGCAAGGGCAAGTCTGGGTTTTTCTAATGTTATATTTCCGCCAATACCGGTTGATCGCTTTGGCTGCTTTTGAATAACAATAATAGCTATTGCGCCATTGAGTTTCTGCCATATCCTTGCTATTTTACCGCCTATCTCGTAAAAATTATCATATATTTCAAGATAATCTATAATATTAATCTTTTGAGCTCCTGGGACAATCACATCTTCAAAATCGTGATCACGCTCATACGCTGAGAATTCCCATTGCTCTAATTTAATGGGAAATTGCTTTAAGCGATCTTGCATTTCAGAAGGTCCCATCTCACTATTAAAATAATGAATATCAAACAGTTTCATATTATCATAAATCATATTAAAACATACTGCTGTTTTGCCACTGTTAGGTGCTCCAGCAATTAAGAAGATATTACCTGGTAGTAAATAAGTATATTCATGTAAAGACTTTGGATCTTTTAAATCTGGTAAAATAGCTAATTCTAAAGTTTCTCTGCTGGCATTAAGAAAGTCAATTTTTTTAATTTTCCTTTGAGGTCTACGGAAAACACCGTCTCTCTTACCATATCTTTCTAAGGTACCGCCTTTTACTAATCTATGAATTGCTACTCTGGCGGCTGCTTTGTCCTTGGGTGATTGTAAATTGAGGGTTTGATATAGGTCACTGGTATAAAAATAACCTTCTACTGTTTCTAAATAATCTACTATTAAGCTGATTATTGTTGGCTTTGGGGTGGGTTCTGCCATATATAACGTATCCGATGTAGTTTTTTAGCCCAGTATTTATTTCTGAATACTGAGAACTCCCATTGTTTCTTATTTGTTAAACCCATAAGCCTGTTATCCCAAGTAGCCAATAAATCAAAAGGCACAATAACAGGCTGATGCTCAAGCAATAGGTTGCTATCCCTGAATAGCTGTATGCATTCGCTACAGACTATCATAGGATTAATAAGAGAGTACCGGCCTGACTCTACATGATAGCGTCTATAGTATAGCAAATGAGTTGATTCAGCCTGCTGGCAATGGTCACATAATAAATCGATCCTAATTTTATTTTCCATTTAACAATTTAGGATTTTGATAGATGTTGCCGATTATTTCAAGAGTATCCGCACCAATCGAATATAGAAATTCTCCTTTTGATATTGGCCCCACAGGAAACAAACCCCAAGCACCAAGCTCGTCTAACCAATCCACAACATACCTTTCGAGTCCCTCATTGGTGAGACACTCCGCTATATCTTTGGAATATATCTCCTTCCCATTCTTATCCTTGAGGCCGGTGTATTGCATGAGTTCAAGGTTTTCGGGAAAAATCTCATGGTCAATTCTATCATTGTTATACCCCTTAACCCATATTCCATTTTCAGATTCAAACATAAATTGCATTTCCAATACATAAACCATGACTTTTAATTTCTTATCCCATGCTCTAAATATTATTTCTCTCATAATTTCCCCCTAAATAAAAAGCAGGCGCACCACTGGCGGGACGACCAGCACCATTACGGGGTGTAATAGCTGTGCGCCTGCTTTTATTATTAATACTTTTATTTGATTGCAAGTCCCTATGTCCCTATTTTAAAAAACATCCCTACCATATACCCATTGATATAGTTTGTCAAGTTATTAACTAAATATCGGTCATGCAATGAGGTATTGCAGTTCTGCAATAGACTTAAACCCTTATCTGGTATAGCTTTACGCAATAGTGTGGTAAATACACCACACAAGCTGTTGCATTTCTGCAATAGTTTTATAGGTAATTATATATAAATTATATATCATAAAAATAATGGCATATTTTAGGCAAACAAAAGGAAAATAAATGTCTTAGTATATCAATAACTTACATGGGTAAAACAAAAGTTGGCATACAGTTTGCTTTAAATAAGGGCAAATGAAAACAAAAACAAAACAACAACAAAAGGAGGGAAGGAAATGTATAACATGGACACAAATAAAGAGTTTATCCAAGCAATAGAAGAAGGTAAAGAGTGTGAAATTGACGAAGAAATATTTGATTACTATTTAGATGTACTCCCACCGGCAGCCATGGGGTCAACAGTTACATTAGTTGATGGGCGAAAAGTAAACGTGCCTTTCTGTTTTGCTGAGGGTGCTATGAATATGATCGCCTTTTGGAGCAAAGACGGCAAATACTATGCACAACAAACAGTCAATTTCAATCCTTATGCCTATGGATAACCTTTCACTCTGCCCTTATTTTGGACTGAAGGATTAAACTTTAACACAAAGGAGAAAACACCATGCAACCACGTCATAAAATAGATTTAATATTCACAGTCAACGGTCAAACAGTTGCAATCCAGGACGTAAGCTCCTGGACAGTAGACGATATTATCAAACTGTTACGACTACAAAAGAAACATTATCCTGACAGAGAATATAGGATAAAGCGAAAGGAGGTGAGATAATGGAAAATAAACATACACCAGGGCCTTGGAGATTAGAAGGAAATAAAATCAAAGGGAGCATGTTAGTTTGTACCATGCTAAATAAAACAGGCGATAAAGAAATAGATGAAGAACTTAAAGCCAATATTAATCTTATTTTATCTGCCACTGATTTATTAAAGGCGTGTGAAAAGGTTGTTAATAATTGGGGTAATCTACACCCTAAAGATAGGCAACAATTAAGACAAGCCATATCCAAAGCTAAAGCAAAATAATCCATCACCCCTGGAGCCTCCCAAACTCCAGGGGGCTTTTTTTATCCTCATTGCACTCTGCCTAATCGATTCCGAGACAGAGATTTATGACCAATATTCAGTTATCAAAGAGCTTTACTTCTGATTGTCATATTATGTTTTTGCTTAAAATTTCCCATGCTGTCGCAACCACGGTTGGAACCTGTCCATTCCCAATGGCTTTAAGTCTGTTGACACGGTCTTTTATACCACTTGCGACTCTCGGAATATTAGGCCATTCGGAGTGCCATATTCCCTGAATAGTAGCCATTGCGATCCAACCTTTTTCTTCACAAGATAAGGACTGCCATGTCTCTTTAATCGTGTCCTGTGAGTTTCGCACAATCCCAAGCGAGAAGAAGGCTTGCCACAAATTGTACAAAACCTTGGAGTTGTCCGTGGCTTTGTTTTGCCATTTTCCCAATGAAGTATCGTATGACAGCTGGCACACAACGTCTGGATATTTTCTGGAGAATTGTTTTTTAAATTCTCGTCCTTGTGGTGTGTGTTCAAATTCTCTGTCGTTCCACATTTCTCGCAACAATCCTTTCGTAATTTCCTTGCATGAAATCGGTATCCATCCTTCGTTAATTCCTTTTGCATTGCTCCATCCTTTCTGCCAACCCATTAACCATTCGACAAAATCGGGGTTCAGTTGTCCACCAATCACATTTGGTAAAGCATCCCTGTTTTCTTCCTGAAAGTTTGCCCTCTGGCTTTTTCCCTTCCAATCTCTCTGTTGTGGCGTAGACCATTTAACTCTATCCGCTAACCCTATTGAGTGACTATCTTTTCCATTTTTCGTTTTTCTTCTGCCAGTAAATGTAATATCCATTTCTGGATGCTCAATTTCCTGGGTTGATGGTGTAGGCCACATCCCCTTCTTTACATAAGTAGTAAGTGTTCGGTCTGATTGACATTTGCTTTTAGGATTATATTCTTTCCCTGGCCCTCGCTTAACATCCCATGCGTTAGCTGTAGGCAAGTAGCCACCATCTCTTTCTCCTGTGTGGGGCTCCACAATCATCAGCTCCCAACACACACCATCGAGCATTATACCCTGCTTCGGCCAGGTCTGCGTATATTCGTCTGATATAGCTGGTAGCAAGCAAACCTGGGACGTTCTCCAAGAATGCGTATCGTGGTTGTACAATGCGAATGCAGTCAATGGTGTAAGGCCACATATTTCTTTTGTCTTGCTCTGCTTTTCGCTGTCCTGCGACTGAGAAGGGCTGGCACAGTTACGGGAAGCCTGCGGTAATAAGGTCAACCATTCCCGCATAGCTTCCAGCAAATCCTCCTGAGTTAAAGTTTCTAATGTCTCCGAAGATAGGTGCGGCATCCAAGCAACCGTCTTTGATTCTTTGCATAAGAACTTTTTGGCAGTATTCTTCATATTCTACATATCCTATACATTGAAACCCTAATAGATGCTGGAGTCCTAAATCTCCACCAGCAGCACCACTGAATAAACTTAAATATTTTAAAGTTGACATTTGTAAACCCTTCACTTATAATAATTAAAAACCAATTAAATGGAGGTTCATAATGGCTTACACACGAAAAGATAAGAAAGCAAAAGATATGTATAGTTTGTATTGCAAGGGTTTCAGCCTTGCGAAAGTGGCTGAGGCTTTCTGTGTAACAAGGCAATCTATTTATAAAATGTTTAAGAGAAGAAACTTTATATTGAGAACTCCCAAAAATCCGCTCCCCTTTATCATGTTTAATGGTAAAAAATATACCTTGAGAAACACTGGTTATTATGGTTGCACAAATGGTCATAGATCACTTTTTCATAGAGATGTTTGGGAGTACCATAATGGTTCTATTCCTGAGGGATATGATATTCACCACCTTGACCGTGATCGAACTAATAATCATATTTCTAACCTTGAGTTGATTATTAAAAGTGAACATTCTAAAAGATATAATACTGGTAAAAACCAATATTCCAAGAAGGATTGAACCGAGCAACCCTCCCCCTGCTCCCGTGAATAGTGATAGTTCATTCATCTCCTGGCCATATCAAAACCTGTTCTATCCAATCGTCACACGTCTCATCATCCTCATGGACATCTTTGTTATGTAATTCACACCATTTCCATTCACCCAACGGGTCTAGCTCGTGATTCCGGTCACTGCAATGATCACAGGTGCTACAAGTTTTCATATCTCCTCTATCTCAATCTCTCCTGTACATAATTTCTAAGAATTTATGGTAACTTTGCACATTTTGATACACTTCATACCCATGATAAAGCAGGTAACTTATCCATTCTTTTTGCTCTTTACTTAACCGACCTCCTTTAATCTTTAACTCAATTATTATCAATCGTCTTTTGGGTGCGAAAATATAGAGATCTAAAATACCAGCCTCATTAACCCCTCTGGAATAATCGTGAAAATACCTGTAATGATGTCGTTTGAGGTAATCAGTACATTTTGATAATAACACTGATTCGGGGCCTGGGTCTGCGAGTTCCTTTGTTAATGGAATATCAGGTTTTGCTTTCATTACCATGGTCTCTAAAAATTCTCTGTCGTCTTTTGTGTAGCCGGTCATATCAGCAACCTCTTAAGATTTGGTTTGATTTTCACCTCAGTAAATTTCTGTAATTCCTGTATCAGTTCTTTGATTTTTTCTGCCGGTGGTTCGTGGAGGTGGTGGTTTTTTGAGTCTGCGCCTATGGAGATGAAGGAAGGATATATAATTTCCATCCACTCTAACAATTCATCTAAGTCAAAATCTAATATGGGTTCAATGCTAATTAGGGTTTCATTGATTAACGAGATAGCAGTAGCTCTTTTCTCAACCTCAGGGGCTTTGGAAATTTCATAGTACCTATTGCTTTCGATGGTAGTTCCAAATATTCTATTAGGGGGAAATCGTTTTTGAAAAATCTCCTGAAGGAATTGATATGGATCTTTTGATTGAAAAAGGTAGGTATTGTCCGGATATTTCTTGCAATAAGCCAAAACATCCAATATCCATTCTTGTGATATTTCTCTGGCCCACATATCCGTACTGCTCCCCACAAAGATTGTATTACCTTCTCCTAAGTTATCCTTAAAGCATTTCTCATCTAATCGGAGAGGACCTATGCTTTCTCTAAATCGTGGGTTGGATTGATAGTAACAGTAGACACACTGATGGCTACAATAGCCCTTGATTGGATTCCATGTTGCGTTGCACCATGGATACATCTGTGAGCCCGGCTTAACTTTATTTAAGCTCACTTCCACCTCCTTATTTCATCTTCTTTCTTCCATTTATTTTTAAGTATTTTTTCAATACATTTCAGGCATAACCCTGCTTTATTTTCAGCAATCGCACCGGCTTTGCCACACTTAGAACATTTCTTATCCATGTCGATAGTTATTGTTGATAATGCACTACAAGCCATCCAGATAGCCCCTTCTGGCAAGGGATGAAATTCCTTTATTTCCTCAAACCATGCTTTCATTTCATCAAAACTATATACGTCTTTTTGGGCCTGCATTTCAGTTTTATCTTTAAATTGATGGTGGAGTTGTATTAGCATGGGTGCTCCTTTGTAAATAAATCCTCTGTCCTGATATTCTCATTTAAGAGGAATTTCCTGTATAATACTGTAACTTCATAGTCTTCCCGAGCTGAATTATGAAATGCTTTATCTGCACCAATGAGATAGTTCATCCTCTGGCGCATAAACTCTCTGCAATGATTGCATACATGGTGCAGGTAATAATTCGTACCTTCGACTTCAAAAGCCGATTCAGGCAATTCCTTTCTACATCTCTGACACGTTCTTTTTGGCATGGTTTTTCCTCCTTGTTAGTTTTCTTTACATTATAAATCCTGCTCCAAAATCTTCTTCATAATAATGCCATTGATTGAGGGCTCGTTTAGCTATTTTATGCTGAGGACAATATCGGTCTGTCTCATCCAAGCTATCAAACATAGCTTCCTCTCGTGTCTTGCCATTTTTCATACACGTGAGACATGGCCTCCGTTTTGGATTAAACCCTCTTTTGCGGATAGATGATTCATAGGCGTGTTGTTTTAAGGCTTTGTTGGGCATGGTGTTATGGTTTATGATATATTCTTTGACTATACGGAATATCATTTAATTGTATTCCTAAAGTCTGAGATATAGTTACAGCATTTTTAAAGTCAGGGCTTCGGAAACCATAAGCCCATGATCTCACCGTATATTGATTTATCCCCGCTTGAATCAATTTCATTTTATTCTTGCGGATTAGTTTTTGAAATGTTAATGTCGTTTTCATGGGTATATACTACTTGTCTATTATTCAAATGTCAATAAAAATCTCACATGAAAAAAGATTGTAATTATTTCAATAGGTTATATTATGCTTTATTATTTTGTTACTTTATGTATAAAAAAGGCTTGCTTTTTCCTGAAAACGTCTATATACTTATATTCACCATGAAAAAACCACACGCAATATTTTTAGGACTTCAAGAAAACATCCCGGGGAAGAAACCTATCCCTCTCTATAACATAATCGGAGGGAAGTTTCATAAGAGCACTGTTACAATGAGTACCTTAAAGAAAGAAGGGATTAAGATTAAGAAATCAAACCATAAGGAGCCACTATGACCGACCAAACATTAATAGACATAGCCAAATCCATTTGCCCCTTATTAGAAGGTGAATGGTTAATTAATCAAGATCTTATAGACCAAAATTATCCAGGTGTATTTATAACAACTCTTGATGGCAAACAGTTACATTTCAGAACTTCCTGGAATAAAAAGAACCATTTGGAAATATCTGGCTCTTTCCATAACCTCTATCAGCATCTACCCTATCAGTGCGAGAATACCTCTATCACCGTAGCCAAATCCAAAAGCCCCGAACAGATTGCACGAGACATTAGAAAACGTTTAATGCCAGCTTACGAGCGAGTCCTTGCTCAAGCCAAAGAAAATAAGATTGCTGCCGATAAACGAGAGGCAAAGAAACAGCATGTTTTAGAGGTTTTAAAAGCGGCAATGGATAAGGCTACTATTAGAGATAATGAAGTTTACCAGTGGAAACCTTATCATATTTCAGCCAAATATCAATATGGCGATATAGAACTAAAACTAACTTTGCCATTAAGCAAGGCCCTAAACGTTTTACAATTATTTAAGGCTTAATATGCTCACCCCAGCAACCATAGCTGATTTAAAAGACAGCTTTTCCTCAATGACCAAATCTGAGATTGAAAAAGCCCTGGAGATATTACTCGATGAAGCCTTTAAAAGAGAGTGGCCGGAAGAAGAATATTTATGGACGTGTGAAAGGAAGGAGGAAGTATGAGAAACAAAAGACTAACCCGAATCGGTAATTATCAAACTGCTTGGGATGATGGTTGGAAAACTCCCTGCATCTTAGAACATCTATTAGTAAGTGAACGCAAAACTAAACATCTTATTCAAGTATTGAATGCTTTTAAGCTCAGGTTACAGGCTTACACAGATAATAAATGGTTTGATGTTGTAAAGGTTTAAAAGGAAGAATCATATACGCTATTATACAGATTTTTTCTGCTTAATAATGTGCGTTATCCACTAAAAATAGGAGATGATATGGATAAAATTGATAAGACGACCCATGAAAATAGCTTAAAGTTTTTAAGAAGCGTGTTCCTTACATGTCCAATAAATGGTGATAGGGGGTACATTGATAAAATCGAGAAAGATCACTTCGTTGTGAAATGCAAAAAGACACAATGGAAGATATCTTTTAAAATTGAAGAATGTGGATAACCACCGCTTTAACTCGGACTCGCTACCGCTCGCCGGTTAAGCGAAGCGTTAGACACCAAGAAGAGGATCAAACAATGCAGATCGAAATTGAAAGCACAGAAAAAATTGTTGAACTGGATGGAGTTCCAGCCAGGGTTTGGGAAGGTCAGACTAAAAGCGGTATCCCGGTTCATTGTTTTGTGACCTGTATATCTCCACAAACAAATGACAACATAGAGCAATTTGAGCAAGAACTGAAGGAGCAAAAAGCACCATCTCCAGCGGTTGCCGCTTACCCGTTCAGGCTTATATTGTAATGTGTCTAACAATCACATGGAGCAGAGCGTATAAAGCTACGCCTGCTCATGTGAGGCGTTAGCTATCAAGGAGAATAATGTACAATAATCGTTTGTGGTTCGAATTTCGCCAACGGTATAAAGATTGTAATGCCCTTCAATCCAGTCTCCGAGATATCACTAAAAGGAGAATGTTGAATAAACGATTTATAGAGCTATGTTTTTGGCACAGTGACTTAACATCCCCGAAGAAATGGGAATTAGCTGTGCTCGCAAAAGCGTTTGGAACGAGACCTGACAAAATTTTGAAATGGATGAATACTTTTTTGAACAGCTAACAAGAGCATTCATCCGACCTGCTCCGCAGGCGGCTGATGCTTGGCGTTAGATGACAAAATGAAATCAATCCTGCTACCACTTCGTTAGCAACGGAGTTAAATCTGAGCTAATCGTAATGCAGCAGATTGACATAAAAAGTCCTTTCCTTACAGACCCTATCAACAGGATGTCATACTGAGAGAGGACACGGCAGAAGCTAAAACAATAACTCTTTATCTGGAAAGGGTAGCATTTTCTACAAGATAAGGTGCTGGGAGTGGCACGCAGTAAGGAGCGGTTGTGAGTGGAGGTGGGGTACTGTTAAATCCAGAGGCCCATACTTATTGTTATAGCAACTCCCAGCCCCTCACAAGAGAGGTATCTTGCCCTTGTTGAAGGAAAGAAAAGCCGTGCAAGCGACCTGAGCATAAGACAGGTGCTTTGGCAACACCATAATTGTTGGTCACTGTCTGGAAACGGGGTACTCACGCCCAGATACACAGTAACATGCTGCGGAATAAAAGATGAGGCTCAAGGGCAAGACACTTAAATAGATATGCCATATATAAGAAAGGAGGTTATTTTGGAAGAACAAATTGAAAAAAGAAGCACTGCTCGTTTTTTACGGTATGACTTTTCAGAAAATGAGAAAGCTATTCTTGCTGAGGAAATGGCACGAAAGATAACAGAAGCAGAGGACATGGAAGACCAGAAAAAGGCTGTAACTTCTGAATATACAGCTAAGATCAATTCTGCTCAAGCAGAGGCACAAAGCAAAGCGAAAAAGCTCACAAGTGGTTTTGAAATGCGCCAGGTCGATTGTGAAGAAATATTGGATTATGAGGAAAAAACAGTGGTTGTTGTTCGGTTAGACACTAATAAACAAATTGAAACACGAACTATGACGAACTATGAGCTTCAACAGTCCTTAGATTTAAAAGAGGCAGCTAATTAATGCCATGACAAAAGAAGTTCCTACAGATGGTTACGATGCCTACATGGAAGGTCTTGATATTGAGGACAACCCCTTCACTGAATGGGAACAGAGGTTCGAGCAATGGGACAAAGAATTTCTTGAAACTGGCAAGAACTATAAGCAAGAAGGCAGATTCAGAGATGGGAGTTTTAAAGGGTAACTAATCGCATAAGGCGGGAAGAGGAGGGATGATGGAACCAGCAGATTTACAGCTTGTACTTTATGTTCTCTTGTTTTTTGCAGGGGTATTTATTCTCTCCTGTATAGTACAGGAAATTTTAAGGTGGTGGAAGGATAGATGAAAACTATAGTTGCCCTGATAGCATTGATAATCGGCATAACCATAGGATGCTTTTGGAACTTCTACCGTTACCAGCCCCTAAAGCTGGCTCAAGAGAATTGGGAGTTGAGGGCAGATGTGAAAGCCCTTAAACGAGCATGGAATAGAGAGTTCTCAAGAAAGTATGGATTGATAGAGGATTAAATGAAACCAACTAAACCAAACAGGACAGGAAAGGCAACAGCAGCAGACACAGTTTTAACTAAAGACGCAACAGCACAATGGATTATTGGTTATTTTAATCCACAAGGAAGTATCCTTGACCCTTCGGCTGGTAAAAATGCTTTTTTTGACA
>Ga0307376_10002504_pt1 | contig 17964 bp, 29 predicted proteins | sample TR2MG_FD_202536 | JGI IMG/M metagenome (GOLD analysis project Ga0307376, IMG submission 202536) | Soil microbial communities from Risofladan, Vaasa, Finland - TR-2 | ecosystem: Environmental > Terrestrial > Soil > Coastal area > Acid sulfate soil | place: Finland: Risofladan, Vaasa | collected...
CTGAAGTCCTGGAAACAGAATGCGGACTGCGTCTATCCAATTGCCGCCAGAAACGCCGGATATACCACTGTGAGTATTGGCGTAAAGTGGCCTATGCTGAAGGTGGCGTTGACGAACGAAATGAGTCACTTCTTCAGTGCGAAACGCGAGGGCGAAGACCAGTCAGCGGAGTCTACCGTCGATGCGAACGGGCAGATGACGTATAGGCATATTGCATAATGTTTATTCTAAGCCCCAGGCAAGCGGAGCGCGTCCATGCCTAGCCTCTCCCTCGGTGCCCAATGGCAGCGGCAGATAGACATGGCGCGGTACAGCCGGGAGCCGTTCGCGGCCACGCCGGAGAGGGTAGAGAGGTTGCTGACGGTGCAGGGGATCGGGAAGCGGAGACTGCGACGACCGCCACGAGAGACGCACAGACGGTGTGAGGGCTTCGTGATAGGGACGGGCGCACCCTGCAAGGCGTGGGCGATACCGGGCAGCGACTTCTGCGCGGTTCACGAGCGGTACGTGGCGAGACGGGAACGGAGGTGATCGGAATGTACTGGCGATGTGGTCGATTCAGTATCGCGGTCGGGCTTGGGTATGCCTGGCTGCGAATCCGCACTCGTGACATGATGCCCCGCGGCCTATTTGTTCGCGTCGGCGCGGGAGCGTAGGGAGAACGGACGTGGGTGACGCCGAGTTTACGATAGAGGCAGGATGGCAGCTTCAAACCGATGTGAGCGTTCGGGACATGCGTTGGGGCGATCCCGACCAAGAGTGTTATGCGGACATACTGCGCGACGAAGGCAGGCTCAGACGCATAACTGGCGTGCAGACAACTGCCGAAGCGATGCGGATTGGCGAGGCATTGCAGGCGGGGGACAGGCTTACGGTGGAGTGCGGGCGTATGCGCCTGACGGGTTGGTTCCAGGTGGAGCACGACGACGCAGGCTATGTGCTCAAGGGCACGGTGGAGCGGACTGAGTATGTCTGAGCGCAAGCCGTGGGAGAGGCAGAAGAACGAAACCCGGAAGGCGTATGAGGCTTTCCTGGCTTACCGGGACATGGGCCTACCCCGTACTTTGGTGGCCGTTGGTAAAGCGTTGGGCAAATCCACGACCTGGATGACGGTGTGGAGTGCCAAGTGGTCGTGGGTTGACCGCGTTGCCGCCTACGAGGAAAGCGTGCGGGCAGAGGCGGAACACCAGGCGTTCGAGAGGCGCATTAAAGAGCAGCTTGAAGAGCAAGAGGAACGAGAGAAGCAGCGGAAGACGCGCCTGGGCGGTGCTCGTATTCTACGGACGGTGGCGACGACGGCGGCGACGGAGCTAGGGTTGGCGCTCCAGGCGGGCGAGCACAAACAGACGTTGACATGTCCGAAGTGCGGTGAGGCCATAGGCACGGACAGGCTTATGAAGCTAGCCGCAATCGCCCGACAGATAGCACCGATGTTCGACAAGGGGGCGATGCACGAACGACTGGAGGAGAAGGAACCGACGGCAATCGTGGAGACGCGGCTGACTCGCTCCCAGGAGTTGCGATTGGCGGAATGGGTACGGGATTATGCACCGCAGACTCGATGGGACGAAGCGGCGGAGGCGGTAGACGCTATCTTCTCAGTGAACGGGAAGGCAGAAGCAGCCGATGGCAGTGAAGACGCTCCTGACTGAGGCGACAAAGAGCGCGGGCGGCCAGCCCCTGATGAAGCCCGCGCTGCATCCCGGTCAGCAGTACGTGAGGGAACACCTGCTCTTGGGTATTGCCCGCTTCATCTGTCTGATGATTCACCGGCGCTGGGGGAAGAACTGGCTCTGCATTTGCGACATGCTAGAGCAGACGAAGGTGCTACTGAAGCAAGACCGTTCTCAGTTGAACCCACCTGTCGTCGTCTGGTTTGTGGTACCGACCTATACCCTGGCAGACGAACTCTGGACTGACCTCAAGCGCATGGTGCCGCAATCTGGCGTGCGACGCCTCATCAATAGCAAGCCGCAGGAGATGGACCTGAAGGACGGGACGCATATCGCCATCCGTTCGGCGGACCACCCCGATACCCTCGTGTCGGCGGGCGTTGACCTGCTGTACATGATCGAAGCAGCCCGGATGCGCGAGGATGCGTGGCTCACCGTACGGCCGACCTTAGTATCACATGGCAGGCTGGGGCGAGTGATATTCAACTCGACGCCCAAGGGCAATAACTGGTTTGCGCGGCTCTATCAGCAGACGCAGAACGGCAATCCGGCATGGGTAGGCATTCGGATTCCTGCCTATAACGATGATGGAGCGCGTCACGAACTCAGCCCTATGCCTACCGATGAGCGGATGGACGAGGAGCGCCGGACATATCCCGCCCGATGGTTTGCACAGGAGTACCAGGCGGAGGTCCTGACTGGCGAGGGCGCTGTCTTCCGCAACGTCCGCGAGCGCATTGGTGCCAGCCCGGTCCCGCCTACGCGCCCCCTCGTATGCGGTGTTGATCTGGCGAAACACTCCGACTTCAGCGTGTTTACCATCTTCGACGCGGCTGGCCGCATGGTGGCTATTGACCGTATGAACCAGGCAAGCTATCCGGTACAGGCGGAGCGGCTTATCAGCCTACTGCGGGACCACCAAGTCAAGCAGTGCATTGTGGAATCCAATGGGCCGGGCGAACCGTTCTACGACAACCTTCTGCGAGACCTGCATACACGACGCCAGGAGTTCAGCACCAACGGGATTGCACAGCCGATTATCACACCCTTCGCCACCACGGCACAGAGCAAGCGGCAGATGATAGACGCGCTCGTGGTGGCCTTCGAGCGTGGCGACATCACCATCTTGGACGATCCCGAACTGGTGAACGAGTTCGAGGCGTTCGAGATGACGCAGACAGGGGCTGGCAATATCCGCTTCTCGGCACCCGAAGGCGGCTGGGACGACCGGGTGATGGCCTGCGCGTTGGCCTGGACAGAGATACGGGCGAAACAGGCCGTTCGGGCGGGCACATATCCGAGTCCTAGCAACCTGAAGACGACCCGTTCTACTGCCCGCAGTATGGTTTCACGAGGCGAATCTAGACTGAGGGACCTATGAGATGCCGGCACATTCGCCATTGACAATGACCGAAGCCGCAAAGCTCCAGGCGCAGATCGGCACCTCTGGCGTCAAGCGCATGGGCACCCAAATCCTGGAGGAATTCCTGGTCGAGCTTCAGGGCGCAAAGGGGCGCGCCAAGTACCGGGAGATGGCGCTGAACGACGCCACTATCAAGCGGGGCCTACGCGCTATCAAGTGGCAACTGCTCAAACCGGAGTGGCGGGTCGAGGGCGGCGAAGGCACGGATGTTGAGAAGGCGCAGCACTTCCTGAGCAGCTTAGCCGACGATATGAGCGACACCTGGCGGGAGGCACTGCGGGAGGCATTCACCTGCCTTGACTATGGCTCTGCCTATGCCCAGATGATCTACAAACGGCGCATGGGACCCGACCAGACAGACCCGACGAAGCGTAGCAAGTACGACGACGGGCTCATTGGGTGGCGCAAATGGTCTTTCCGTGGGCAGGAGACCTGGGACGGCTGGCATTTCGATGACGACGGGGACATGGACGGGCTTTATCAACTCGACCAATATACACCGGCGGCACAAGGCAGAGTCCTGATACCGCTCAACGGGATGCTGGAGGATAATGGGGAGAACGTCACCGCCTACAGCCTACACTTTAAGGTAGAGGGACGGCTAGGCGATCCCGAGGGCGAGTCGATGCTGCGGTCTGCCTATCGTCCCTGGCGCTTCAAGAAGGCCCACGAGGTAGCCGAGGCGATCCGGCATGAGCGCGACGCCACGGGCGTACCGTACTTCGCCGTGCAGGATGGCGGGCCGAACCTCTGGGATGCAACCGATGAGAGCATGGTCAACCTACTCGCTTACCTGGAGAAGGCGGGCACGGCGCTGCGGTTGGACGACCAGACGAGCATCATCACCCCGGCGGGAATCAGCTTCACGCTCGTGGGTTCGCCCGGTGTGCCGCAGGTGGATAGCGACAAGCTCATTCGGCGGCTCGACTGGCAGATTCTCGGCTCGATGCTGGCGCAGTTCCTGGAGCTGGGGCAGTCGGCGCATGGGAGTTTCGGCAAGAGTGAGTCCGACCAGGACTTCTTCTTGACGGCGATGGAGGGGATTCTCGTCTACGTGATCGCCGAAACTATCAACCGATTCGAGGTGCCGCGGCTATTCCGCCTGAACGCGGGCAGCTTTGCGGGGTTGACTGAATATCCACGGTTCGTGCCGGGCGAGTTGCAGATGGCGAACATAGGCGACCTGGCGGAGCCGCTGTCTAAGCTCATTACGGCGGGGGCGATCACACCGGACGCGGCACTGGAGGCGTGGTTGAGGCAGCGAGGCAAGTTGCCGGAGGCTGAGTTGCAGCAGGAAGGTGAAGAAGGGGCCGTCGGCAAGGCGGTGCGTTGGCTGAAGCGGCGGGCGAAGAAGCCGGAGCACGAGAGCGAGCACTACACGGTGCATGACTTCCTGGGAGGCGAATAGGTGAGCGAGGGATTCGGGAAGGTCATTGAGGTTAACGTTGATCAGCTTCGCGAGCTGGCAGCGTCGGGGTATCGTGGTACGATTCGCGTTTGCGATACCAGAGAGCGGATAGAGGCCATCATGCCGCCGTTATATCCGCTTGTAAGGGTGAGGGGAGAGGCAAAGTGACCGAGGAGCGGATTCCGGTGGGAGGGTCAATTCGCATCGAAAGAGGCGAGGCAATGGAGGTCTTTGATGGTAGTCGTTGGAGGCGAGTAAATGACGTCGTTCACTGGAAGTGTGCGGAATGCGGAGAGGAACGATTCAGTTACGTGGTCGAGCCAGGGGAGGCCAGCGATGCCAAAGTCGCGCAACCAGTTGAGGCTTGAGCGGCGGCGGGCGGAGTCCGAGAAGCCGGGGACAATCCAGTATATCCAGGCGCATAGGAAACCGCGGCCGCGCCGATGGATGCTGGACGACACGACTAGGACGTTACTCCAGTCGGTCCTATCGATGTTAGCGCGTCGTCGGGCCAACGTGGCTCAGATGCGAGTAGAGGCGCGGGGGCGGTATCGCGGTGGACGAGTAAGGGAGGCGAGATGAGCGAGGAGTGGATTCCGGTCTATCTAAAACCTGGTGGCTTATCGAATGCCACGAACGGGAGGACCGGCAAATCGGACTATGAAGTGAACCGTTCCGACATCGAGGCGGTGGTGGACGCGCGGATAGCGGCGACGAAGGCACCCGACTGCCAGCATCTATACAAACAGAGAATTATCTTCGGCCCTGGCGCTTCCCTTGACGTTTGTTTCTGGTGCGGGAGACCATGGGAACATGTATTAGGGCAGAGGGGCGAACAAACACCCGACCCCCTCCGCGCCGCCGCGTGTGAGGTGGTGGATTGGTACGCCGGGACCCACCGGCAAATCGAAGGGGATGAGTGTGTCGCCAAGCTCCGCGCCCTGCTGGGGGATGAGGGATGAACACTCCGCGACACCCCCACCTCGGCGAGGACGTGGACATAACCTTTGACTCCTGGGTACTGGATGAGCCCTGGCGCTTTGCCCTGCAAGACCCGCCAATCGACCCGGTCGTAGCCTTGGCGAGCGCACGCTTGACCGGCGACAAGGAGCGGGAGCGGCGCGGCCTGATGTTCATTGGCGAGGTGCGGAAGGGTGATCTGATCTTCCAGCAGTATCGGCGGCCGACCTTCTGGCGGCGGTTGCGGTTTGCGATCCTGCGGCCGCGGCTGGAGAAGCCCATGCGGAGCGATTATGACGGACAAGCCAGCAGATAGGCGATGGCAGGTGCGCTGTCCCGATGGCGAGTGGCGTTTCGTTAGGGCCATCGAGGGGCCGACCATCCTATGCCCCGGTGACTTCGGGGTGCGCTGGCAGGCCTTTGGCGGCGTGAACCTGCCTGTGTCGGGGCTGGAGTTGCGGTACACGGTGACGGTGCGGGGAACATGGATGGCGTGGAAGCCGGGATACATGGTGTTGTTGGCTGAAGACTTCGGTATGCTGCAATTGGCAGAGGCGATCCGGGCGGCGCAGGTAGAGCAGCGGCAGGAGAGGATGGCAGTCAATGTGCGATGACGAAGGAACCTGGGAACTCGATCTAGCTATCGAGGTTTTCGTGGATTATGACGGCTATATGGATGCGAACTGTATCTGCGGCACTGGACTCGAATGGGCCGGTTGTGAACGTCGTACATGCCCGAATTGCGGAGCGACTTATCGACTGCGCGCTGCGGCCTTCCGACTCGTCGAAGCCGCGAAAGAGACGGTAGCCCATGGCTAGGAGCCTAGCGTACCTCGAAGCGTACTACCAGCAGACGAAGCCTCTCGTGGTGCGATACCTGGCGGGGATCGCCGATCACATCCACCTACGGGCGCGCGGGCAGGCGGGTAGGGCGAACTCACCGCGCAAGATCAGCGAAGTAGACAAGGCGGCATTGTCGGGACTGACGGCGGAGGCCTGCCAGAAACTGAGTGACGCGGAACTCGTCAGGCTACATGCACTCAGCCATACGATGGCGGGGAAGGAGACAGCATAATGCCCTACTCTACAGTAGCGGACCTCCCGCCGGCGTTCAAGAACCTACCGAGTGGCGCGAAGAGCATTGCCATGCGGACGATGAACGCGGTTCTGGAAGGCAAGGAAGATACCGAAGCACTCGTGACGCAGGCCGTGCAGGCGGCATGGGCCAACATCGAGCAGGAGTATAGGCGGCAGGGCGGGGGCTGGGTGAAGAAATGGCTCACCCGCAAGGCCCTAGGCGAGGGGCAGGGAGTAGGAGGGCCGCGGCAAGGCGTAGGGGGAACCGACATGTGCGTCTGTCCCGACTGTGGCGCACGAGTGAAGCATGACAGGGGGACGCCGTGTGCGGAGGTCTCTTGTCCCGACTGTGGGGCGGCCATGGTGGGCGAGGGCGTGGAGAAGGACGACGGGATACTGTCAGCTCACGACATGCTGGCCGCGGAGTTGACGCGGAGGGGGAAGCTGCACCGAACGCCGATGGCGAAGGCCTGGTACGTGCCGATAGCCAAGGCGGACCCCGACAAGCGCATCGTCTACGGCATTGTGCTTCAGCCCGGCGATGAGAAGGACACTGACGCACAGCATGACTTCGTGACGGCAGACGAGATCGAGGTGGCGGCCCACTCCTTCATGCGGCGCTATCGGGCAGCGAAGGCCGCTCTCGGCATCCAGCACGAGAAGGAGGCCCCGGCCATTGACATCGTGGAGAACTATATCGCGCCGGCAGACTTCACGCTGAACGGGCGCGAGGTTCTGAAGGGCAGTTGGGTTATGGGCGCCTACGTTGGCGACGACGCGGCGTGGAAGGCAGTCAAGGACGGTTCCCTGTCAGGGTTCAGCATCGGAGGAAGGGGAGAACGAATAGCGGCTTAGGTGTGGGAAGGTTTGGCTTGGCGCGGTGAGGCACGGTGAGGCCTGGCAAGGCAAGGCTAACACACAAACCGAATAGCCCAAAGCAGCCGCCGGCAGGCGGTTGTCCGAGGGACAGAAGCCCCCGTCTTCTCTGATCAGAGGGGAGGATGGGGGCTTTTGCTTTGGGGCTGAGTTGAGAAAGGAAAGCAGCATGAGATTCGATCACAGTCAGTTGGCGATTGACCAGAAGCTCATCGAGTTGCGGCAGACGGACCCCGCGGGCGCGGCCGCCTTCGCTCTGCGGCATAAGGGCATCTGTCCGGCCTGTGGGCGGCACACGATAACGGTGAGTGGCGAGAACGCGGTGAGCGGCACGCGGGCCTTCTCCTGTAGCGCGTGTCAGTGGGCGGCGACGGTTACCGAGGCGGAATGGCGGGGCAATCCAACCATTACGCTTCGCGCTATCTGCGAGGAAGCGAAGCGAGCGGCGAGGTTGGCTGCGAGGCCGCGGGCGACCCCGAGGCCGTCCACACCCTATGTGAAGCCGAAAACGCCAGAGATCGCCAGCGAAGCGCCAAAAACGGCAAGCCAGAAGGATGCCAGGGGTGGGGATGAACGGAACGACGGTCGGGATAAACCTGCTGACATGTAACCTGGCGGACTGCCCTGCCCACTATCGGGCCATGGATTACGCGCTGAGGTCGCTGCTGGATTCCGACCTGCGCGAGTTCGAGTGGCGGTTGCAGGTGGTAGACAACGGTTCGACCTGCCGGGAGACACAGGAGCGGCTAGACCTGCTCGCACAACAGGAACCCCGCGCCTCCGTTCATTGGGCGGGTGAGAACCTCGGCATATCGAAGGGCCGGAACCTGGGGTATCAGATGCTGCGTGCCGACTTCGAACCGGAGTTCGTTGTCGAGGTTCACACCGATCACCTGTTCCCTCAACGATGGTTGGGGCCTATCGTCGCCCATATGCAGGCGCCGGCATGGGAGAAGGCCGGTATGGTGGGGGCGGCGTTGACAACGGGCGGCGGGCAGTGGCGCTCACCTCGGCTCATGGTGGATTACTCCCACCCGTACGAGCAGATACGGGCGGCGCTGGAGACACACGCCAAGACCTGGCATCGAGCCAATGAGTTACGCCCCGGCCTGGCTCATCCCGCAGTGATCCGTTGGGCGATGGTGGAGGAGTTGGGGGAGAGGGATAGCGGAGGCATCTGTGTGTACGATCCGCTCCTACCCGGCAGGCAGAACTTCGAGGACACGGAGCTGGTCTTCCGGGCGTGGAAGGCGGGCTGGAAAGTCCTCATCGACTTCTCGACGATGGTCTATCACGCCTACTGCGGCGGTGGGCGATTGGCGATCAGTACGGGCGGCGATGGTGTGCCGTACCACGATCCGGACCCGAACGGCAGCAGGAACCATCTATCGGGCTACGATCAGAACGGAGTCTACTGTCAGCGAAAGCACGGGCACGACTTCTGGCCGTTTGCGACGGCGACGCTAGGACAGTGGATGGAGCGAGCTTATGTTAGGTAGGAGGCGATCTCGTAATGGCAGCGCTGCCCTGGTACTTTCGTAACACACGAATGACGGTAGAGGGTGGGGAGTACATCATCCACTTCACGATTCCACGATGGGCAATTCCATTCCTAGTGGCGAGTGTGTTATGGGATGCTATCAAACGGAAGCTCGGAATGATCATGGAGGCAATAGAATGAGCGGAAACTGGCGAGAAACGGCGGCCGTTATCTTCGGGGCGGCAGTTGGGCAGGTATGGGCGGTCTGGCGCGGACACGATAACTTGGCGGTCGAAATAACGGGGGCCGTAGCAATGCTGATTCTCTTCTTCGGTGGTTCCCTGTTGTATTGGCTGGGGAAGAGAGGGAGGCGATAGGATGAGGCCTACAGCGATGAAAGTTGATACTCAAGTAGTACATGGTGGTCACGGTTCCGCAGATACCCTTGATTATCTGCGAGCTATTGTGATCGAATTGAGGGCACTACGAACAGCTCTTCCTGCTAGTTCGATAGGAAGCGTGCAAGCGGAGTTGGCCGCGCTTGAGGGGACCATTGATGCCCTTAAGCATACCAAGGGGAGTCCAACGTGAACATCCTCCCCGTCGGCTTCTCGTTCATGCAGGTGCTCTGCGACGGCTATGCTACGTGGTGCGCGGACAACCCAGCCGCCGAAGGACTGGACGAGAGTAAGACCCTCGTGCCCGATGCCGCCGACTTCGTACTGACGATGAATAGCGGCAACACGGAGGTTGTGCGGCAGGCGCAGGCGACGGCGTGCCAGCTCGGCATACCGCTGGCCTTCTGGACCTGTGAAGATCCAAATGCGCTTCTCGGCTTCATGCCCCAGGCGATGATGGCCGACTATGTATTCACGAGCGACAAGGCCTGCATCCCAACCTATCGCCGGCATCTCAAGCATGAGCGAGTCTACTGGTTACCGTTGGCGGCGAACGAGTGGCTGCACAAGCCGATGCCCCTCGCGGAGGACGCGGCGGATTTCGTTTTCTCCGGCAACTGGTACGACAACCAATGGGCAGCGCGGAAGTGGGGGACGGAGACCGTGATACTGCCCCTCGCGCGGGCAGGCTACTCAATGGCGATCTTCTCCTATGAGGAGCCGCCGTATCCCGAACTGAAACCATTCTGGCGCGGGGCTACTTCCTGCTACACGACGGCGGAGCAGTACACGCATGGGCGCGTCGTGCTAGGCAACAACAATCAACGGAGCGGGATGGATGAGCGGGCCAAGACGTACATGACGAGTATGCGGACCTTCGAGGCGCTGGCCTGCGGGAAGCCGTTCCTGGCGAGCCAGAGCGACGCGTATGGGGCGTTGGGGCTGGTGGACTACCGAGACATAGCGGTAAGCGACACGCCCGAGCAGACGTTGGCATGGGCAAAGGCACTTCTGGAAGAGGGGAACGGCGCGCAGATACTTGCCGACCAGGGCAGGGCGAACGTCCTCGCCAACCATACCTACGGACACCGGCTAGAGCGGATAGCACGGGCGATAGCGGGTACGGCAGACCCGGAAGACTGGCGATAATCCCATGAAAGGAGATAGCCGATGGTAACTGCACTCGATTTGACGCGAAGCTACGACTTCGTGAATCTGTACGCCTATTGGTACACCATCTTCGTCGGGTAGAAACCACACTGGAGGCGGGAGCAATTATGGACATAAACCCGTTCCCTTACAATGAGCAAGCGGACACGGCCCGCGTCGCGTCCCGGCTTGCTCAGGCTATCGAGCGGAAGGAACCCTGCTCGATGATTTCGATGGCCGATGGTGAAGCGGCGGTACTGTGGGCGGCAAAGGGTTTCGGCGAGTTCCACTATCTGTCGGCCTGGGGTTTCTCCGCCGAGGACAGGCGCGGCGTGGCCGAACAGTTGGCGGCGGCAATTCCACGATGCGATATTGTGTGTCTGCCGCGCTCGGGACCGGAAGCGTCGAAGCCGGGCATGGGGCCGAAGCTCCGTGAAGCCCTGCGCTTGTGGGATGTGAAGCTGAAGCCCGAAGCGCTGATCGGTGACTCACTAGTAAGTTTCTATTTGCTGTACGATGCGTGGCTGTGGATGCTTTTGGAGAACCGCAAGGTACTAGTGGTGACGAACGAGGCTGACAAGGTCGCGGCGGCCCTTATGGCGCGAATACCGCCAGCCGGTATTGATGCCTATGCGGGCGCAGGTTGGTGGCGGGCGGCAGACGCGCACCCCATCATGCTCGAAGAGGGTCTTGCGGGTTCTGCCAAGTGCCTGGAGCAGGCGGCGAATCTGCCCTGGAAGCCCGACCTTTGTATCCTCGGAGCGGGTTCGCGGGCGGCACACCTCTGCGTCGAGATTGCCGAGATGCACCGCATTCCGGTGATCGAACTCGGGAGCTCGATGGCGTGCTTTCACGCGGCGAGCGATTTGGCGGCCTACCATCAGTGGTATCTGGCGGGAGGATAAGACCATGAGGGTTCTACTCTATTATGGTTTGCTCGCTGGCGGGGGCTGCGAACGTCGCATGGGTGACCTCTGCCGCTGGCTACTGGACAACGGTGACGAATGCTGGATCGTCGCCTCGGGCGCATATGATACCGCCCTGACAATTCTGTGCGGGCATTGCCACGTACCCGCCAACCGCATTCTCTACATGCCACCGGGCGGAGTCTTTGAGGACTTCCTGAACAAAACCGCCGCGGAGTTGCAGGCAGACATTATCGACCATCAGTGGTGGGGGGCAGGCATCCCCACGGATGGATTCGAGAAGCCCGCCATCTGCACACTGCATGGGCTAGTAACGCCGCCGCCAGCCGGCTATTACAAGGGTATCATCTCGGTAGAGACCTTGCACGAAGAACATACCATGCGGACTTTGGCACCGCATTACGAGGTCATCTGGAACTGGGTAAACCTGGACAGGTTCCCGTTCCGCGAGGAGTTAGGCCAGGGCGCCGCCTTCTTCGGGCGCTCGTTCAAGATGGTGAATGCCTTCAAGGTGGCAGAGCATTGGCCTGGCATGATTGACTGCTACGGGATGGCATCTGAGGCTCTGCCCGAGTTCCCGCCGAATATGGAGTGGCATGGATTCGCAGACACGGCCGAGATCATGCCGAGATACCGCGTCATCTTCGGGTCGGCGCAGGTGGTGCTGGAGGCAATGGCAACGGGACGATTTGTGATTGCAGGACAGGGGTACTTCATCGAGACGGTTCCCGCCGGCCACCTCGTCACACCGGAGAACGTGGATGCCTTGGCACAGAACCAGTTCTACTGCGAACGGCGGGGTGATCCCAATCTGGCGGAGCGGACCTCGGCAGAGGTCTACGCCGACTTCCAGCGAGCGATGGAGAATGACTTGCTGCAGGAGAGGCGCTATCTGCGGCTATGGGTGGAGTCGTACCACAACATGGACATGCAGTGCGGACGGATTCGACAGCTCTATGAGGAGTGCATAGCATGATCTATGCCGACCTAGCCGCCGAAGTCGTCGCCGCGCTCGACGCCATGACGCCGCTGCAACGGGAGGGCATACGGCGGAGCCTAAACGTTCCGAACCTTGCCCTGCCAGAGAACGCCGCACTGTGGGAGGTCATCGCCCCAGCCACCCAGGACAACGACCAGACGAATGACTCGCCGCTGGAGGATGTGCGGGCCGCACTCGAAGACCTGCCCCCCGACTCCTGGCGGGCGCTGAATAACGCCCTATTCATCCTCTACCGTGGCAACATCTTCGATGAACCGGCGCGATTCCTAGAAGGCGGCGGCATAGACTTTCGGCACGACGACGGTATGGGCAGGCTTGTCTGGGGGGCACGCTATGAGCTGTTCTTCAGCTACTTGGAAGCAGAACGGCAGCGGCTCAAGGCTACTTACCCATATACCCGACAGATAGTAGTTGATCCCCTGGCCGTCCTGGACGTTGGTTGCTGGCAGGGAACTCTTATGTGCGAGATGATGCAGAGGGGATATGCCACCGGCGGAACCGACATCTGCTCACTAGTGCAACCGGACGTGCGCGACCGCGTATCACATCTGCGCGCAGAGGATCGTAATTTCCTTGGGTTCACTCCCGGTTGGGCACACGAGATCATCCCAACCCTCGGCCTCTTCGACATTGTCACCTGCCAGGAGACACTGGAGCATATACCCGCGTCGGTGCTACAGCAGACGTGCGACGCGATACTGGGGGCGGCGCGGTACTCAGTCCTGATAGAACTGCCCGGCTGGGATGACGGATGGCCCCTTCACCTGCGAGTCTACACCATTGAGGAACTGTACGGGCTGTTTGCTCGGGATGGGTGGCGCGTGGAGGTTCTGCAAGTGCCGGGCCCAGGCGTCTATACGATGGTCAAGATGGTGCGGGAATGAAGAGCGTCTGGATCGTCGATGGAGAGAATGGTTACGGGGACGCTAGGCGGTTGGGTGTATACGTGTCCCGGCAGGTCGCGGAAGCCGCCATAGAAAGGGACCGGAATGATTACTCAATGGCTGATTCCCCTAACCCCGCCTGCGTCTGGGAAGCTCCTCACGAAGAGGACGTGATCGAATGAGACTCGCCATCGGTGGTATTCTGCACAACCGCTGGACCGTGCCCGCCCACCTGGAAGCGATGGCGGCGCTTGATACCCACGGCCATACCGTGCAGTGGATATGGGCGATAGACGGGGCGTGGCAGCCGGGGGACCTCGGCCTCACCAATGAGCGCTTCCCACACCTCGCCGTCGTCAACCTTGATTGTACCCTGCCGCACTATTGCCGGGAACCCGGCGAGGAAGCGCACCTCCACCGGGTCTATTCCCGGCTTGCCCTCCTGCGGAACATGCTGAGCGAGGCGGCGCTAGCACTCGACTGTGAGGCACTCTTCTCCGTGGATAGCGATATCCTGCCGCCGCCAGAGACCCTTCGCCTGTTGGCAGAGTCAGGCAAGCCATGGGTGAGCGCGCTCGTTCCGAACTCGGCGACGGACCCGCACTGCTGGAACGTCTTCCACCTGCGGGACGTGGAGACGCAGGGCGGCCTGCTTCAGCACTTCCGGGCGATGGGTAACGGGGCGAGCGGCAAAGTCTGGCCGGCGATGCAGGCATGGGAGCACGATCCACGGGACGAGAACGAGGTGCGCGACCTGGCAGCGGGGGCGGTCTGCTACTACCGCCGGGCATTGCTGGAGGCGGCGCGCTGGCGGGCGGACCTGCGTGGTCGGCAGGAGGATATCGGCTTTGCGGTTGACGCCTACCACGCGGGCTATCGGGCGGCCTATATGCCAATCCGGTGCAGGCATCTGACGGTGGAGGGTTAGGGGTGACCGACTTGCGGGCGGGACAAGTCGCATCAACGAGGCAGTTCACGCTATTGCGGTGTCCTGAGTCCCGTTGTGACCGGCTGCTACTCAAGGCGTTGACGAAGGGGGGCGGCTCGACGTCGTTCGAGACCGTCTGCCCCCGGTGCAGGACGAGGGCGCTCTGGACGATTCAGGAGGGGCATCGTCCGGTGTACCAGATCATTAAAAAAAGGGCATAGACACCAGAAACCTATTGCATCCCATTGCGGGGTATGGTATAGTTAGCTAGGTACAATTGAATAATTGCATCTGCCCCAAGCCCTTGAGCCTGGCGGATGAAGCGCCTCTAGCAGGCCAATCGAGAGACCCACAAGCGGTCCAGTGAAAACTGGGCCGCTTTTTCTTTTGGCCCGAGAGAGGTGATGCCACATGCCAGATAAGCCGGTCGATGAGGACGAGAGCACCCCGCACGAGCTTCGCAACCTATTCGTGAAGGAAATCTCGCTCGTTGACCGCGCCGCGAATCGACGCAAGTTTCTGCTGTTCAAATCAGAGTCTGGGCAAGGAGGTCGACCCATGCCCGAAGCGACGTTGACGGAAGCCGAAGTGCTCGAACTGGACACGGCTCTCAATACCCCGACCGAGACCGAGGGGGTGGTCCTCGCGGCGATGGAGACGGCGGTAGAGAAAGCCCTCAGTTCGGGCGACAAGAACAAGGTCACCGCGGCCCTCCGGCTGCTCGGCGGAATCTCTGACCCGGCCGTCAAGGCATTGGCAAAGGAGCTGTCGGCTGCGGCCGGCGACGAGCCCGCCAAGACTGAGCCAGCGAAGAAGGTCGAGCCGAAGCCGGAACCCGCGAGGAAGGAAGCTCCAGTGGCAAAGGCAGTCGAGAAGCCGAAGGAGCCCGAGAAGGCCCCTGAGCTTCCCGCAGAGGTCACGGAACTCGCCAAGCGCGGCGACTACGTAGCGATCATGAAGGCAGCCGGCGAGAACCCCGGCGTCATGGCGCTCGTGGTCGAGTTGCTGAAGTCACGCGATGGTGAGATCGCGGATCTCAAGAAATTCCAGGTCGAGCAGATCGCCAAGGCCGACGCCGAGGAAGTCGCTCGGATCGTCGATGAGGCGGACCTGCCCGGCGCGGCCCGAGAGGACCAGATTCTTCTGGTCAAGGGCATGGACAACGAGGGGCGCGAGAAGTTCGCCGCCCTCGCCAAGGGCATCAACGCAAACCTCAAGGCTGGGGTTGGCGCCGGACAAATCGGGACCTCGCGACGCGGCGAGTCCACGCTCAAGGCATACGATACCATCCAGAAGCGCGCCAAAGAGCTTATCGCGAAGTCGGCTACCAAGCTCGACGAAAACGATGCGCTCTTCCAGGTGCTCGCCGACGATCCCGAACTCGCCCGGCAGTATCGGGCTGAAGTCGCGGGGGAGGAATAGACCATGGCAACCGAACTTCCGGCTGTTCTCCACACGTTCGTTCCCAATCAAGACCTGCGGCTGAACCAGTACCACATCGTCCGTATCGTGTGCTGGTCCGACCGCTGGAATGGTCCGCTGGTCGGACTCTGCGGTGATGGGCAGAAGATGTGCGGCATTCTCCAGAATGCACCAAACCTGCCCGGCGCCACGCCCGGCGAGTGGGCACTAGTGATGCGCGTTGGCAAGAGCAAGTGCGTTATCACCGCGGCAATCACCTGCGGCGCGTCGTGGGCCTCTGACGCTAACGGGCACGCCGTGCAGTGCATCGCAAATGACTGGATTGGTGGGCAGATGCACGAACCGGGTGCGCTGTCTCCTACGCCGACCGGCGGCGAAGTCGCCACGCTTGACGTTGAGGCGCTCAATCCCTGGAGAGCCGACGCTGGCTTCCAGGACGGCTAAGGAGATATAGACCATGCCACTACCGACCAAAGCGATGATTCACATTGATCCGATGCTGACGACTATCGCCAGCAACTGGATCATCGGCAATTCGCTCGGAGGTCAGTTCTTCTCCGGCGAGCAGCTCTTCCCCCTCGTGAACCAGAGCGAGATTAGCGCGAACATCTTCCGCTACAATCGCTCCGACCAGTTCCGCGTGCACGATGTTCGGCCCCGAGCCCCGGCTTCGGAGTCTCAGGGCGGCGGGTTCCGGATGAATGCGCCCGGCCACTATTACTGCAAGGAATGGGCACATCACTCGGACATGGGCTATGAAGAGCCCGCCTACGCGACCAACCCGATCAACCTCGACCGGGACAAGACGCAATATGTGACCCAGTTGCTCATGCTCAAGCGCGACTATCTCATTTCGGCGGCCGCGTTCGGCGTCGGCATCTGGGGAACCGATGTGACGGGCGCGAATGCCGCGACCAACTACGGAGCTAACATTGTCCGGCGTTGGCAGGATTACGCGACCCCGAGCGCGCCGCAGCAGGACGTGGACTACTACCGCAACTGGATGGAACTCGCCTCCGGCGGGTTCGCTCCGAACAAGTTGGCGGTCGGCGTCAACGTCTGGGACGCACTAAAGAACCATCCGAGCATCGTTGCCCGGTACGTGTTCACTCAGAGCGGCGGCGTTCCCGAAGCTACGCCTCAGATGGTAGCTGACTACCTAGAGTTGGACGAGATTGTCGTCCTGCGAACGGTGGCCAACTACGGACCCGAGGGTGGCCAGTGGATTGGCCAGCGTATCTTCCCTGGCAACGACGCGCTCCTGTACTTCACGCCTCCATCGCCCTCCCTCTCTGTTCCCTCTGCTGGCTACACCATCGGTTGGACCGGCGCGGGACACCAGGGAACGTCGGTGGTCGTGAAGCGGTTCCCCCTCGCGAATGACGCGCAGGGTGACCGCATCACTGGCTCGTTCCACTTCGATACCACGATCCTAGAGCCGGTCCTGGGAGTCTACTTCTCAGGCTTGACTGTTGGCGGCCTGGGCCAGGTGGTAATGACCGAGGTCTAACCAATCTCGTGATGTGCTGGGTAACCAAGGCGGGGCGGTTCGTGTAGAACGGGCCGCCCCGCCCAGAAACCGAAAGTGAGGCGACGCATGATTCTGGCGAAGGTGACGCGAGACTTCTACGGACAGAGCGAGGCGAAGCATCACATCGGCGAAGTGCTAAAGGTCGATGTGAACGATCAACTTCGAAAGACGGGTTTCCTCTCCGAAATCGAACCCGATACCCCTCTGCTTCAGTGCTCCTGCGGGCGCATGTTCCTGCTCGTCGAGGGTGACGACCCGGAGCAACTGCTCAATGCCCATCTTGAGGAATTGGGCAAGGGTCACAAGAAGGTCGAGCGAGAGAAGGTTCCCGCGTGAGCACCTCCTACAGTGGCGATCCTGCTGCCTCGACAACCGACTGGGTCCGCTTCGAGATTCAGGATACGGGGCCATCCCACTCTGGTGACTCGTTCGTCTTCCAGGATGAGGAGATAGCCTCGAAACTCGCCGATTGTGCCGGTAATAAATGGCAGGCGGCGGGTACGTTGCTGATCATCTGGGCGCGGCAGATCGGACACAACCCCAACTTCCAGATCGGGCGCTTCTCTGAGGACTGGAACGCGGCCGCCAAGTTCCTGGAAGAGAAGGGCAAGGAACTCCTCGCCTCCCCTAATGCTTCCGGGGGCACGGGCGCGTATGTAGGCAGCATCAGCGTGGCGGATGTGGCCGCGAAGGCGGGCGATGAGGACCGCACCCAGCCGACGTTCAAGCGCGGATTTATGGACAATCCGAACGCGGGATGGTGAGCGTCCATGCCCATTGACGTGTCCATGTTCGACGAAATGAGACTACCGCTCCTCCGCTTTTATGA
>Ga0307376_10002505_pt1 | contig 17959 bp, 31 predicted proteins | sample TR2MG_FD_202536 | JGI IMG/M metagenome (GOLD analysis project Ga0307376, IMG submission 202536) | Soil microbial communities from Risofladan, Vaasa, Finland - TR-2 | ecosystem: Environmental > Terrestrial > Soil > Coastal area > Acid sulfate soil | place: Finland: Risofladan, Vaasa | collected...
CGGCCCCCCCCCCCCCCCAACGCATGCAAAAGGCAACCTTTTCGCCTATGGTACACCAATCCGGCTTACCGCATATAGGGCAGGGATTGGAGGGTGAAACTCGTTTAATTTGCCTCAATACTGCCACCTTCTTACTGGTATATGTAGGAAACGCAACACGTATTGCGTTTTAAAGCCACTGGAAAAGGACTCTTGCACATTGGTTTTACTTGTGATAAAATAAAATTGGTCGAGAGAGGGAGACAGCCCTCTCCCGAAAGTAGTGAGTGTCTACCGCTTGGGGCGCCTGGTCAGAGGCGCCTCCTCCTTTTTCAGGGCCTTGATCCGCCGGACCAGTAAGATCAGGCCATTCAGAACCTGAATCAGAAGAAGGATTGCTCCGAGAAGGTTCATTGCCTCATGCACGGCAGCCACCTCCTCCTTCGAGGCGGAGCCCGCCTTACGGCGTTGCCCCTCCCCCGACCAATAGAAAAGAGCGGTGTTACCCGCCCTTTCCTAACAAGAGGAAGATTGACACAACACGGCCGACCCGCCGTGTCAAGGTCCCTCCTTGACGCGACGGCATCGGCCGTGTTAGTTTCCTGTCTCGGCCCACTTGTCCGCCAGAGCCCGGGTCATGTCCGGGTCCAGGTCGGCATAGCCGATATCGCCCACTCTGTAGCCATCGTAGTGCCTCTCGGCGTCGGAGATCAAGATTGCGTCCCCGATCACCATGGACCTGTCCGGCTTGCCCTCCGCATTAAATACGGCATGGTGGTCAATGCATGGCTACCCAGATCTGTTCCAGGTCCATTTCTGCGGCCTGCGGGCCATCAATAGCAAGTAGGAACCGGTATTCGTCGGGCTTGATTGGCTCGGGGCAGAGACCAGGAAAAAGAGCCTTGTCCCATGCCTCGGTGTCCAGGTAGAAGATAGCGATCTTTCTCATGCGCTTCTCCTTTCTTACTTTTGCATCATCCTCGTCGTGTCATTGGGGCACACCCGCTCAGCCAGCAGGAACACCATCTTCCGCTGTCCTCGCCGAACTACGAGGTGCAGGTGGTCCCCGTGGAGATCCCGGTTCATCAGGTTACTATTCGTGCCGGCGTCGGCCGCGAAGACCAGTTCAAGCAGGTCGCCCCGCCGAAGGAGTTGGCATACCGTCTGCCATACTTCGTGGGACTGGGCGTTCAGGATCATATGAAAGCCCGAATCAAACTGATCGTTTGCGAGATCCGTTTGGATTTTGCTGTTAACCGAGACATAATGGAACTCATCAACAGGTTCAACGTCACGTCGGTTTTTGACTTGCTGGACCGTGGTAATACAACTTTTTGATTCGTGATAAAAGTGAACGGTATCCGCGCCTCGCAGGGCCCGCAGGTCCAGGACAGACAGCGGAACAGCGTGGTTCTGCTCAGCCAGCACAACCACCACCCTTTATAACCATACTCGCACCTCCCGTCACGCCCGCTCCACCCGGACAATCCGCAACCGCCGGCCGCCGTTGTTACTCATGGCTTCCCTCTGGACCCCACTCCAGACCGGTGCTGATGCTCCGGATAGTCCGACCCTCGACGGTAAATACGCCCAGGTAGACGGGGCCGGGCCCGCCGAAAACGTCGGCGATGTACACTGCCAGTTCGGCCCCCTCTGGATATTGGCCTGCAATCTCAGCTATAGTCACAAGTGTCACCTCCCCAAAAAATAAGACCGCCTTTTCGGCGGCCCGCTTTCTCATTCCACTCACCTTTTCTACATCTCGACCCCGCCGGCCAGCGCCCTGGCCTCGTTCCTATCCCGCGTCTCCGCCACAACCTCCACAAGCCGTATAAGCCGCTGGCCCAGGCTGATCTCTTCGCGCAGGCTCGTCTCGCGGACCGAGGAGACAGCCACCAGAAACGGGGTGCCGTCTGGAACAAGTTCGGCCTCGTAGACCCGGTGAACCAACTGAGGAATTCTTGACAAGGAGACCACCTCTTTGAATTTATGTACCCGGGCCAGCGGGGCCCGACTAATAAACTTATCCACCGGACAACGGTCGGCCGCCGCGTCAAGGGGAAAAAGCGCAGCGGCCCTTGACGCATAGGCGGGCGGGGCGTGGTAATTGGGTTAGTCGACGTTCTCGTCGGAATCGGGCCAACAGTTATCGGGGTTTATTTCACATAGAAGACTGTAACGTGTGAGTTGACATATCTTGCAGTCTCCGCTGCAATTTTCCATTTACGACCCCCTTCCCACTTGATTACAATTCTTCGAAATCAAACCCATCAACGGTTCCGGGCCCTTCAGTATCTACAACGCTGAAATTCCGCTCCCGATCCTCATATAAATCAAAAAGCCGCCCAAAACTGACGGCTTCAAGATTATCAAACCATTGACTAGCAATATGCTTTTGTTAGAAGCACATTATGTTGAACTCAAGTAAGATATTTCGCAATTCTTGATTACTAAGTCTGCCTATTTTCTTCCTGATAATCTTGTAATCCATGGTAAACAGCCTGGAAATCCTCGCTACCGTTGGGACCAACAATCCGGCTTCCTTCCAGTTTTCGATAGTATACTCAAATTTCCCGCCTTTAAACTGCGACGTTAGCATCATGCAAATGGCTTCGTTTAGCTCGTCAAAAGAAGCAACAACTAATGCAGGGCGTTGTTTCACCCCGCTCAAATCCGAGAATGGGTACGGGACCAGAACAACATCGCCAGCCTTATAGATTGTCATAGGCTGCGTCCACCTCGTTGTCCCAGTCAGAGAAGGTGGATTCCGCCGTCTTGAGCATACCGAAAAGCTCAAGTTTGTCCGTAAATTCTTTGAGGAATTCAGCCAATTCCTCTTTCGTAAACTGGTCGATTTCCTGCATGACCCTTTGTACCCGGGCTGTCATCTTGATCACCCCGGGAATATTATACCGCCTTGCCGGCGCCACCCGCAACTCCCCCTTTTTACGCCCCGTCAAGCCGCCCGCTCCTCCACCCCCTCCACGAGCTCAATCAGCATGGCCCCCACCTTCTGCACGGCCTCGCCCCACTTCATGACCGCCTTCACATCGCTGGCCCAGTTGGCCACGTAGCCAAAGGAATAGGTCGAAGTGTCCAGACCGAAATGGGCACAGGCAATGAAGGCCGCGCCCTCCGCGATGGTCTCGCTGCGCTCGCGGGCCCCGGGGAGATTGCGGTCGCCGCTGTCCACGCCGGAAGTCCGGGCCAGGTGGTGCGCCATCTCATGGAGAAGCGTAGCAGGCCGCGTGTCTCCGGTGAGCCTGTTGGCCAGGGCGATGGTCCCCCGCAGGTAATACCCGTCGCAATCACAATCCTCAAAGTTCAGCGGAACCGGACAAGCCCGCCGGACCCGCTCCCACAGGGCATCCCCGGCAGTCGACTGGCCCAGTTCGTTCACGGGCATGGGCAGGGGCTCCCCGTCCGTCTGGCTCAGGTCGAAGATCGTGACCACCTTAAAGAAGTTGATCAGCTTTTCGGCTTCGTTGCCCTGTTCGTCCGTGACGACCTTTTTGTACGGGCAGGGAGCGAAGATCCTAATGCCGTGCTCGCCCTTATTGACAGACCGACCAATCTTTTTCCAGGTTTGAAACCCGGCCACCTGGGTGGCCTCGGGCATCTGGTGCAGGATGAGCATCACGTTGCCGAAAGAGTACCGGTGAAACTTGGCCTGCATGGCCAGGTAAGCCTTCATGGCATCCGAGGTCAGGGAGGCGGCCACGCCGTCCTGAAGGCGCTGGTAGAGTTCTTTCGTGTCCACTAAAACACCCCCGAATACTTTTTGGTTTTTATAGAAAATGGCTTCTGAAAACCCACAGCCTTGTGCTGTTGGGTGAAAGAAGCCGCCGCCCAAAGGGCGGGCAGTTTTTGGTACCGTTACGGCCGAGAACTGCCAAAACTCGTAGGTCCACTTCGCCGATGTTTCACCGGGTTTTTCGTCAGCAGCACTTCCCCTACCTCTCAGGGATGTTTAGCCACTAACCGCATTGCAAGGGACGTGTGGAGTATCCCAGGGTGCCTATTTGGCTTTCGCCATTCCGGTGTAACGCTTGCGGCTCGTTCGCTCGAAGATCCCGACGAACCGCCGGCTAATCAACCAGGCTTACGTCTGGGTTTCACCGCAAGCCTCCGGCCTTGAGCCGGGGGTAGTTGACGCAGAAGAATAGGTCAACAGGCATACAGACGAGGAGGAGACAGGTTGTGACCCATAAGCAAAAGGACAGGAAAAAAGCCGACCATAAAAGACCGGAATTTGCCCCCGGTAATTCTGATTTACTGGAAGAAGAAGCCTCCGATGAGGAAAAAAGAGAGGGCCTTACCACCAGGGTAACGAGACTGAGCCTTGACGAAGTGGATCCAAGCTGAGCACTGTGGGCAACAGAAGGCAATTAAGGCCGGAACCTGCTAAGCCCGGCGGTTGTCCCTGATGCCGAAACCGTGTCGGAAAATATGTTTCCACTGCTTTTGCCATGCTCGCTGCCTTAGATATTGGGCCAGCATGACAGTTATCTTCATGCTTCCACCCCCGCCCGGTATTTCTGGTTCCGAAACCTTTTCCGCCTGTACGCGGCCAGTCTTTTCTTATTGTCCAGTCTATGGTGAACAAAGATGTCATCCCAGTCGCAGTGGGGTCCGGCTGATCAGCCGCCTCTCCCGGTTCGTCAGCGGCAGCCTGTCCCCGCTGGCCAGAGCCGTGCCCGCAGGCCCGCCTGACTCGGGGTGCGTAGAAAAACAACCTTGTCCGGGCGGATTCTGTTCGGTCCTTCGGTCTAAGTCAAAACCGCGTGAATCTCGCGTGCCATGTGCTAATCCCCCATTCATCGTGATTACCGGACGCCCAACCCGGCCGACCCGAAGGCCGATACATGGGTGGCCCATCGTCAAAACTATGCGTGTAGATCATACTTGGCCAACATGTCCCGTGCGTAGCAGTATAGGCACACGGTACCGTTTTGCTCGTGGGTATTGTCGCATTCACAGTCGTCATAGTGCAGCCCGGTGTCACCAACCAGACCGCGCAAGGCTCCCACCAGCTCAAACACCGCCTTTGCCGATACGCCGTCGGCGCCATCGGCCAGTGCCTGGCCTATAATGCAGTCAGCACTGTGGCCCTGTTCACTGGTCTGCCGGCACCAGGGACAGATAACCACAAACCGCTCCTTCTTTGTATCGAAATACTTGAACCACTCCAGGCCTTTGATCACTTTGTAGAACCTGGCAGCCTGGGCAAGGGCGACGTCGCGTCCCGTCTCTTTGGCCTCCTCAAGCAGGTTCCTAAGCCATTCGGCCGGAATAAGCACCGGACACGTTAGAGTCTCCAGGTGGTTCTCCTGGCCGGTCTCGTCGTTCGGAATCCAGGCCCAATGCTCCCCATGCTCATAGGCATAGATGGCGTTCGACCGGTCGCGGTACTGCGCTATCTCATACTTCTGGCGCCGGCATTCCTCCTCTATGTTGATAACTTGGCGACTCAGCCGTTCCACGGAACCGGCTGGCAACTCAATGCCCACTGCGGCCACGAATTCCCGAACAATCTGTGCCAAGTCATTCGGATCAGTTAGCATACAGGCCCAACCCCCTTAGTACATGCTCCAATCCCGCCCTGGCCTCCGCTATCACGGCTCGTCGGTGTTCACGCTCGATGTATGTGCGCTCATATCCCCGGGCCAACTTAGCTTGATTTTCTAGTTGGGATTCCCCGGTCCTCAAGGATTCAACCAGGCATTGTAGTGCCTCCACTTCCTTCTTGCGCACGACTTCACCTCCCAAAGAGAATTGCCCTCGCCTTTGCCCGCGGCGAGCTTACTTCGTCTTCTCCTCCGCAACCAGCGCGTTCACCAATTCACGGAGAGCCTGGTAAACCCGCTGAGAATGATATGTGGTATGCTATTTCCCGTCCTGCCGGTAACAATAACCGTTGTAACCGTTAAGCAGAACTTCCAAAAGTCGGCCTTTAATTACTTTGACGTACCGGCGTCCATCTCTTTCGATAATTTCTTGTCCTTCAACGTTATAGTTATCATCGACTTCAACCAGTTTCTCCTCACCGTCAAATATATAATGCTTCCTGTCTTCGTCCACGTAGACCGGTTCAATTACAACGCCTTTTGTTTGATAAACCACTTCGCCCTTTGGAAATACTACGTGACCGCTCTTACCACCTATTTCCCAGTTTTGAAGCACACCGTTTACCTCCCTTACACTATTATTCTTCTTTTCAAATCTCGCTTTGATGATTTTCGAATCTCTCGATTGACCTGCTCTATCAGGATCCTCCGCACAACCCGCAGCCACTCCCGATGCCCCGCCTCCACCGGCACCATCCCGTCCTCCGCGGCCACCCGCCGGTACTCCGCCAGTTCGCCGGACGCCCAGGCCCGGGGCAGGTAAAGCCACCACGGCTCGTATGTGAGGCTGAGTTTGTCCGCCCAACACAGCTTGCTCGGTTCCCTGCCGGCCTGGGCTGCATAAGTCCGCGAATGGTACAAGACGAGATCCCGGTACTCCGGGCCAAACCATCGGGCAGCCAGGGCCGCCCCATATTCGGGGTGGGCTGAACCGGTGGGGCCATCAATGTCCGTGGTCCACCAGTATCCGAGGTCGTGTACAGCGATGCAGACCAATTCTTTGAAGGTCGGCCGGCCGAACAGGCGGAGCCAGGCCAGCAGGACCAGGAGGGGATGCAGGAGGAACTGGTGGGCGCCGAAAAGCAGGGTCCGCTGGCCGATCCTCATTTGGGCCACCTCGTCACTTTGCGGCGCCACTCGGCGTTGATAGCCTTTCTGTGGGCATAGACGTATCCAGCCGGGTTGGCTAAGTCTTCCCACAGGAGGAACTGGTGGACGCCGTACAGCATAGTCCGCTGGCCGACGCGCATGTGCTGTCACCTTTGGTTCAAGCGGCATGTTTGATACAGCGGCGAGAATTGCAATACAGCCGAAGTGTCAAATCACTTGGCAGTTCGACAGGAGGTTGATATCAAGGTCTCTTTTGTGATAGCTTTCAGTGGTAACAAAATGTTCTTTGCCGTCAGCCGTCCATACCTTTATCACGCCTGGCCCGTATGTCGACACACATACAATTAAGTTGTGGTGCTTATTCTTCCGCATATGGTCAGAAAGTTTTTTCTTTCTAAACCGGGCATACTGCGGTTCTACCGGCTTTTCCCCAATTTCGATCAGATAATCGGCATACCAGAAACTAAGCGCCTCAAGTAAACGATTTCTGTCGTATTGCTCTCGGATAACACCGGTATCGTCATCGAGTAGCCTTTCCCGGTAGGGGGATTTAAGTTCGAAGGCAGCGATTTGCCACGCGCAATCCTCTTCAAAACAAACATAGTCACCGCATTTTTCGCCCCTTTTCCTGGCCGCCGCCGAAAGATGTTTTTCGGCGAACGCTTTGGTAACCATCAAACCACCATGTCCCGCTGTGGATACCCAGAGAAGATCAGAGGAAATTATTGGGGTAGACTGCTCAACCGGTCCCCACGGTGAATACATATCAAATCATCCTTTCTATGAGACTTGTTTATAGGTGCCTATCTTAACCTTGACGCTACCGAACTTGACACTAACAACGCCATCTTCAGCGAATTGCATTTGCTTCGCAATTTCCATTAGCTTTATCGAATTTCCGATCAAGGTGATGTATATACGTGAGCGGCTTATTCTGCCCAATTTAAGGGCTTCGAAACTGTGATTGTTACCCCATTCATCTTTACAGGTTCCTGTAAGAGATATGTATTAACTTATCAAGTCAACTGCTATTTTTCGCATATTTGCTAACACCTCTTTTTATTGCTTTTGGTGCCGGCGAAGGGATTCGAACCCCCGACCCTCTGGTTAAAAGCCAGGCGCTCTGCCTGCTGAGCTACGCCGGCAAGAAAAAACCCGCCGAAGCGGGCGTTATGCCGATACCGGATTTTCCGTCAGTGCATACCGAACCGCCTGGCGCCACCCCTTGCCCCGGCCCCGTTCATAATGCCCGGTGGTCGCGTTGGTCATGGTGAATAGGTACCACCGCTCTTCTCTGGACAGGCCCAGCCAGTTTTGGATGGCCCGCGGAATCAGGACAGGATCGGCATCCTCGATAGCCCAGGCCAGCAGGACCAGTTCCTTGCCGAGCAGCGGAGTCAGCGGGACAAAGCCGGGCTTCCAGTGCCCGGAGGAACAGTTGGACTGGTGGAGATAGCGGTTGAACTCGGTCTTGGTGGTATCGGCGATGGCCTGCCATTTCTCGTAAGGCAACTTTACTTTAGTGTCCGGAGTTACCTCTAACCCCAACAACCGGGTCTGATCGAACCGTTCCATGATCACCACCGGATCTTGATGATTGGTGGGGATGTGAACCAGGAAGTGGTGGAGGGATTCGGCAGGGTTGAACCCGAAACCAAAGGTTTTGCGTTTTCCGGCCAAGGCTATCTCCCCTTTCATACGAAAGCGCAACACGTGTTGCGCTTTTAGCTGGCCCGCAGGAACCGCTGGTTCAGCCTGCTCCGCCAGTCGGCGACTTCTTGCGGAGTCGGTTGGTCTACATGGACAATCAGGACGTTCTTGCCCAGCATGTCGGCCTTCCAGGCCGCATCAATGGCCCCCGGACTTCCCCCGTCCCAGAAAACGATCATGGCGCCGCATTTCTCGGCGATCTCGGCGTTGTTCAGCGGGCCCGCCTTCCGGCCCAGTTCGTCCCATTCGGCCGGGATGACCTGAAAGGGCACGCCGTGCTTGCGGCACCAGAGCCGGGTAAGCAGGGCAGCCCCGTGGGTCGCATTGGTCAGGACGGTCTGGCCGGTCTGGATGTAGTGCTCAAGCACGGCGGACAACTGGGCTTCGTCGGTAAAGGAGCGGGAACCAAGGACGGCAATCACGGGGTTTTTGGACATTGAAAACACCTCCTAAATTAATCCACTGGCTTTCAGGCTTACGTAATCACCATCATGGCCAACAATAACGTGGTCCAGCACGTTGATTCCGATGATTTCTCCGGCTTGGATCATCCTCTTGGTAAGATTAATGTCCTCTTTACTGGGAGCAGGATCACCGCTGGGGTGGTTGTGAGCCAGGATTATGACCGCTGCATTGGCCAGGATGGCAGCCTTGAATACTTCTCTGGGATGGGTTGAAACTTGAGATAAGATACCCGTACCGATGGTGTTAACTGCGATTGGTCGGTTTTTTGCGCTAAGGAGAAGGGCAACCATGGTTTCTCGGTCCTCGTCCTCCAGAATATCCTGAAATAGTTCAACTGCACTGTCCGGATTGGTTATTTGGTTGACTACATATTGCACCCTGGCTTCCTTAACCAGTTTAACCTTCACAAAATCAACCAGCACCTTAAGCCACCCCCTAAACGCAAATAAGGCCGCCCAGGTTGCCCTGGACGGCCAGTTAGTCATTTTTGTCTCGCCGGACGGATCATAGTTCCGATGGTCCCAGGTACCCGTCCAGGGAGTTGTCAAACGCTGGAATCCCGTGCTCCGTACAAGCCGTTTGTACAGCGGCCTCAGCGTCTTCGCCCTCGCCCAATACGCCCAGCACCTGCCCGCAGTCTTCCTCGTCCAGCCCGATCCGCTTACCGTTGTCGCTTTCCACAACCACGAGAAACAGTTTGACCACCCCTTCCCGCTAATCCGGCCACTCCTGCTGGATAAACCACCTCTCCCGGGCCAACCGGACAAACTCTTCCCGGTTACCCCGCTCCAGGGCCTGATCGACCCGGGTCATATTGATCCGCAGAGCGGCCTTCTTGGACATGACCGGCCCGTCCAGCAGGTTCAGCAGGCGCTGCCGGCGGAAATATATCTGCGGGATGAATCCTTCCAAAACCTCATCCTGCTGGTCTTGGTCGAGTTGGATGAACTCCTCGAACATGCCCAATCTGCTCCTTCCTGTCGAATTAATATCGCAACGCCTTAAGATCATCCAAGATAGCATTTAGCATCCTTTGCACCAGATTCACAAACGCTTCTTTGCCCTGACTGGTAATAATTCGACCGCAGCTGACGGATTCAAACGGCACGTTCTGCCGGATAGTGTACCACTCATCGCCGCCGTCGACCTGATTAATGAAACACAGATCCCTAAAATAGAACGCCTCCCCGAGACACCAGTTGCCGCGTTCAAACATTTCCATCAAATGCTCCACGGTCTTGCATTCGTAGAAGGAATCCAGGGTAAACTCGGGATCGGTTGCTCTGCCAATCCAGCTATTCTTCCGCCCTAACTCAAGCCAGGTATCCAGCCATGTCCTATCCATTTCACCAAAATCACGCACGACTTTGACGTTGGAGTAATATTGACCGGATGTTTGACATGCCAGTATATGTTCCAGACGGTCATCGGTAACGTGTCTAGTTTCATTTTTGATGATGCTGCCGTACGCAAAGTCATAATTCACTTCGAGTAATTTCACCAAAACCACCTCTTCCCGCTCAATTGGCCAGGGCCCGGGGCTCCTTCGCCCCTTCGGCCTCGGCCGGTGCTCCTCGCTTCTCAGTGATCTGCGCGATGTATTCCGCGTGCAGCTCCACCCGCTCCAGCAGGTGAGCTAGCCTCCGTCCCTCCTCGGCCGCCTCCTTGGCCACGGCCAGCTCGGCCCGCAGGGCATCCATCTCTTGCCGGTGCTTCCGTTTTAGCCCGCCGAAACAGCGGGTGGCCAGCGGGCCCAGTTTCAAAATCTTGGCCAGTTCCCGGGCGGACAGGTTCAGCTCGACGGCCATTTCCAGCCAAAAGAACGGAACCGCGGTTTTTGCCGCGGCCCGATAGTGCGCGAAGGTTAAACCGTTAAGCCCGACAACCGGACCCTCGAAGGCCCGCCAAGTCCGGATCAGGTCACCCAGATAGGATCTGCTGAAGCCGATCTCTTTGGCCATCTGGCGCACACTCATACCCTGGGCTAGGTGTGAGGCCGTTTTGGCCCGTCGCCACTGAACCACGCGGCTTTCCCGGTACTCAGTTAGGCACGAAAATTGCTCAATCAAATCTACCATGCTCATGTAAACACCTCCTCATCGTGTTAAACCCAATAAAATCGCCTTGGAACGGTTGGTATGCAATTTGCTTGTAGACCAGAGGGATTGATGTCATGACAAGGCCGCCCCTTTGTGACCCCACCAAACATCAGCGATCCAACAAAACTCACCATCTTTGGGTTGAAACTCGACTTGCCGGCCCTCCTGGCAGTTCGGGCACAGTCCAGGGATGCCGATGAGTTGGCGCCAGCAGACTAGGCAAACAAAGTCAGAAGCCTTGAACATGCGCAGCACCTCCTGAGAAGGTACGTATTCAGGCCAGTGGAACCCTGTAAATCTGCTCATTAACGCACTACGGCCGGGCGGGTGAGTCAAGGGTTTAAGCGAAGCGGCCCTTGACACGCCCAGCCCGGCCGTGGTATGTCTCATTGCTTCAGCAGATTCGGTGATTCTGCCACAAACGACAAAAAGCCCGGACGACTGAGTCGCTCGGGCATGAAAGACATAATTATACCGCTTTCTCGATATCAGCCACGGTCACCTGGTAGCCGCATTGATGAATGCCGGCTTTACTCGTGACTTTAGTCATGAGTAAAGCCGGCAAAACTATCGTTCCAAACGGTTAACACGGTCCTTGCAAAAACTGTTGTTCTGTGGTATAATACACATAGTTGGGAGGTGAAATCCGGTGGATAAAGCTTACAAGGTACGGTTATACCTGAAGCCCAAGCAAACCGTAATAGCTAACCGGATTATTGGTTGCGCTCGCTGGGTGTATAATCATTTTCTTGACTGGCACCAGGAGGTTTACAAATCAGAACAACGGCATTTGGGTTACAGTGAATCATCGGCCATGCTTACGATCATCAAAGATTCTCCGGGCACTGAATGGTTGGCGGAAGCGGATAAATTCGCCTTACAGAACAGTCTGCGTGATCTCCAGACAGCTTACAAGAATTTCTTTGAAGGGCGCACCGAGTACCCGAAATTTAAAAGCAAACACGAACCATACCAAAGTTATCGGACGAATTTAACGAATAACAACATAAGAATCAAAGGCAACCGCATTAAGTTGCCGAAACTCGGATGGGTAACATTCGCGGTAGATGGCCGGGAGATCCCCAAAACGATCATTAACGTGACGGTTAGCCGGACCCCTAGCGGAAAGTATTTCGCTTCGATTCTGTGTAATGTTGAGGTCGAGACCCTGCCAAAAGCCGAAGGTCAAATAGGGCTTGACATGGGCTTAAAACAGTTTGTCATTCCGTCGCAAGGAGAGCCGGTTGAGAATCCGAAGTATTTCGTCAAGGCGCAGAAAAAGCTAACGAAGATTCAACGCCAACACGCCAAAAAGAAGAAAGGATCGAAGAACCGAGAGAAAGCGCGGCGAAAGGTAGCCCGTCAGCACGAGCACGTTGCCAATCAACGAAAAGACTTTCTGCACAAAGAGACCAAAAGGATAGTGGTCGAGAACCAAGTCATCGTCCTTGAGGATCTTGCGGTAAAGAACATGGTTAAGAACCGGAAGTTGGCAAAGGCAATCTCAGATGCCGGTTGGGGAGAGTTTCGGCGTATGGTCGAATACAAGGCTGTGTGGTACGGTCGTACCGTGGTTATCGTAAATCGATTCTTCGCTTCGTCAAAGCTATGCAGTGTCTGCGGTGAGAAGAATGCGATGTTGACTCTTTCGGATCGCGAGTGGAAATGCCCGGTCTGCGGTACGGTTCACGATCGTGACCGCAATGCGGCGAAAAACATTTTGGCCGAAGGACTGCGTATCCTCGCAGGTTAACTTTCGGCCGGCGTACGGTAATGCTCCATTAAACCGTAGGAATTACGGGGCTGGCCTGTGGAGGACCTGTAAGACCTTCTTCGGAAGGCTCGGTCCAAGGAAACAGGAATCTCGCGGTTTTAACCGTGAGTAATTCAATAAGATAATACGGAAGATGATAACCCTGATCACTATCCTGGGCCTGGTGATGGCCCTGTTTGTTACCCCGGCCCTGGCCGCTCCCAATACCTCGGTAGTCTTCATCATCGGGTCCACGACCTACACGGTGAACGGGCAGGCCCAGACTATGGACGCCGGCCCTTACATCGACTCCAACGGGCGTACGATGGTGCCGGTGCGGTACCTTGCGCAGGCCCTGGGCGCTTCGGTCAACTGGAACCCGGCCAGCCAAACCGTCACGCTGACGGACGCCTGGACCACGGAGCAGAGGGTGATCGGCAGTACCACCCTGACGGTCAACGGGCAGGCTCAGACGATGAACACGGCCACCGGGGTGAGCCAGTGAACCACGGGATCACGGCGGCCGCGTAGTCCAGGGAAAGTACATAAGACTCGGAAGGCCCCGCAGAGATGATCGGCAATCGTTTGTGCAGAGCTTTTTGTTGTGCAAGAAGGGTTGGTTTGGCGGTTGCTTGCCGGGCAGGTTTACGGTAGAATGTAATCAAGCAGATGGAAAGGGGGCGCTTGGATGGCCGAGGCAATCAACTGGCAGGAGAAGTACGTCAACTACGTTGAGGGCAGCCTGGAGTTGAAGGGCGGTCATGGGGATGCGTTGGATGTCAGAGGAGAAAAAGAAAAAACACAAAAGATACCCTTATCGCGCATTAGGGCCGCATTAAAAACTATTAACCGCGAACCAAGGGGCACCGATGAGGAATATAGAGAAACAATTATTAAGGAATATAATGATCTCAATGTGTTCAGAGAGAGAGCAAAAGAATGTCCCTTTTAGGCGATAAGCTCAAAAAAGCAGGTATAGATAAGCGTTTTTTTGAACAGGGTGAAATATATCTTGCAAAAGATCCGGATGTCAAAATACCTGATTCGACTCTTACTGGAAGGACGTTTCACAATAAACGCCCGGTAGTAATTGTTTTCAGCTGTGTTGTGAATAAAGAACCTCTTTATCCCGTTGTCGTCGCGGCACCATTATCCCACGATGTATCCCGAAAACGCGCTATAGACCTTGAGATTACTGCTGAGGGTAGCGGAGCAGACAGTGATTCTTTGTTGCGTTTAGGGCTTATACAACCCTTTTTAAAGATCGACCTTGAGGGCCCAGTGGGCAAATTGGCGTCGCAACAGGTTGACCAAATGGTTGGTTTATTGATTGAGTTGTCTGGGGTGGACCTTGGCGAGTAAGAGGTTGCATAATATGGGTGTCGCTAGAACAATCCGGCGTAAGCCGGTTTTTTGCTATATTAGGGGAACAAAACCCTTGGACGCGGAGGTTATCGACATCACGCCCAGGCTGGGTAGCAAGGGAAAGGGGGACGTTTCCAGTGGCAGATGAGAAAAAGAACGTGCGGAAGTATGAGGCCGGTCAGCGGACGCCGCCGGTCGACGTGAGTGCTGGGTTGAGTAGCATACTGGACGGGTCGGGCGGAAGCCTACTTCTAATACCCCTCGTCCTCTGCTAGTTCACCTTGTATGGCCTTCGTAGCCAACTTATCACACCGCTCGTTTAACGAATGTCCAGCATGTCCGGGAAGCCAAACCCACTCCACTTGATGCGGTGCAGCTACGCGGGTTAATTCTACCCAGAGGTCGACGTTCTTAACTGATTCCTTTTTGCCTCGCTTCCATCCTTTGGCTTGCCATTTTTGAACCCAACCGAGAGACATGGCGTCAATCAGGTAGCGCGAATCGCTGTATAGGATCACGCGGCAAGCGTTTTTGATATCTGCCAGGCCAACAATGGCTGCCATAATCTCCATGCGGTTATTGGTAGTAAGGTGGTACCCGCCGGAAAGTTCCTCAAGAACCTCTCCATATTTCAGAATTGTACCATATCCTCCGGGGCCAGGATTGCCAGAACAAGCGCCGTCTGCGTAGATTTCAACCGTGTCAAGCATGTTTATTTCCCTCCATTGTTTCGTATTGTTTGGAGGACGCGATCTAATTTTTCGACGGCCGTGATATTTCCCTTGGCTTTATAACTATTCCTTAGTGATATGACATTATCGGTTAAACCAATAGATTCACAACCAATCTTGATGGCTTTGAGGAAATAATCTTCGGCTTCCTCTATTCGGTTCATCTCATTGCATATGCTCCCAAGGCAATATAAAGCCGCACAATCATCTGGATTTTGCTGTAATGCTTTCTTGCTTAATTGGTAGCCCTCATTGAAATTTTTCACGTCCTTAAGGATTGCAGCTAGTCCAACCAACGCTGCGCTATTTAGCGGATTTATATTAAGGATATCTCTATAAATTTTCTCACCTCTTTTGAATTCACCAATTGCTCGATATGTAGCAGCTAGTGCGACCATGCAGAAGTCTGTAGGACTGATTTCGCAAGCCTTTTGTAACATTAGCAATGCTAGCTCGTTATTTCCGTGCCGCTTTGCTGAAACGCCTATTGCAAATGCTTCGTGGTAGGAGGTGGCTTGACTTAGTATCTGGTCTATCTCTTTTTGTTTTGTAATCTTACGCAAAGCGTCTTCTTTTTGTTTTTTAATCCTGTATACCGTTTTGTGCAACCATATTGTCAGGATCAAACTTGAGTACTTGGTTATACATTTCTTCGGCTAAATCAAACTTGCCTTGCTCGCGAAAGCAAAATGCTAAACGTGTATATGAGCCTGATATCTTATCGTCAAGCTCTAGAATCATGGTATTGATCCTAACAGCCTCTTCGCTGGAATTATTAACCCGAGCTAATTCTTCGGCTCGTTTTATTAGTGTGGCAAGTTTTTCGCTTTGCGACATTAAGATAACCTCCAATTGCATGGTCTATTAAGAGAATTATCGACAGGGAGGATTCGGAAATTTAGGGGTAATTGCTGTTGAAGTGCTATATTAAGAAAGGAGGATTTTACTGGCCTCGGTCTAAACATACGGTACGGGCATGCCGAAAAAGATATAAAGGAGATGATTAAGACCATGCGGAAGATGATAACCCTGTTTGCTACCCTGGCCCTGATCCTGGCCCTGTTCACCACCCCGGCCTTGGCCGCCTCGAACACCACGGTCGTCTTCACGATCGGCAGCCCGACCTACACGGTCAACGGGCAGGCCCAAACCATGGATGTAGCTCCATACATCGACTCCAACGGGCGTACTCAGGTGCCGGTGCGGTACTTGGCCGAGGCTATCGGTGTTTCTGATAGCAACATTGTGTGGAATCCGCTGTTACGGATGGTTACCCTTGCGATGAACGGCACGACCGTCCGTATGGTTATCGGTGTACCCGTGATTACGGTGGGCCTTGACCCGCAGACCATGGACACCTCTCCGCAGATTATTCCGCCAGGTCGTACCATGCTGCCGGCCCGGTTCGTTGCCCAGGCGTTCGGGTACCAGGTCACCTGGAACGCTTCGGCGCAGACAGTGACGATCACGAACGTGACCCAGCCTGTCGGGCAGATCGGGACGGCTCCGTTTGCGTCGGCATTGAAGAACCTCACGGTCACGGTGGGAAGCACCACGGCCACGGGGACGGACCAGAACGGGAATACGGTCACGGTGATCTTGCCGGCGGCGCCGGTGCTGGTGATGCCCAACACTACGGATACCCAATGGTATGTCCAGCACTACCCAGCGGCTTACAACGCTGGCGATACCATTACGAACCCGGTGGTGCCCCACGGTGACATCTACGTCCCCGTGCAGTCCGTCCTGACCGCTTTCGACGTACCGTCGGCCAACGTGACTTGGGACGGCAGTAAGCTGACCATTTACAATGCACCTAACTGGTCTTCGATCATTAATGCCAACAGCACCTTGGTTACCAACGGGCAGGGCGGTGGTACGGCGAATCTTCAAAATCCCCTGCTGGTGATCGACGGGGTGCCAATGATGGGGCAAACTGATCTCTCCGGGTTCATGTGGAACATTTACCACACCTCGCTGCTGAAGGGCGGGGAGGATAACCAGTCCGGTGCGGACATGTACCACGGTACGGTTCTGTTCACCTATTACCCGCAATAACGTCCTCTATCTAAGTAATCGCATGTTTGCATCAGCTAGCACGGCATCTTTACGGATGTCGTGCTTTTCTATGGTCTTAATATATGGGAGGTGTTCTAATAGACAGACAGGTTTTTCGACAAAAGAAAGATCATTGTTTTCAGAAAGGAGTTATAAGCATGGGAGTATTTCGAAAAATACTGACCACGCTAGCGTTCGCTGCTGCATTACTGTGCTTTGCGGCACCGAGTTTTGCTTACCAGTGGACCCTTACTTCTAACAATCCACCCCCGCAAGACTACGCGAACTTCAACGGCGCGGCGCACGAGTATTTCTACGAGCAGCAGACCAGATTCTATGTCAACGAAAACGGTTTCAATCTGGGCACAAGCGGAGCCGGATTCATCGGAGAAATGTGGGCGTCCGTTTTTGCTAATCCCAACGATCAGAATTCCGGTCTGACAGCTATAACCAGTCTCGACATGGGTAACCCGGCCAATACCACGGACTTTACAAACATCGAACAGAACTTTCTTTATCCCTTCGACATACCGGATCCAGGCGGAGACTGGGAGGTAAGTCCCTACTGGAACCTGGCGACCAACCCCGAGCACTCGTTTTTCTCTGATCAGTCCGGCCTCGACTGGGACGTGCCGTTGCATATGTGGGTAGATCCCGGCGCAACCGGGACGATTACCCCGAGCGGAGTGACACTAGAACTGCCACCGGGTCCAAACTACACCATCGGCGGATCAAGCCCATACCCTTACCCCCTATTCGTGGGTGTGCCGGCCGACGTGGGGAGTGGCTATTACGGCAGTAACGCCGCTTACTGGGAGGCGGTCGGGAACACATCGGATTTCGGTGACGCCGGCGGCTGGTCGAATATGTCCGAACAGGGAGCCATAACGGCTTTCAACGACTACGGCACCCCTGGCATCGGCGTGAAGCAGGGTGGGGCATCCACCGGCAATGTGATCGTATCCTACCCCTTCGGCACCGAGATTGCCACTTTAGATGTATCGAACGGCACGGCGACATGTACGGCTCTTAATCCAACGCCTTATGACGTTATCGGCGAGA
>Ga0307376_10002506_pt1 | contig 17958 bp, 20 predicted proteins | sample TR2MG_FD_202536 | JGI IMG/M metagenome (GOLD analysis project Ga0307376, IMG submission 202536) | Soil microbial communities from Risofladan, Vaasa, Finland - TR-2 | ecosystem: Environmental > Terrestrial > Soil > Coastal area > Acid sulfate soil | place: Finland: Risofladan, Vaasa | collected...
TGACACCCTGGTTTCCTTGCACCCCGGTTATTCCTTGAGATCCAGTTTCACCACCAGGACCAACCGGCCCTATCGGACCTGTTACACCCAGACCTGTATGACCTTGTAATCCAGTTTGCCCTTCGATACCTTGGGTTCCGGTTTCGCCTTGGATTCCGAAACCTGTGAAGCCTCGTAGGCCCTGAATTCCCTGGATGCCTGTTTGTCCGGTTAATCCAGTATCACCTTGGTCGCCTTGAGCACCTTGAAGACCTGTTACACCTTGTGAACCTACTGGCCCTTGAATACCTTGTGGCCCGTCGAGCCCGGTACTTCCTTGAACACCCTGCGAGCCCGTATTTCCGAGCGCTCCGGTGACTCCTTGATCTCCAACGAGACCTTGGAGTCCTGTGGTGCCCGTTAAACCTGTAGCACCAACGAGACCTGTTACGCCTTCGCCTTGAACACCAGTTGTACCTTGATCTCCATCGAGACCTTGTATACCAGTGTTTCCGAGCGCTCCGGTCGTTCCCTGACTTCCAGTCAAGCCGGTGGAACCGATAAGGCCCGTTTGGCCCTGGAGTCCATCTTGTCCGGTGACGCCCATCAAACCTTGTGGGCCTTGCAAACCAGTTTGCCCAGAGACGCCAGTGGAACCTTGATTTCCTTGAGCGCCTTGAAGGCCAGTGTCCCCTTGATCTCCTTGGGGGCCTTGGATTCCTTGGACACCTTGAACACCTGTTACACCACGAAGGCCGGTCGCACCGATTCCAGTTTGTCCTTCAATTCCCGTATCGCCTTGGTCACCTTGGGCACCTTGCAATCCCGTTTGGCCTACGATCCCAGTGCTTCCAACTAGACCTGTTACACCATCGTTTCCTTGGGCACCTTGCAATCCCGTTTGGCCGAGTAGACCTGTTACACCTTGATCGCCTTGGTCGCCCTGGGCACCTTGAAGTCCAGTAGTCCCCGTTAATCCGGTATTTCCAAGTGCTCCGGTTACTCCTTGATCACCTTCTAGGCCTTGAAGTCCGGTGGAGCCGATAAGGCCCGTTTGGCCCTGGAGTCCATCTTGTCCGGTGACACCCATCAAACCTTGTGGGCCTTGAAGGCCCGTCTGCCCGGCTACTCCAGTGTCGCCGAGATTTCCTTGAGCGCCCTGAAGTCCAGTTTCTCCTTGGTCGCCTTGTGGGCCTTGGATGCCCTGGACACCTTGAAGTCCAGTAGTACCCTGATTTCCGAGTGCTCCGGTGTTACCTAAAGCTCCGGTTTGACCGAGTGCTCCGGTTACTCCTTGGTCGCCTTGTGGGCCTTGAAGACCTGTGCTTCCTTGAGTTCCTAGTCCTGTTATACCCTGATCGCCTTGGCTACCTTGCAATCCGGTTTGACCGAGTAGGCCTGTTACACCTTGGTCGCCTTGATCTCCCTGGGCACCTTGAAGTCCGGTGGTCCCCGTTAATCCGGTATTTCCGAGAAGACCTGTTACACCTTGATCTCCATCGAGACCTTGTATACCAGTGTGGCCTATGAGACCCGTTTGTCCTTGGAGCCCATTTTGTCCGGTGACACCCATCAAACCTTGCGGTCCTTGAAGGCCTGTCTGTCCAGCTACTCCGGTTTCTCCTTGATTTCCTTGAGCGCCCTGAAGTCCAGTTTCTCCTTGGTCGCCTTGTGGGCCTTGGATTCCTTGAATTCCTTGCAGGCCTGTCAGACCTTGAACTCCATTCGCACCTGTATTTCCCAACGCACCTGTAGAACCGATTAGACCTGTTACACCTGTGAGGCCAGTATTTCCTAAATCGCCTTGGTCGCCTTGAATTCCTTGTACTCCAGTGACTCCGGTGAGGCCCGTGTCACCTTGAGTTCCTTGTATGCCTTGTACGCCCTGGGTTCCAGTTTCACCCTGGCTTCCGGTCAACCCGGTTACCCCGAGCAATCCTGTTATTCCTTGGTCGCCTTGCGGGCCTTGGATTCCTTGAATTCCTTGCAGGCCTGTTACACCTTGGTCACCTTGAATTCCTTGGACGCCTTGAACACCAGTTGTTCCAGTTAATCCGGTCTCACCGAGAGCGCCTTGCGGACCAATTAATCCGGTCGATCCGATTAAGCCGGTGACCCCCTGAGAGCCTTGAATCCCTAGTAGGCCTGTGTCCCCTTGGGTTCCAGTTTGCCCAGCGACTCCCGTGGTTCCTTGCAAACCACCCGCACCGGTTTGACCAACGAGACCTGTTAAACCTTGGATTCCTTGTATGCCTTGGACGCCTTGAACACCAGTTGTTCCCGTTAATCCGGTTTCACCAAGATCACCTTGCGGGCCTATAATACCAGTGTTTCCTACAAGGCCCGTCGTTCCAGTTAAACCCGTCTCACCTTGATTACCTAACGGACCTATTACTCCAGTTTGGCCTTCCACGCCCTGGACGCCAGTAGCCCCAGCGATGCCCTGGGTCCCAGTGCTGCCGGTGAGACCTGTTACACCTTGCTCACCTTGCGGGCCGACCAATCCAGTGACGCCAGTCAGTCCAGTCGCCCCCGCCACGCCTGTTTCTCCGACATCTCCTTGCGGCCCGACTAATCCGGTCGATCCGATTAAGCCGGTGGTTCCCTCCGGCCCATCGAGCCCGGTAGCTCCGGTTTGCCCACCGACTCCGGTTTCCCCGACTAAGCCTTGCGGGCCTTGGATTCCTTGAACACCTTGAAGACCTGTTTCACCTTGGGGTCCGATTATTCCGGTTTGTCCCGCTACGCCGGTGTCACCCTGGCTTCCGGTCTCACCGACTAGACCTGTACCGCCAATCAAGCCTGTATTACCAATTAATCCAGTGAACCCACGAAGACCTGTTATACCTTGAGCGCCTTGTAGGCCAGTGTCCCCTTGATCTCCTTGGAGCCCTTGAATACCTTGAACACCTTGAACACCGGTCACGCCCTGAATTCCATTTGCCCCGGTAGGCCCTATGAGACCTGTTACACCAGCGAAGCCTTGAACACCTGTAGTTCCAGTTAAACCCGTCTCACCTTGCGTTCCTTGCGGTCCTTGAATTCCTTGGACGCCTTGTAGGCCTGAAGCTCCTTGAGGGCCTACGACCCCGGTTTGCCCGACTAAGCCTTGGGTTCCAGTTTCACCTTGAGGGCCTACTACACCTGTACCCCCGATTAAACCAGTCTCGCCAGAGACACCCGTTTCACCCTGCAAAATAAGGCCTGTGTCACCGGTCACGCCAGTTTCACCCTGGGTTCCAGTGCCGCCAATCAAACCTGTCGATCCGATTAAACCTGTGTCCCCCTGGAGCCCACCCGCACCTGTTTCACCTTGCGGGCCAGTTTCACCACCGGGACCGTTCGGACCTATCGGACCTGTTACACCAAACCCAGTTTCGCCTTGTGATCCTTGTATACCTGAAGCACCACGAACACCCGTTTCACCCGCTACGCCCGTAGCTCCAACGATTCCTTGAACACCAGTGTTTCCCAATGCTCCGGTGTTTCCTAAGACACCAGTGTCACCGATATCGCCTTGCTCGCCCGTTTCTCCGGTTAAGCCAGTTTGGCCCTGGAGTCCTTGCAGGCCAGTTTCACCTTGTAGTCCTTGAACGCCTTGTATACCACTGCTACCTACTAACCCCGTCACACCTTGGATTCCAGCGGCTCCGGTATTTCCTTGGCTCCCAGCGGCTCCAGTATTTCCGGTTATTCCGGTTTCACCGACTAGGCCTTGCGGTCCTTGAATTCCTTGTACGCCTTGTAAACCCGTTTGACCAACCGGACCTTCAACCCCACCGATGCCCGTAGAACCTGGAACACCCGTCGATCCAGTTAGCCCTGTAGAACCTGGGACACCCGTAGAACCTGGGACACCCGTCGCTACCCCACCACCGTCACAAAGAAGTTCTTGCTCGTCACAAGGAAGCTGGACGTGATCTTCGTAATGTATTAGACCACGCTTACGGTACTCTTGGAAATATTGACGCCCCATGATAAATAGATCACGGTCAACATCACGAACACCGTAAGGAGCGATATCGAAATTACGCTGAATCCCCCCGATCATGCGAACAGAAATATGTAACGGACTTCCCGTCAAGTTTTGAACCGGAATACTAAAACTTAATTCGGGAATAATTTGTACGGGCATAGTACCCTCTTTTTATGAGATATCGTAAAGTTCTGTTTTTATAAGATCTTCGGCTTGGTTGGTGCATTCTTGTTTCGCAGCTTGGACGCTGGGCAGATCAGAATTTTTGTGCATCGTGTTGCCGTCCAAAAACAACCGATAAGCGTAGTGAACGTTCCGAGGGTTCTTAGCCATCGAATATTGGTAAACCAAGCCGTCTAGGACAACCTCATTCCCGTACTCATCCAAGAATATACCGTACCGTGTAATACAAAATGAGGCGTCAGATGTTACCCTGCCGATCTTAAAATCCTCGATTTGAATCATCTTTGTGTACTCGAATGGCATTTTTACTTTGTAGTCATTCATCGATACCCATTCAGGCTCTACGAACGTACCACCGAACGCCTCACGCATACTTCCTATCGATACCTTATCTCCCTTGACTCGTAGTCCCATCAACGACAGAGCTTTTTTTACTTGGTTGGACACTTCAGTTTTCCCCTATCTACGAGCTTTCGGATGAAAGTATTCACTCTCAAAATAAGCAAGGACCACAGCCGCCGATGTTATTTTGAAAGAGTTCGTCAGATCTACTATAGAGGCTCGCTTGATATGATCCAGTTTACAGATAATCGAGGCCAGAAATATTCCCCTAGTTTCTTCACCCAAACCGAGTTAGATGTACCGGTTATCTTCGGTCGATTTTTAAAACAAGCCGAAAAACAAATGTATTTGAGGGAAACCGAAGACCCCAAAGTCGGGGAAGTCTACATCAAAGACAACCTAGTAGAAGCTAATCTCGAACACCTAAAAGAATTTGCCACCGATAAGATGCAAGCGTTGCTGGAAATAGCCGCTGACGAAGGGATGACCGAAGAAGATATCCTGAAATTAGCCGTGTCTTGCCGGTCAGAAGCCGAAGCTACGGGCGGCGGGATATCACATAATTCTTTAATCGTAGTGCCTGTGAAAGGTTATGTAGTAGACCTTCACGAGATCTCAGGGAAAATAAATACCAAGAAGCATAAGAGCCTCTTCAAAGGCTTCACCAAAATGCTGTCCGCTGAACAAATAAAAGATGTCTTAGATAAATCCTACGCCGAAGACGATGGCAAAATGTACCTAGAAGCCAACTTCGATACCTGGGAATCTTGCGTGGACGAAGACGAGTTCAAAACTAGGATGGTTAAAAAATTAGGTGTAAAAGAAAAAGAAATGGTTTTGGAAAATCCTATCGTAGCGGAGATCAAAGCCGCCTTTAAGGGCAAAAATCCCCGCTTTCGGAAAAGCGATGTTATGAATAAATTAGATAAGCTCTAACGCTTTCGGGTTTGCGGCCATACCCAGGTATCAACCCCAGCGCCGTAGATCCGATCCCAGCCATATTCGAGAGCCAATTTTTCATCAGCATCGTGGCGGGATTCACGCCGCATAGATTTGACCCAATGAAAATCGGCTTCTAACGGTATGGCTTCCTCTTTCAGCTTAACCATCCCAAGCTCAGCATAGTGTTCACCCCAATTATAGCGACGATCACTATAGAACCTCAAGGTCTTCGGATACTCAGCGGTGTGGCTTGAGTGCCTTGCTCGGGAGAAACCAACACATAACCTTCAGGTAGAAACGATTCCAACTGTTCACGATTCAACATCACAAGCCTCTTTAAAATCAATAACGAATAATACGAACTAAATATTAGTGGTTAATATGGCAGAGCGGCAAGAGCGTGTCAAGGAAAGAATTAGTTAGGCTAGAAAAGCAAAACCCCTTAAAACGCTTTGTTTTAAGGGGTTTTTGATGCTAAGCTGCGTGGTAAAGTTAGGCTCCGAAGTCATTTGTATTAACGGCGAACAAACCGAAGAGCCGTTTTATCGGCGCAAAGATAAAGAAGGCGAAGAAAAAATCGTACTTGGTTAAGCTCGATGAATCCCTTAAGACCACGATATCGGAGTCGATATCGAACTCTCTGGCGTTACCGGCGGCGTCTTGGTAGTCAGCGATCTTGCCTTGTCCTAATAGTCCGATTAGAATCTCACCCAAAGTGGACCTTACTAAAGCGATACCGGCTTCAGCGGACGGTACGACGGCGGCGATCAACGAGTCGTTCATGTTTCGTCTAACGACCTTAACAACGAATTGTTTTTGGACGGTAGCCGAGATCAGTTGGAACTCTTCGGACGTGTCGTGGACGGTGATGTCTTCTTCGTACCGGAAGACTGACGATCCTTGGTCGGTCATCCAGGTAATGGAAGCGCCACCTAAGATCAAGTTCTCCGGGTCGGTGTAGGTTTGTAGTGTGTCGAATCCTGTGACGTTTTGTCGTAGGATAGTTACGGACGGATCAGCGAAGGAATTCACTAGGGCCGAAGTAGCACCTGCGACGAAAGAGCCGTCGAGTGTGACTGTTTGGGTCAAGCCAGAATCTAACACGATCGACAAGGTACACTCTGTAGGAGCGACTAAAACTCTAGTTCCCAAAGCTGGGTTTTGTGGGGGTACCTGTAGTGTGTTCCGGGCTATGAAGACCAAAGAATCGATGGTGTCTACGTCGCCGATAGGTGTACCTATCGGAGCGCCAACCCACAACATTTGCTCTCGTCTTTCGAACGGGTCGTTAGCTCTCAGGTTTGCTGCCATAGCAGGTCCGAGTGATCCGAATTGTGAAAGCAAGCAAAGGTCGGAAGGTCGAGACACTTTTTCGTGGGCCTCGATAGCTGCATCGATATCTGTAGTAGCTAATACGCCGTCACCGTCAGCATCGAAAGGTTGGGTGTAATAAGCTCCGGGGGCACCGTTAGTGAAAACCAACTCGTTCATGATGTACAAGTGGTTATCGACTTCAGAAGGTCCGAGGAACAATCTACCATCATCGATATCGAGAACCAACGTCGGCACGTTGAATAACTCGGGAGGTCGTAAGTAGTTAGCTGTGAGATAGTAAAGCTGTCCAGGCTCAGGCTCGTCACCACGGTACTCGTAGCCGATAATAACGGAAGCCGTCGGGGCTGTAACGAAAGCAAGGAATCTAGTTCCAGGGATTTCGATAAAGCTGATTGGTGAGCTGGAATCTTCATCTTCTACGGCTACAGAGCCGGTCTCGTAAACGTTGCTAAGGATTACATAAGTAGTACCTGGGGTACCGGTTACGGCTCCTGTTACATCTACGGCGAAGGCTGAAGTCTCTCGGGTCTCTTCGACTTGAGCGGTTAAGGACCAATCGAAGACATCTTCTGAAGTAACCGCAGCGGTGAAAGCGTCACCGATTACGAAGCTAGTTCCGTTGACGTTACCTCGCATAGCGTTCCTAACGGCCATAGTAACGCCGTCGGGTAGGTTGAAGTAGCCGGTTTCTTGTGAAGCGCCTGAAAGCAAGTTTGTGTTTGCTTCCCAAGTACCGAAACCACCTTCGGGGGTGCCCGTAGAGAAAGAACCGGAAACGAATCCGGTGTCGGCTCCTGGGTTAGTAGCCGCTCCGATTGTAATAGAGTAGGCTCTGTCATCCTTGGCTTGGTAAAAATCCAGGGCTGCTTTGACTTCGAAGTCAAATGAATCGCCTACTGTGTAGTTGGCTCCGCCGAAATCAACCGTTAGCTCGATGCCGTCGGTAAGGGTGAAATCGTTGGAGACGGTTTCATCGACTGTCACGACCGAAGTCGCTCCGATCTCTTCGCCGTATTGAGCCCAAACAAATGTCACTGTCCTAGAACCGATACCACCTGCCGAAGCTGTTACCTCCATGCGGAAGTTGGTGTTGTAGGTTCCATTGTAAGTGTTGTCTGCGGAATAGGTCAAAGAACCTGTTCCTAAGATAGTACCAAAAGCTCCGATAGTTCCGAATTCGGTAAATTGGTTTGTGTTGGATAGTCTACCGTCATACTCGATCAGACCTGGGCCTACGCCGTTGAAGAAGAACTTGTCACCGATAGCGAAGTTAGTTCCAGCGAATGTAAGAGCTACCTTGACTCCAAGCTCTAGCTCTTGGATCTGCGAAGCTGGTACAGTCTCGTCCGCTGTGAACACTGGTTTAGCGGCGGAAGTATGTAGTGGAGTTGGCGGCTCAGCGCCCACACCACCTGAGTATCTTACAGCCGACCACTCAAAATCAGCGGTAAACGTACCGGAAGCACCAGCGATGCCCGTAACCGTTAGCTGGTAGAATCGGTTGTAGTCGTGGTTGTAAGAGGCCGAAGGATCGATAGCCGCTGTGCTACCTCCGGTATTCCCTGCGTCAGGGAAAATGGAAGTTAAGAACGACGAAGTAATAGCGTTCGTGGTATCGGCTGTCGGACCTGTAAAGCTGTAGGGGATGAAGAAATCTTCGAAGTCTTCAAATTCAGGCCGATCCAAAGTCGTACCTACGGCTTTGATCAAACGAATATCGTCGATCGGCACCGGATCGAGTACGTTCCGTGAGGTACTTTGGTAGTCGATTCGGTACGCTGCTAGCGGATCGAAAGACGACGCTTGTATTAAGACTTTGTTGAAGATGCTCCCGGTCTTCGTGAAAGACCACTGGTCTTCTCGAAGCTCCACTCCGGTGATAGAGTCGAAGACCCTAACGGGAAGCGACTTGACACCGTTGGCAGAGAAAGCTGTAGAGGCTTGGAAAGGGGCTGAAGAAGGAAAGACCAAGTCTTCGGCGAAAACGAAAGAACGTCTTACACCTTGGTTTTGTACTTGAGCTAACCGTGAACCTTTTCCGATGTAGTTACAAACCCTGGCGTCAGCGCTCAAACTACCCGGCCCCGGAGCAATCAGTTGACCGATGTAGACACCAGGGGCGGTGTATCGACTTGTTGTGAGACGGGCTCCCATTGAGATAACTCCTTTTTATACCTTATTTGAAAACACAGAAGAGCTTTATGTTCATATCTGCACAACAATTAGCCAAGCAATTCGCTCTAGTTCCATTTCATTGTTCTCAAAATAAGAGTGCGGGGTTGAAGTTAGTAATCATTGCATCAGATGTTTTGGTGGTACCAACCATAAGAACGAAATCTTCTCAGCTTCTATAGATTCAGGGTCGAAACTTATGATAGGCCCGTAGGAGCCGTCAGCGATGTATTCTTCGGCTCTCTCATCCGTAAATTCCCTAACGGTGTACTTGTCACCCTTACCAAGAAACTCGTCCATAACGTCCGACAAGAGCGCATACACGTCTTCCTCGGTCTCTAGTTCCGGTAACAACGCTATGAATTTGTATCGTTTAGTTATCAACGAGTCAGGCTTAGGCACGACCGACACGACATACGCATCGGCGTACTCGGGTGAGGTACAACCAAAGTCAGGGTCGAGATCCTCCCGAGAATCGATTCTTCGGATTTTTGTGCTATTGTGAAACAAAGCGCTTCTCCTTTAGGTGGGTTGAAAAATGCTTCTGCTTAGTTCCAGTTCTGTTAAGCTCTTTTCAAATCATCTCTATTAATCAAAGTAACCTGCTAGGGGTATTCGTAATGCTATCAACGTCAGCCGAATGGAAGGCTAACACCCAAAGAATGTTGAAAACTCTTGAAACGATTAAACAATTACCTGTAGTAGAGCCTGGGGTGTATCTTCATCTCGGATGCGGGCCGCAAATCTTGGAAGGCTTCATCAATATAGATAAATATCAAGAGGGTGAGGGTATCTTACAAGCTGATATGGCTCACCCACCGTTTACTAGCAACGTAGCGACGGCTATTTATTCTTCCCACGCTTTAGAACACCTATCTTTTAGATCGGCTCGATTGGCTTTGAAAAATTGGGCTAAGGTTCTTAAGGAAGGTGGCAGGTTATATTTAGCGATCCCAGACTTAGAAGAAATTATGCGGGTGATGTTAGACCCTGCGGTGACGTTGCACCAAAAATGGAATTGGTACGTCTATACTCTATTCGGTTACCAAGTAGACCCCGACCAATACGCTAATGATCCTTCTTTGGATTTGCCGAATGATCCCGGCCAATACCATACCTGCGGCTTCACCAAAGAAACCATCAAGCTATTTCTAGTGGATTCAGGGTTTGTAGTAGACGAGATTTATAATTATGATGGGTGGTCTACACCGTCTATGTTTGTGGAAGCACATAAGGGGTAACTTCTAAACAATCTCGATAGTTTTTTCTACGATGATATTTGTATCGCCCTCTTTAGGGCAATTCGGGATGTGTATGTTAGGGTCTATGATCTTTATAGTGACTTTGCCGAAGGCCCTAGGGGATAACATCAAGTCGGCAGAGATCGTAGCTACCGTAGAATCGGACAGGATCACTTTGTAGCGGTCTTGGAAGTTTTGTACGACAATTTGCTCTTGGCTGTTGATCGATACGGTGTCGCTAGAAACAATACACGGGATCGTAGCCGGTCCTGTTTGGGAGTTAGATTCGTTGACTAGCGACCCGCCTGTGGTGGCATGACCCCCAGCTACCGAGCTACCTTCGTCTACGGTAACCCCTATCTCAGACTTGATAGAAAGGATATCTTCGTAAAAGACATCTATAATAGTCTCAGTGAACCAGATCTTTTCGATAGGGTCGCCGGGGACTTCGGTTTCGGATAAAGCGCCTACATCCACCGGGCCGTTCGGTAAAGTTATCACCCAACGCTCTAGCTCGTCTTGCTTCCCTCGAATATGGTTGCCACAAGCTAGGTTGCGAAGCTCGTTGAACATCAAGGAGATAAGCCCTGCCATCTCGTCGGCCTCTTCGACATCCCTAGCAGCGGCGACAATAGCCATAGGAATACGACGGAATATAGGGTAATCACCCCGCCAAACCCCTTCAGAGATAGTAGCCGAGCCTAATAATCCTAGGTTGCCCGGTACGACGTTGATCCCACCGTCTACGATAAGGATGCAAGGCAAAACGTTCTTAAGCTCAGCGAAGTACCTAGCGATCTGCAACCGCCGCTCTGTCGGGTCGGTTTGCGGATCGAAAGACTTATCCGTGTTGTAGTGCAAAAACCTAGGGCTCACCGCTGACAAAAGATCGTGGTTGACGCCCGTTTCAGTGAAGAAGCTTTCGATGTACTCTTGCACCTTCAGCTTTGTAAGTGTTTTTATTTTATCGTTGCTGAAGCGTCGGATGGCTTGGGCTTGGGTTCTTATTTTTGGTGCTGTGACATTATCGTCAGGTATTGTCATCCGTAGATTCTCCTTCAGGGGCTTCAGGCTCAGCTTCACCGGCAGGCTCAGCTTCCCCAGCTTCTTCCCCAGGCTCCCCGATTAGGCTGTAGTATTGAAAAATATGATGTAGCCTAGTTTGAGAATCTTCCATCAACCGCTTTAAACCGTAGGTCAAAGCATCTTCTCTGCCTGTGGGGGTCTCTACCATATTCCTAAGAATTTCTAAGCCGTGGTCGTACTTCTTCGTTTCCGAAGACCCCGGCTTTACCACCGCATCACCTAAGTTGACGATGTCTTGTTTAGAATAAGCTTTGGTGATTAATTCTGTGGTACTAGCGTTCTTAAGCTCGTCCGTGACGAATTCTTTTAATTCTTCTTCGTCGATAAGCTCTGTGTCCGGGTCGGCTATCACCTTCTCTAAAATGGTAGCCTTGTCTTCTTCAGATATCCCTTCAAAAATAGGCTCTTCGGCCATCCTACGCCGAAGATCTTTTTCTATGATATCTATCGTCCGCTCGTCGGAATAGTGCTTCTCGATAAGAGAAATTGATCGATCCAACGCTGCGGAGATTTCGGATAGGCTCGTGTGGATCGTAGCGATATCTTCTTCTTGGCCTTGGAAAGATTCCTCGGCTTCGTTGCGGATATCCGTGATCTGGGGCCTTAGATCATTCAATTTTAAAAGCAAAGCCAAAACAAACGTCCTTTATTCTTCCGCTTCTTGTTGAAACTCGACTACACCTTCTTGCTCATCTATAGCTACCGACTGCAACCAAATCTTCAAAGAAGCGAACTCGGCCAAACCTTCTAAAGAATCGGCGGCGGCTAGGTATTCCACGACCGCTTGCTTTTCTAGCTCCACGTTCAAAGCCATCACACCTTCAGCCGCTAGCGGATTCACAGGCGGTATGACCAAACGCTGTATGCTTGGTGTGCCGCCTAACCCGACGATAGCGTTTTGCAGATAAACAATTCTACCTTTTTCCGCTTCGAAGTGCTCTATCAAATAACTTTTTTGAGAATCGTCGAATAGGTAGTAGTAATTGATGGCTATGTCACGTTGCTGGTATTCTTTCATCAAGAGATTATTCAGTATCTCTACTACACCGCCTCTTGAAGCTTTTATAAATTTATTAGCTAAGGCGGGGTAGCCTCGCTTTTTAGCTAGGGCTGCTATGCTTCTCAAAGCGGATTCGATTTGGTCGTCCGTTTGTTGGACCTTGTCGATCTCTTTGTTGAGATCTTGCTTTCTCTTTTCCAATTCGTCTACCTTCTCCTCGCTAGTATCTTCGGCCTCGTCTTCGGCTTTATCTTCTAGCTCTTCTTGCGGGGCGTCTTGCGGGGTGTCACCCGGCATATCGTCCACCGCTGGGGTCTCGTCTTGTAACTCATCTTCTAGCTCTTCTTGCGGGGCGTCTTGCGGGGTGTCACCCGGCATATCATCCCCCGCCGGGGTTTCTTCCTCTAACTCATCTTCCGCCGCTTCTTGCGGGTGATCTTCTTCACCGCTGTCGTTGCGGAGGTCTTCGTTTGGATTGCCGGTTTCCGGTTCTTTAGCTTCTTCGATCGTTTCTACCGGATCTTCTTCGGCGTCTTCACCGGTTTCTTCCGCTTCGTCGGTTTCTTCCCCGCCGCTTTTACTCGCTTTGTCAGCTAGAAAGTCGTCGATCTCCCCGGCGAACGGATCTTTGAGTTCTTCGACAGTCCCTTTGATAGCGTGTAAGATACTTTTACTACCTTCGCCTCGTTCCAACCGTCGCATAGCAATAGACAATAACCTGTGTGCTCGTAGTTGACTCATTCGTCACGACCTCATTTTTCAGTTTCGTGTCCTATTAAGATAAGCCCTCGGTAAGAGCTTCGGCTAACTCAGACCAATTATCTTCGAAGGCTACAGCTTTATCGTCTATATAGAAATCAGCATAGACCTTACCTTCTAGGCCTAGGTCCAACCTATCATAAGGTATCTGGTGAACCTCCATATATTCTTTGATACTTTTTATACTGTACTCCCGGTGATGGGAGGACAGATTCGTTCGGCAAGTATAAATGATGATCTCGTATTTTTCGCTCAATCGAATAAGTGCTTCTCTGACACCTTCCTTGGGTGCGCCTATGTCCGGCCAGCGATCGTTAGCGGCTATGGTATCGTCGAAATCTACAGCTAAAATAAGTTTCATCATTCATCCGTGGTGGATTTTTCCCAGTCGTTAATCCCAGTACCTCGGCCATTAACTTCTTTGGCTTTTCTCTCTTTTGCTTCCTTGCACACTATACAAAGAGTAGCGGTGGGTCTTGCTTCTAGTCTTTTCAGATTGATATCGTCACCGCACTCAAGACAATACCCGTAGTCACCGCTTTTAATCTTTTTCAAAGCTGAATCTATCTGATTCAAATATAACGCCTTGCGTCTTAGTAGATTTGTTACGATCAATTGATCTATGATAAGGCTGGCTTTTTCGTAGTCTTCGGTTAAACGACCCTCTTTTAATCGGCTGTCATCAATCTCTTGCCCGGCGACCGTTTCACGTAGCTCTTGTAACTGTACTACGAAGGCAGCCAATTTATCGTTTTCCATAGAAATCTCCTGATTGTTTTCCATAGAAATAAAGCTGCGCTGCGAATTCTTACCGAAAAGGACTCAAGTTTATCTCCTATAGGTCCGATGAGCCTTCTGAGAATGGGAGGTATTTATGAAGAAATTCAACGAATTGAGATTACGACTGATAGAGCGAGAAGAAACAATCAACCATGAAATTGCGGAGTTATCCGAAGACGTTAAGCCAGGTAGGTTGGCCGTCCTTATGATTAGGCGCAAAGAGCTAGCGACGATTCTTACTATGATGGCAAACAAGCCCCAACCTAAAAGACACCTCAAGCTGGTCTACTCGAAGGAAAAGACATCTTGAAATTGTAAGCGAGGCCCTTTTTAGATACCTTAGTCGGGTACAAACATGGATGAGGGTATTTATGCTTAGGTTTTTTGCAGTGTCGTTCCTATTTGCTTCAGCGTGTTTCGCTGGCACTAGCGTGATTACCGTGAGTCGAGACGGTGTCACCACCACACTAGACAGCAAACACTATGCTGTCGTCAAACGATCGGTTTTAGATGAGTACCGTAGGCTCAAAAGAAAATCAAGCTGGGCCGCCGAACCTAAAATTTGCCCCGCTTACCCCCCACCGAAAGAACCAACCACCAAGAAAAATAGTAGATTATACCTTTACGGCGGATTCAACCAAGGAGCTTTAGCTCTCACCGAAACACAAAACGGCGATGGTAGTAGAGATATCCAAGTCTTGCAACGAACCGTGCCTGTAGGCGGCTTGGGTTACGTCAGAGATGTTTACGGCCCGTTTAGCTTGTCCGTGACCTTTTTGTACCAAGGAATTTATCTAGGGGGAGCGGGCTTTGCCTTCTAAGCTAAAAGAATCCACAATTAATAATCTGTGTAAGATAAAAGAGATGACCTCCGCCGCTTGTGCGAAAGACGGCTTTGGGTGCTGTTCCAACTTCTTTTGCGGGATCGCTAAGCTTGAAGCCGAAGCTTTAGGCTATACTCCCGTAGCCGTGAGCGACGACATACCCTACCTGGGCAAGGACGGCGCTTGCGTTATACCGCCAGAATTCCGCCCAGGTTGCTCAATGTATGTTTGTCCCGAACATCTCGAAGACCGTAAATTTCGACGGTGTTGGGAAAAACACCGCAAGAAAATACTTAGCGATCCGGTGATCAAAGATAAAATCACCAACAACCAAGAAGTAAATGATAAACTTCAAGAATTGATAAACAATCCAGAACTAGCAGCACGATTAGATTAAAAGCTAAGGGAGATTATTCTATGAAGCTTTGACTATTTTGTGATCTCTTGTTCCAGCATATCGATTGTTTCTTCAGGCAAACCGTCTTCGTCACCACCGCCTTCTTCTTCGATCTTACGAAGGATGTCGGCCTCGGTGCCCACGAAGAAATAATGCTCGTTTTCTATGTCCACTCGATAGACTGTTTTTTCTCTTACATCCCTACCCAGAGCTAAACCCAATTCGAAAGCTTCCCAAGTATGAACCCCGTTCTTTGAAACGTGGCCGTCGGAAAGCTCCAAAACCATTTTCGGGGCCATAGCCCGGAATTGGTTATCGAGGTTACCGGAAGTTTGAACTTCCTTATTAGCTATGATTTTGAATAGAGCTTTTATAACCTGGGACATACAAAGCTCCTAGTTAGTACCGAAAGCAACCGCACCGCTTGGTAGATCAATTTCTTCATTGTCGTAGTTATCAAGAAAATGAGCTACCCCAAATGTGTTGACCGCATCTTCAGCCGCTTCTTTGGTATCGATCTGTAGCAGGTTTTTAGGGTATTGGGAAATATCATCACCGAAAATCTCTTCGAAATAGCCTAGCGGATCTTTTTCCATCTGTTCTTCTTTTTCAGTCGAGATTTCATCTTTGACTTTTTCTAAAGCGTCCGCCGCATCGTCGTAATCTATTCCCCTACGATCCGCTTCTTCTTCAGCTTGTCCTAAAGTTAACTAGGGGTAGGTAAGGCCGGGGGTTACCCGGCCTTTGTAATTAAACATACAAGTTCATCTTGGCGAGCTTTTCATCTATAGCCTCAACTATAAATTTTGATTTGTTGCTCACACCGTAAATCCTTTTGGAAGCCTGTTCGATAACCTTATGGTATTTCGAATACTTGCTGACAGGCACCGAGGCGTTGAGAGCGTGTCGTGGCGTGACCTTTTTGGTCTTCGTGATCTTCTTAGTAGATTTCTTAGCGGGCTTTTTCTTCGTGACCTTCTTGACGATCTTTTTGACGACCTTCTTTTTGATGGTTTTCTTTTTGACAGCTTTTTTCTTTGTGGCGACCTTCTTTGTGGCCTTCTTTTTCTTGACTACCTTTTTGGTAGCTTTCTTCTTTGTGGCCTTATTGGCCTTCTTCTTGGCCTTCTTTTTGGCAGCTTTTTTCTTCACAGCTTTTCTTTTTGGCATTTTGCTCTTAGCTATTGCTCTCTTTTTTGCCATGAGTTTTCTCCTTGGGTGGGTGTAATACAGTCTTACAACAAGACTGGTGTACTACACTTACGGCATCTAACAAATAAACTTTAGCTATTTATTATAACTCGTTGTTTTTATTTGCCTAAATATAAACGGATTTGCAACATCACGACACCTTGTTTACCTGGGTTAGCTTTTGAACAAGAACCTGTTTGTAAGGGAACGAGTGATGTTTAAGCTAATTTCAACTGTAGTAGTTTTTTTGGTTTGTTCTTGCGGCCCTCTTATTAAAAAGGAAGAAGCTGTTTTTATGCCGAAAAATACGCTTCTTTCTGGTTTTGAGGGTCAAACGTTGGTAACGGAAGAGGATTTTTTCCGTGTAATAGATTTAGCTGAAGAAATTTACGAGCCAATCTTTGCTGATTTGGGCGGGATCTTGACTATGAATCCTTTGTGGGAAGATCCGACGGTCAACGCTTCGGCTTCCCAGCAAGATGGTTATTGGTTTGTGAATATGTACGGTGGCTTAGCCCGCCGCCCCGAGGTAACGGTAGATGGTTTTATAGTGGTTCTTTGCCATGAGATCGGCCACCACCTAGCCGGATTTCCTTTTACCTCTTCTTGGGCAGCGAACGAGGGCCAATCTGACTACTACGCTACCCAGGTGTGTTTGCGAAAGATCTTTGCGGCCACCGACAATAGGGTAGCCGAAGTTCCGGGCCTTCCCAGAGCTTTGTGTGATGCCGAGTACACTTCCGACTACGATCGAAATATATGTAATAGATCAATCCTAGCTGGGAAATCTACTTCGGATCTGATAGGTGCGTTAAATAATGAAGTTGTATTTTACACTACCCAAGATCAAGGAACCGTAAGACAAACCAACAACAACCACCCAGCCGCTCAATGTAGACTAGACACGATGATGGCTGGGGCTCTGTGTGATATTTTATGGGACGATAGTGTTGTACCGGGCAAAGGGGTTAGCCGAGGTGCAGCCAAGACCGCAGCCGATCGGGTAGCTTGTGTGCGCCCTACCGATCTACCACAAAGCCCTATGGATGAAATACAGCTAGGCTTCAAACCTAGATGTTGGTACGCTCCGTGAAATCCGAACCTTTGAATATAACGTTGTAACGCTCACCCAAAAAACCAACTTGCAAAACATTCTTAGCTAATTCGTGCGAGGCGAAAAGCCTTTTGTTGAAATAGTTGAAAGGAATGTTGTTATGTTGGAATTCTTCTCGGTTGATAAGCCCCCTAGCCCCGAAAATGTTTTGAAACAGTTGTCCGAGTTCGGTAAGTGTTTGGTTACCGGGGAAGCTGGAAAGCTGGTATTTTTGCCGGTGGACACGAACCCTTCTAACTTTCTCCCGTCTAATATGTCTTGTGTATCGGATGATATAGCTAAGCAAATCACTTACACCGTTGGCTATTCGGCGCATCTTTGGGGGTACAAGATTGAGTTCGATACTTCCCCGGTATTCTTAGACTACAATAGCTCTATTCTTGAGATGATCGAAGCCCAGTTCATAGGCGATAACGCTCAATTCCAAGCCAACGACCACACCCAATTTGTACCGCTCTACGAGTATCTTACAAAGAAACACGTCAAAGGGGTCTTCAGGATTTCAGTGGGTGGGGTGTCGATGGACAACAATCAGTTTCAAGGCTTTCTTTTGCGGGAGATCACCAAAAGATCTCAAACGATGGCTAAGCCTAAATCTAAACTTATCTCGGTATAACACCACCTTTAAGGAGAACTA
>Ga0307376_10002507_pt1 | contig 17953 bp, 18 predicted proteins | sample TR2MG_FD_202536 | JGI IMG/M metagenome (GOLD analysis project Ga0307376, IMG submission 202536) | Soil microbial communities from Risofladan, Vaasa, Finland - TR-2 | ecosystem: Environmental > Terrestrial > Soil > Coastal area > Acid sulfate soil | place: Finland: Risofladan, Vaasa | collected...
GGTGGCGATGCGGTCATCTACAATTCGTTCCTCGATGGTGATATCCACTTCGATGTGAACAATACTGGCGTTGGTCCGAACAAGCGGGCCATGACGATCATCTCAGAAGACCCTGTTCAAGGATCATCTTCGGTCGACCTGAGACCGTCTGATTCCTGCTACCTGTCCAACTTCGTCTTTCTGCAGAATAACATCGAGCTGGTCAACTCAGAGAGTGCTTTCAGCACGTCAATCACATGGAGACTTGACAATGCTGTACCGGCGACCGCGATTCGGCTTTGGGCAGTAGCCACTACTGATCCGGGATTTGGCAGTTTCACAATGCAACTCGGCACTGGTGTCACTCCTACAACTTTCAACTTTGCTGGCGCATTCAATGCTCAGTTCACCATACCGACTCCACAGGTCTTCGAGTTTCTGGGGCCGATAACGCTAACAGACACTCTGAGTCCTGCGCTTTTCGCTCTGAGGCTTAACGACACTTTCACGACTGGCGTTGCCTTCAACGGTGGTGGGATCACAAGCACGGGTACAGTCACTTACAACAACTCGGTCTTCATCTGGTCATTGCTTTCAGAGAACAAGACTTATAACGCAGCGGTGGCTCCGGGATTTGCAGCGTTCACGCTGTTCAACGCATTGCCGATTATTCAGAATTCTGGAAACTTCAATCTAGTGTCGGCATTAGTCTTGAATGTTGGCGTCGCTCACTCTCGAACAACTGCCGGAACGTCAACAACTGTCGGCACTATTGGGATGAACTTCAGTCCGCAGAGTAGGGTTACTATTAGTGCAGGAATTCTCACCAAGACCACTGGCGACACCGCGATACAACTCTCTCCGACTTTTAGCACCGTTGCAGGATCAACAGTCAATCTTGGTACTGTCCGTGGGCTGGACTGTCGAGAGCCAGCACAGGGAATATTCCAACCGAGCGCTGGCACAGAGAATCTGACTGCTTACATTGGTGTCGACTTTCCGAACTTCGTGACCTTCACCGGTACGCAGGTCATCAATGTCGTGCGTAGCGCGCTCAATGTCGGAACCAACCGACAGTTCTTGAACCACACAGGTACAGCCAGAAGTTCGCTAGGTGGCGAACTCATTATGGCCAACACCGCGCCTGTCACCTTTGGAATTGGGAGTCCGGTCGCTTTGGATCGAGTCGCGGCCAACGTGCTCCGGTTCCTGGGAAACACAGAAGATCTTCGTCTCAGCTTCGCCACAGCTAACTTGATTGATGCGACATCAACAACTGGAGCCGTGCTAAGGTTTACTCTGCCAATCGACATCAATGCTCCGGTAGCTCTAGGCGGCGGCGCGGCAGCGACACTCGGAACTATTGGTGGAGCAGGACCCACGGCTGCGGCGCAGGCTCAGTGGATTCAAGTTCAAGTCAACGGCGTCAATCATTGGATACCAGCATGGACATAAGATCATGACAGACACAGTACAAGCATTCCGAGCAGGCATTGATGCGGTCTTCTTAGACAACGCATTGAGCGGTGGTGATTTTAATGATGTATTGCTCACGGTTCTCACGGCGCAGTTCTCTAATGCTGAGGCTTCGGCATGGCGAGACGCTATTGCGGTAGAACTGAACCGTCTCGAACTCTGCAGCAATCCAACCTATGTGAGCATGCGCAATCAATTCATTCTGGCTTCAACGGCACAGCGAGCCGAAGATCTGTTTGCTGCACTCACGACGATCAATGCACTACCTGAGACGGTACCTGCCCACAACTCGGCTCGACTTATTGATCTGCGCGTGGATCGAGATGAAGTCGTCAATGCTCTGGCTCGATGCGATGTATTGATTGCAGCAGAGCCCGCAGGAACAGTAGGCAGGTTAGTGAAGGACGTACTGCGACAAGGCAAGAGTCAGTTGCAGCAATATCGTGAACAACTCAGAACCGAAATTCAGAACATCACAGGAGATCCAGACTCATGAGCAAGGTAACGACACCCGTAGGTTTAACCTACGTGAAAGATTTCTCCTTTCCTGCTGCACAAGGCTTCTCGGGTTCTGCTGGTCAGAGCACGGTTCGAGGCTACATGCGTGGTGGTGCAGTGAAGAAAGCGCCCGTGAAGAAAGCGAAAGGCGGAACGACCATGCGTGACGGTCGCGACATGCACAGCAAGCTTTACGACGACGGCATGACTATGGGCTTCAAACGTGGTGGTCAGGTCAAGAAAATGGGCATGCCCGAATCACGCGGCCCGCAAGCTACTATGGACCATGGTGTTCAACCGGCGAAAAAAGGTGACAACGAACAGCAGCAGGAAGCTGGAGGCACTAAGCGATTGAAACCTGGGTACAAGAAGGGTGGTGGCGTGCATTCCATTCGTGGAGTTACTTCAAGCGGAGGTGGTGCGTTGGCTAACGCAGCCATTACAAAAGCAAAGGAGACACTGCGTTCGAAGAAGGTTATGAAAGCGCCTGAGAAAGCAGGCACTGCCGCTTCGAAGAAAGGTATGCCGAAGAATGTCCACGCCAGAGGCGGCAAGGTTAACTGCTGAGTTAGATACGCGGAGCAAGATAAATGGCAACTAGTGGAACAGTTGGAAGCACCATCTTCACGAATCAGCAGATCATTGATCATGCGTTTCGTCGGTGCAAAATGGTTGAGCAGCAGATTACTGGAGAGCATCTCCAGATCGCGCTCGAACTACTGTGGCTGTTCACGCAGACATTGGTCAACAAAGGCATCAAGCTTTGGAACGTGGTGCCGATCATTCTGCCGATCTACGAACGGGAGCAAACTGTTCCGTGTCCTTTGGGGACGGTGGACACGTACACCATAAACTTGCGCACCTTGCAACGCATCACCGGCATTGCTACAGCCAGCGAAGGCGTCGCTCAGAATGCGTTCGATGGCAATGTATCGACAGCGTGCGTGCAGACCTTACCTCTGGGCACGATCACCATGACATTGCCCAGTCCGACTGCAGCCTCAACGTTTGGTATATTGCCGAACGCGACAGGCTTGTGGAGCTACGTCATTGAGGTCTCGAACGATAACTTCGTGACAGCGATACCGTTGATCACGAAGGTTGATCAGCCTGTTGTTGCAGGTGAGTGGCTTTGGGCAGACGTGCAGGGTGTGACGGCGTACCAGTACTATCGATTGCGTGCGACAGGCGTCACGATTCTCGATGTGCTGGAACTGGTGTATCAGGACACTCCTAACGAGATCCCGATGTACAAACTCAACCGCAACGACTACGCAAACCTGCCTGATAAAGTGAGCACGGGCAGACCAACGCAGTTCTGGTACGACAAGCAACGCACGCAACCACAGATTGAGTTGTGGCCGAGCCCGCAGTTCCAGTTCACGTTCTCTCAGATCACTGGCTTCGTGCAGCGACAATTGCAGGACGTAGGCACGATGGCGGACGAACTGGAAGTGCCGGATCGTTGGTACCTTGCGATGGTGTGCAACCTGGCCGCAGAATTGGGCCGAGAATTAAAAGAGGTTGAGGAGATAATAATTCCTCGTCTCGACCTCGATGCTGAAAAATACTTAGCTGATGCATGGACGGGTGAGACCGACGATTCGGAAGTTTACTTACGTCCTGCCATCGCACCGTACACGAGATAACTATGTCGATCTTTTTAAATCCAACAGGACAATCAACATTCGGACTGGGCATCTGTGCCCGGTGCCAGAAGAAGATGTTCCTGAGTGATTTGTACTCGGACCCGAACAGTCCGGGGCTGAAGGTGTGTCTCGATGATTTGGATCAGTACGATCCATATCGTCTACCACCTCGTCAGCCGGATCGCATCACGTTACCTTTCTATCGTCCAGATCAGGATCTTTCTACGGGTGGACCGATTCCGAACCAAACGCAGCTGTCAGGTGTGCGCGCAACAGTCGGAGGCAACCCTCGTGTAACAGCGGGCGGAGACCTGCGTGTGTTTGAAGGTGCAACAGTGCTTTTCAATGAGGATCTCTAATGCCTAATTTTACAATCTCAGCGATGCCTCCAATCACGCTGCCTATTGATCCTGCTAATACGTTCTTCGAAACGCAGACAGTGGAGGGTGGCCTGCAGGTCAGTCGTAAAGTTTCAGCCACTGATCTTGGTATTGGTGGCAGCGTCATCTCTGTTAACTCAGGGCTGAATATCACGGTAGACAACACCGACCCGCTGAACCCTATTATCAATTTGGATGCTGCTATAGCTCCCGTGGATGTCAACGGTGTGACGCTGTCTAATGCTGGAGCAGCTACCAGTTACCTCGACGAGACTGGAAATTATTCGGTACCTGCAGGAGGTGGTGGATCTCCTCTCACAACGGTGGGGGATCTCTACGCTTTTGATGGAGTTGACACACGTTTGCCTGTTGGTTTTGACGGGACCGTTCTAACAGCTAACAGTGCACAACCGACAGGACTGGAGTGGGTTGCAATTCTTTCACCGCTTCCCGGCGGAGCCAACACGAACATCCAATTCAACAACGCTGGAAACTTCGATGGTGACGCTCAGTTCACCTACAGCACGATCACAGGTGAGTTTGTCATCACGCATGACCAAGCCCCAGGGTCTGGTCGTCCTGCGTTACTGATCACGAACAACATCGCTGCTCCGGGCATGCGGTTCAACACCAACCAGAGCAGCTACTCACTGGCAGAAATCAATTCCGATTCCGTCGCAAACACGGGCTTTGATCTTGACCTCGACTTCACAGGCGCAGACGCGCAGCACTTCTTGCGACTGACTGATCAGGCAGGTTCATTCCTGCAGACGTGGCAGCGCGATGGAATCGTCAACATATCCAACAATCAATTGGTGGTGGATCCTACTGGCAACGCGGCTATCCGCATTGAAGCATCTACCCTGTTGGAAATGGGAGAGCGGGCAGCAGCTAATCCTCTTACGGCAGGCATCGGTCAATTCTGGGTTCGAGACGATGTTCCTAACGTCCCGATGTTTACCGATGATGCTGGAACAGATTTTGTATTGAATGCTGCAGGATCTATTCCAGATCCACTAATCCTAGGGTCTATCAACCTGACCAGTGCTGGCCTTGTCTCCACCACAGGATCTCCTTACACGAACGTCCCAATAAACATTGGTGCGAACTTGACGGGTACGATGGGAATGACGCAGCTTGCTCGTCAGAACATCCAGACAAAGCCAAGCGCTTTCTCATTCAACTCCACGCTGTTCATCAACATCAACGGGGCAGGCACTGCAGGGTCCGATACGATCATAGGTGGCCTCAATAGTGCCAACATCGAGATAGAATTCGGTACGGCAGTCAGAATGCAACACGGGCTTGTATCTACTGTTGTCTTCGAGACGAATGCGACAGGCATCTTGCTTCCGGTGGGGGGTGTAATCAGCGGGGAGAAGGCAGCTCAAGCAGCATTCATTGCAGGTCGTGGTGAGTTCTGGGTACGCAACGACGTTCCCTGTGTTCCGATGTTTACCAATGATGTCGGCACAGACTTCGTATTGAATGCGAGCGGCGCACAGACTCCATGGGTTTCTGCCATCGATGCTGATGGATTCGATCTCAATGATGGCGGCGTCATCTTCCTGAGGGAACAAGCAGCTGGTGAAGCTGATGTTGCGTCTCAGGGGCAGCTGTGGATCAGAACCGATACGTTCTCGAACACGTTGATGTTTACCAATGACAACGGCAATGAGTTTGAAGTCGCGGGCATTCCTTACAACGGTGACCTCCTGAATGGCACTGGAAATCTTTCTGACACGACCTTTGCAGGATGGGTGAATATAGGACCGAAGCCGAACACCCACTACATGATCACGATCACAGGGTCTATCAGTGCTCCTGCTGCAGACGATGGTAAAGTTGATATGACAGTCGACACCAACTCCATTTTCGTAGGGATGTACACCGATTCCAACGGGCAGCACGTTCCAATTGAAAGTGCTATCGGAGAAGTGATCACTAACACAGTTGTCGTTGATACTGACGGCACAGCTAACCCGAATGGAACTTACTTCCAGATCATTGGGCATTTGATTACGGGAGCAACAGGGCAAACAGTTTCTCTGCGAGCAGCTAAAAATGCTGACGCAGGAGCCGACGGGGGCATCTACTTCCCCGCAATGGCAGTTCAACAATTAGTAGAAGCATAAGATTTACATAGGCGAAAGCCTTAACCAAGGAGAAGAAGAATGGCAAAGACAGAAGTATCAGCAGTACAAATTCAGATGGCTGCGGCGGCAGGTGTAAAACTGCTGCAAGTAGATGACCTCCCAGTTCCGTTGAGCGTTGCAAAGTCGGGCGCACTCGGAATCCTGGAAGGTATGTTGGCTGCGTTAGCGAACGGTGAAGTCGTACTCGCAGCACCCCAGCAGGAAAATATTATGCCGGGAAACGTAAAACCCCCAATGGCTCCCGTGCAAAGCCCACCAGCAAGCACAGGAAACGAAGACGGGGGCAAACCAAACGCTGAGGCGTAAGGGAGACCATCATGGCTGTCAAAGAATTTTCAATCAATGCACTGCAAAGTTTGTTGGTGTCTTTGGCAGCTGTGATTCCTATCTTGTGGTTTGTCGGCAAGCCAATCATCACCGAAGCGTTGGCCGAGGACATTAAGGAAATTGCAAAAGAACAAGCAATGCCCTTGAAGAATTCATTCTCAGTCTTGCTTACTAGGGACATCAATGCTCTACGAAAAGAGATGGCGGCACTGAGGTTTCGGCAAGCTCAGAATACTGATTGGACGGTTGAAGATGCTTCTTACTTGGCCGACTTGGAAATTGAACTTGAAGCATTGAGAGAAGCGAAAGAAGCGTTGAAGGCGAGTGTTGAGTAATGGATCTTTTCATTGACAGGTTCAGCTATGCAGTATCAGAGACTGAAGGTGTTCTTAGTGTTGTCGATTATCGTCTGGCTACTATTGAACGTCCTTGGATTGCTCATACTGTTCCGGGTGGTCGACCTTTCGAGTCTTGTGTGCCAGATGGTGAGTACGTGCTAGAGCCATGGATCAGAGCAACCAATGGTCACGAGGTGTACATCTTGTCGAACCCGGATCTTGGTGTGTACAAAGAAAAAGCCGATAGGCCGAACGATGAGGGGCGCTATCTGGTGCTCATGCACATCGCGAACTATGCTCGCAACGTGGTCGGTTGCATCGGCCCAGGAATTGAGCGCGTGCTCATGCTAGATAAAAAGGTTGGCGCGTATGCGCGGGCTGTATCAAACAGCGGTGAGGCGATGAGAATTCTTCGCTCGCAGTTGGGAAGAAGTGAAAAGCATCGTTTAATAATTCGTCCCAAGTGCGGGACTCAAGGAGTAGGGGTATGAATACGAATACGATTACTGGAGCTTTGATTGCAGCTCTCATCGGATTTGGAAATGCACTGCTGGCACTGTTCCTCAACGCGCCAGAGTTCACGTTTGCAATGATCACTCAAGCTGGCTGGGTAGGCTTGATCATCGGTGCAGGTGTCCAATTCCTGAAAGACTATCAGGCGATTTCCACCCGACGTCTGGTGAATAGAGTCACTGGTTCGGGTGACGGAGGCGCACTGTTATGAGACAGCTAGACTACCGACTGGCATTTTTAATTCTATGCCTGAGCGCGTTGACTGCATGTCAGTCGGCGAATCCTATTCGTGCTGCAGAAACCAGTGAGCAACGTGCATACGCTGCTTATGGAACGTTTGTCATCTTTCAAGAGAAGGCAGCGGACTTGGTCGAGCAGCCGAGCATCCCACGCAACGCAAAGCTGGCAATCATTCAGGCAGAGGAACGGGCGAAACCCGTGGCTGATAGTCTTCTTGAAGCGTACGTGGAATTCATTAGTGTGAAAGCCGAGTTCCAAGCTGGTAACACGAGTCAAGACAAACTGATCACTGCCTCTACTAGGCTGGATGATTGGGTCACTCGACTCGCGCCGCTGGTGAACGAACTCCTAAGAAATATAAAAGGAGCTGAATGATGGATTTTATTTCACTAGCAATTCTGGCAGTTAACGGTCTTCGCACGGTGATGGGTAACCCTGCGTTGGGAGGTGGCAGTAGCGTGCGCCTCGACCAAGCCTCCGAGCTACTCGGTATCCTCGGTGTGTTGCTCGAACAGGGCGACGATGCGTACGAGGATCTCAAAGACTTTACGGAGACTATTCAAGCCATGGTCAAAGGCGGGCGAGAACCTTCAGCTGCAGAGTGGGACATCCTACGTCAGAGATCGGATGATGCCCATGCGCGTTTGCAACGAGCGAAAGAAGAACTACTGGAGGAAGAGGAACCTGAAGTTACTCCCGATCCTGTGCCTGTAGACCGGGGTGGAAATCCTCTTGAACCAGATCCGACACCTGCGGTAGAGACGCTGCCGGATGATGACAATCCGATTGTGGAGCCGCCTCAGTAAGGAGTAACCCATGGCTGTTTCGATGACATACAACTCGCTCCTATCAGATCTCCGTGCTTACTTGGAGCGGGGTACGGCTGTGGATCCGACTGTGTTCAACCAGCTGCCCAGCTTGATCAATCTTGCTGAGCGTCAGCTGGCGAACGAGTTAAAGATTCTCGGCTTCGTACAGAATGTCACGGACACCTTGGCAGTAGGTCAGTCAGTCATACCGAAGCCTGATCGATGGCGCGAAACAATATCGATCAACTTCGGTGTGGGTCCTACGCAGGTACGCACGCAGCTCTTCGCCAGGTCGTACGAGTACATCAGGCGCTATTGGCCTGACGAAGACTTAACAGCTCAACCGAAGTTCTACGCGGACTATGATTATTACAACTGGCTCATTGGGCCTTCAGCAGATTTTGCGTACCCCTTCGAGGTTAACTATTGGGAGTTGCCTGCACTGTTAGACGCAGTAAATCAAACGAACTGGACGACGGACTTTGCCCCGAACGCCCTTCTTCACGGTGCGCTTTTGCAGGCGACTCCATTTTTAAAGAACGACGAACGCATACCTACGTGGCAGGCAATCTATGATCGTGATTTAGGGATTCTGCAGAAACAAGACTTGGAACGGATCATCGATAGAAACGTTACGAGGGAGAAAGTCTGATGAGTTATACCGACGTCTTTGGCGGAAATCTGATCTTCCCGTCACGGGTTAGCTACCTCGCGTTGTCCATCGCAGTCGATGCCGTACTGCAGTGGCCTACCGAACAACAGATCACGGGTGGCAACGTTGTTGCTGACATCATCGATGTCAATGCAACAGCTGTTGGCCTTACTGTAGACATGCCGGATGCACGCGTTGCTTCGACCGGCAACAAGGTAACGTTCAACAACGTGGGTGCGAATTCATTCCTCGTGCGTGACGTTACCGGTGGCACCATTCAAACAGTGCAGCCCGGTGAGCAGTGGGTCTTGAGTCTCACCGACAACACGACGGACATGGGTGCGTGGACAACGTTCCAGCTGGGCGCGTCGGTCGCTGTTGCATCTGCCTCTGCTCTGGCTGGCGCAGGTATCAAAGCAATTGGCTTGCTACTCAACCAGAGGATTGGTTCTGACGTGGAAGCAGCCACTCCGTTCACTGTGGTCAATGGTGACCGAGCGAAGTGTCTCATCTACACCGCTGGTGCTGGTACTTGTAACCTTCCCAACGCAGCGACTGTCGGTAACGACTGGTTCTTCATGCTGCGGAACTCAGGCTCCGGCACGCTGAATGTTTTGCCACCGGCAGGACTCATCGACGGATCTGCGAGTCTTAACTTGGATCCAAACGGCAGCAGCTTCATCTTCACGGATGGTGTGAACTGGTTCACCGTTGGTCTCACGGTAGCCTCGACGATTGCATTCGACTTCGTGTCGATCCCAGTCCCAGGTTCTGGTGACTTTGTACTTTCAGGTGCGAACCTGAATCGAATCTCTTACCGTTTTACCGGTGCCCTGACAGGCAATCGGCGCATTGTCGTACCGAATACCACACAGCAGTACTGGGTAGATAACCAGACGAGTGGAGCCTTCACCCTCTCCATCTCAACCGCTGCTCAGGTAGGTCCTCCAAGTGTGAATCCAGGTGACACTGTCATCTTTTATTGTGACGCAACAGATGTGATCAACGCAGTGAACACTGCAGCGATTGCTTTGCCAGTCCTCATATCACAAGGTGGTACCAGTGCGACAACTGCGCCGAATGCCCTTTTAAATCTCGGAGCTGCTGCAAGCGCTATTGAAATACAAACCGCAGCACTCTCGGGGCTTAGCGGTGGTGGTGACCTCACTGCCAATCGACCGTTGCTGCTCGACGTCAATAACCTGACGGCAGAAACTGTCATCGATACTGCAGCCGACTTCATTGGTATCTGGGATGCCGATGCAGGTGCGATGCGCAAATTCCTCATAGAAGATGTCGTTATCTCTGACAGTTTGATTGATAGCGCGGGGAACGTACGAGCGTTCGCTGATACCGGAGGCAATCTGCAGCTACGCAGTGATGCGAATGCGGATGCAGTGCCTCGCCGGTTACAGTTCACACATCAAGATGGAACGGTCGTAGGTTTTATTGGGCAGAATTCTTTCTCGGAAGAGATGTTAATTCAGAACAACATCAACAACGCAGACGGCACCATCGAGATCAGCACGACACACGCTAGTGCAGAGATTTTGATAGGTAATCGACTGCGCATCTTGTCTACTCTCCAAGTTCGGGGTGGTGCGAACAACACTGCAGGCATCAACTTGACTACAACGGCTTACGGGAATCGTGCATTCCTGGGCTACGTTAGTTCGGATACCTTGGTTCTTGAAAATCTGCCTAATCAGAATTTTGACATCCAAGGTGAGAATTCCATCACTGCGACTGTCGTCATACTGCGGACAAACCCGAACACGGGCGTCCATCTCTTCTTCAATAACGACGGTGAGATTGCACGCAGTGCATCGCTGGCTAACGGTGGCTTCGAAGTCAACAACACGTTGACGGGTGCGGGCTTCGAACGTGCTTTGACTGAGAGCGATCTTGGTATAGAAACCGAGTCAGGATCCTTCTCTGTTGATTTTGGAATCGGAGGTGGGTTCAGTGACTCTAACTCGGTCACGATTCAATATCTCCGCTACGGAGATTTGGTACATCTCACGATGCCTACCGCTAACTTCGGAAATTCAAATGCAAATAGCTGCTTCACTGTCAACACGATGCCGGTTGGTTTGAGACCTGCTTCAACTCGATATGGAAGCGGCCCTTGCATAGACAATGCTGCGTCAATCGTCTTGGCTCAAGTCACCATCTCTTCTGGTGGAGTCATCTCCTTCTTTGCACCGAACTCGGCCAACCCCCCTAACTACGGAAACTTCTGGACTACTTCAGGCGTTAAGGGTGTTGGGGCTGGGTGGTCCATGACTTACAGATTAACGGATAGCTAATGCCTCTTGCTCCCGCACCTCTTCTTTCTAATCCCGGAATCAAACGGGACGGGACTCGTTTTGACAACGAGTTCTATAGCGATGGGCAGTGGTGTAGGTTCCAACGTGGCAAGCCGAAGAAGATGGGTGGCTACCAGCAGGTCACTGACTCAGTGCCGGAAGTTACTCGCGGCATGCACAGCTTCTCGCAAGATGACATCCAGTACCTGCACCTTGGGCATCCGCTGACGATAGGTCAGTACCAAGTGTCGAACGGCACGCTGGGCTTGTTCACTGATAGAACGCCTGCAGGCTTCGCAGCGAATGTCGACAACCTCTGGCAGTTCGACATCTTTGCTGACACTGCAGGCACCGGTAACCATCTCCTGGTTGCACATGCAGCACCGAACGCAGCGAACATTGATAACAGTATCGGTGGCAACATTTACATCGACACCATTTCTGCAGTGGCTCCTCTCAGCGTTGTTGGTTTAAGTGTCGATGCGGGCACCGGTTGGAACACAGGTACCTACGGTCCTGTCAGCGGTGGCGTCGTGGTCAGTGGTACCTATCTGTTCGCATATGGAAGCGATGGGCTCATCCGAATCTCGGGAGTAAACAATGTCGGTGCTGTTCCTTTCGAGTTCAACTTGGGCACGCAGAAGATAGTTAAAGGATTCCCACTTCGCGGTGGTGGTACTGGTCCTGCAGTTTTAATGTGGGCGCTCGACTCACTCATCCGAGGAACGTTCACACCAGGAATTGCTACTCCGTTTGCATTCGATATCATCGCTCGTGGCATCACGATCATGAGTTCGCAAAGCATCATCGAGATGGACGGCATTTACTATTGGCCGGGAGTGGATCGCTTCCTGATGTTCAACGGTGTTGTTCGCGAGATGCAGAACGACATGAATCAGAATTTCTTTTTCGACAACATCAACTTCACACACCGACAGAAGTGTTTTGGCATGAAGGTCCCGCGTTACGGTGAGCTGTGGTGGTGTTATCCAAGAGGAAATGCGACTGAGTGCACGCACGCAGTCATCTATAACGTTCGCGAGAATTCATGGTACGACACACCGTTACCTGATAACGACAGTGCTAACCAAGGTCGCACTGCAGGCATCTTTGCCGACGTGTACAAGCGTCCTTTCATGGTGGACAACTTCGTCACTCCGAACGGTCGAACACTGTGGCAGCACGAGACTGCGTTCGACAAAATTCGCCTGTCGAGTGCCACCGCAATCCAATCTTTCTTTGAGACCAGCGAGTACAACTTGCTCGACACTGGGCAGAGCACGCAGTCCATCCACTGTGCCCGCATCGAGGCTGACCTCGTGCAAGCAGGCAACATGACGCTTACAATACGCGGCAGAGCCAACGCGAAAGCTACCGTGGTAGACGGAGCAACGGAGACAATCTTCGAAACTCCTGCGTCACCAGCTGAGGAGACAGTGAAGTTCAAAGAGGTCAAGCGCCTAATGAGCTTCCGGTTTAACTCGAATGTCGTGGGCGGCAACTATGAATTGGGCAAGTCGTTTGCACACATCGAGCCAGCAGACGGAAGGGTTGAGTCATGAGTGTCATCAACCCGGCAGGTTTTAAAAATGTAATTGAGTGGGCGGATGTCATGACGGGTTCGTTGGGCTTTTTTTCTGACCCTACGAATGGAACGGACATCAACTACGAGCGGCTCGACGACCCGAGCAAGTGGCAGGACTGGGCTGCGGGGGTTTTCGGTGGGGTAGATCCGTTGGGACAGGACGCCCCGGATCCATACGACTATAGCAACTGGCGAGAGTGGGCAGACAGACTCTTTGCAACATCGAACTTTCAGGGGTAGGACCATGGCAGCGAGAAAGAAACCAACACCACGTGAGCAGCGGACCCTTGGCAACATAGGTCCGGTCAAAGGTGGCCTTGCTCAGATGCTGGCGCAATCTGGAGGCGACCCTGAGATCATTAAAGCAGCTGAGATGGTTGAGTCGATGCCGGGAGGCATGGAACTCCTGTACACAATGGCAGGCGAGGCACTGGTAAAGAAAGCCGGTGGCTCGAAGAAAGATGCCAAGAAGATTCGTCTCTACAACATCGGTGGTTACGTCGAGCAAGCCTATGCCAAGGGAGGTTCCGTTGCAGCTGCCGCAGCGAAGACCAAGCAAGCAGGCCGGGGTGAAGACTCTATGATGCTGCACATGAGTCCCGACGAATACCAAGTCATCGAAGCGATGTGGGGACCTGCGGAAATCAATCCGAACACGGGCATCGGCGAGTACGGTTTCCTGTCGAAGATCTGGAAGAAAGTGAAGGGCGCAGTCAAGAAGATTTTCAGCTCCAAGATTTTCCAGGTGGTTGCGCCCATCGCGTTGAGCATCTTTGCTCCGGGCCTCGGTACTGCTATCGGATCAGCTCTGGGTGCGGGAGCCACTGCGGCTCCAATTGTCGGTAACGCTCTGCTGCGTGGTGGCATGTCTGCTGCCGGTGGTGGTGACTTCATGACCGGCGCAATAACTGGTGCCGTCAGCGGAGGCCTCGGTGATGTAGTTGGCGGACAGATCAGCAAGATTGCACCCGGACTATCGGAGAGCACTGCCTCAGTCATCGGTTCGAGCTTAGCCGGAGGTGCAGGATCTTCGTTGACCGGTGGAGACTTTGCCGAGGGTGCAGTCATGGGTGGGCTAAGTCAGATGATGCAGCCCACGATGGACAACCTCGTCTCGAAAGGGCAGAACGTTTTTGGCATCGAAGATCCGGGCGCGGGTGGCATCTTGGCGCGACGCACAACACCTACAGGTTCAATGTCTGGTGCTGATCCCGGCGCACAAGATTTGATTACCCTTGGTGCTCAAGGTGAACAGTTGCCAATGAGTCCGGTCCCCGCTGGTGAAGAAGGTCTGACTGTGTTTGGAGACCCGGCAGGAATGCCTGCCCCGGCAACAGCTTCGGCTGCAGCTCCGGGCGCAGCACCGGGTGGGCTCGACATGGCTACGCTCGCGAAGTACGGCTTGCCTCTGATGATGGCTGGGGGTGCCGGGGGTGGTTACGAAGATCCGGGTGCACCTCCTCTTCCGGAAGGCTGGAACGATCCGTTGCCGCAGTACACGATGAACCGACAGTTCCAAGCTCCGGATCCGAATGCGTACTACACGTACGGACAGGCGGGTGCGCCCCAGTCTGGGCAGCATCTATTCATCGACCCGAGACCGTTCGGCGGCGCGGGTGATCCCTCCGCTGGGCCGACAGGCGGCTTGGGCCTTGGTGCCAACGCTCAGTTGCAAGAGATGCTGTCAACAGGTCAGCCGATTCCAGCACAGATGGTCACGGGCAGGGGCAGTCAAGGCACTGTCAGGCAGGCGGGCTACACGCAGGACCCGTCGACGGGCAACTGGATGCCACCGGCTCCCGGTCTCGGGCAGGCTACTGGAGGCTACCAGGAAGGCGGAGATCGATTCGTCCAAGGGGCGGGCACTGGGAGGTCTGACGACATTCCGGCACGCCTGAGCGACGGAGAATACGTCATAGACGCTGAAAGCGTGGCACTCTTGGGCGACGGATCAGGTAAATCCGGCGCGGCACGCCTCGATGAGATGCGCGAGAACCTTCGCAAGCACAAAGCGACGAACCTGAGCAAGGGTGGCTTCAGCCATAAGGCCAAGACACCTGACAAGTACATGAGCGGGGGCGGCATGGCTCGCCTTCGTGCCGCAGTAGGGAGAGCGTAATGCCAAACACTCTGGACTTTCTATTTGAGGGACAGCCTCCACAGTCGGTCACAACCTACGGGCAGACCGTGGAAAACATCCCGAAGTGGATGTCGGATTACACGCAAGGTCTGATCGCGAGAGCGAATGCTGCCGCAGCTGAACCTTACATCCCGTACGGTGGTCCCAGGATCGCTGGTTTTACCGGTGAGCAGCAAGATGCCTTTGGCCTGACACAGGAGAACGTGGGCTCGTGGCAACCATATGTCGAGGGAAGCGCTCGAGGTTATTCCGGTGGGTTGGAAGCAGCAGGCAACATCGCAGCGTCGGCGGATCCGTATTTGCAACAGGCACAGGGGAGTTTCAGCGATCCCGGTGTAGCTCAGCAGTACATGGATCCGTACATCGGCAACGTGATGGCTCGGCAGGCAGAAGAATCAAATCGAAACCTGACTGAGACATACATCCCGCAGCTGCAGGGCATGTTCACATCGGCAGGCACGTACGGATCTCGTGGTGGTCAAGGCTCGATGCAAGACATCGGCACCAAGGGCTTCCGCGACATCGCAGACAGTTTGCAAGGTCAGCAACTTGCCGCACTCTCCGGCGCGTATGAAAATGCGGGCACTCGATACGAGGCTGAGCGTGGACGCTACGGTGAGTTGGGTCGCATTCGGGGCGCGCTTGAAGAGGCAGGCATGCAAGGCATGTACCAAGGTGCAGAAGGCATGGGCCGACTGGGCTCCGAAGCTCAGCGCATGGGTCTTACCGACGCGGCTGCACTCGAAGGCATTGGTGCTCAGCAACAGCAGTTGAATCAGCGCAGTCTCGATACTGCCTACCAGGATTTCTTGGAGCAGAGGAACTTACCGTTCGACCGACTTGGGTTCATGTCGAACATCGTTCGTGGTCTGCCGATGGATCGCATGGTTACGCAGCAAGATACGGGACCAGCAAATATTTATCAGCCGTCACCTCTCTCGCAGATCGTCGGTGCCTACGGAACGTATCGTGGGCTCACAGGTGAAGCCGAAGGGGGTTACATCGAGCCAGGAAAATATGCCAACGGTGGTTACGTCGAAGACAACACCGAGTACGACTACTACATACCCGAACAGGAGTACGGACTAGGAGGACTCGCTCGTGCAGCGGGAGCAAAGCTAGTGGGTATGGGAAAACGGGCAGCGGGCGCGCTCAGTGATTGGGCACGCTCGCTTTATCCGGACTTCGCAAGAACGTTAGGTGTTGGGGGCGGCAAGCTTCTGAAATTGGATCACAAACAGGACTGAGCAAATGAGAGGATATCAAACAGGTGGCCTCGCAGCGGTAACGGAAGAGGAAGAGGTGATGGGTCCTGAAGGACCTGCTCTCGACGTCTCCGAGATTGTTGAGCGCACGACGAACCCAAAAGCGGGGCAGTCTTTAGCGTCGATGATCCTGCAGAACAAACAACAAGCAATTGATCGCTTGGCTCAAGGCCGCACGCAAATTGCAGAGCGCCGAGCTGCGCAGAAGAAGTCAGATGACCGTGCTAAGTGGTTGTCTCTCGCGCAGGGCATGCTTGCTCCAACGAGGACGGGCAGCTTTGGGGAGTCTCTTGGTAACACCGCAGGCCTGCTCCGGCAAGAGACTGAACTCCGATCCAAACACGAAGCTGATTATGATGCGCAACTCGATGCATTAACCTCTCAGGAAATTGCTGCAGAGAGTGAGTCTATCGACCAGCTCTTAAAGATGTCTGGGTACGCCAACTCTAATCGTGCCAAGAGTTTGCACGGATCAATCCAAACCATGGTTGCTCCAGAGGATGTAGACAAACCTATTGCTCAGCAACGCATTGTCTTTGGTGCTGTCATGGAAGGACCCGATGGTCAGCCTGTCATGCAAGCCCTGAAAGATCCGAACGGTCAGTACTTCCAAGACGCAGATCGTCTGGAGCCTGCACGTGCAGCTGCATTGATCGAAGCGACGGAACGTGCAGAATCTCAAACCGGACGTAGCGAGGGAATGATTGCAGAAGCGTACGGCATGAAGACACCTCTGATGAATGTCCGACGTGCAAACGAGTTGTTCAAAGCAGTAGATCCTACGAAGATTACAACAGGTGGTATCCAAGAACTGAAAAACCAGTTAGCTAACTTCCTGACTATTGACCTTGGAGATACGACTGAACTAACTGAATTACAAATGCTCGTTGCTGATGACTACCTGACCAAGCTGGCAGACTTGAAAGGTTCCTCGTCTGATCGTGACGTAATGGAGATGAAAGGCATCTCACTGGGCCTTGGTAGAGACACAGAAGCTAACTACCGTCAGCTGATTCGAATGGAAAACATCTATGAGGCTTCTATTCGTCGGGGTGTACGTGAGGCTTATCAATCCAACGACATGGATGCAGTGGAAGATCTCTGGGAATCTGCAGCAAACTTTAAGTGGGTTCCCGGTGCAAAACCTATCGGTTCCAAAGCTGAATACGATGCCTTGAAAAAAGGGCAAGCTTTCTTCGCGAAAGGTGATTGGGGCGGAGAGATTCGCATCAAGACTGAGGATTAATTATGGCTGATGCTGATGAAGTATTCGACATCTCTACTCTGGGCGAGAGCGCTGGGAGAGTAACAAGGGAAGAGGTGGGAGGACCTGCTGGTGCTAGTACTGATTTGAGTTTTCTCGGCAGAGCAGGTACTGATCCGGTAGGTGCTGCACAAGAGGTCCCTCAGCTGGTGCGTGACAATAAATTAGGTGCTGACTTGCTCGATGAAGCTCGTCGAGGAGGTAGCCCCATAACCGATTACCCAATGGAACCTGGGACATCACGCGCTGCGAAAGAATTACCTGAGATGTTCACCGGCAAGACGGAGATGAATCCCCGGTACGAAGCACTCGAAGAAAAGCTAAGGAATCCAAACCTTTCTTTCAAGGATCGCGTGGGTTTGAACATGCAGCT
>Ga0307376_10002508_pt1 | contig 17952 bp, 17 predicted proteins | sample TR2MG_FD_202536 | JGI IMG/M metagenome (GOLD analysis project Ga0307376, IMG submission 202536) | Soil microbial communities from Risofladan, Vaasa, Finland - TR-2 | ecosystem: Environmental > Terrestrial > Soil > Coastal area > Acid sulfate soil | place: Finland: Risofladan, Vaasa | collected...
GCAGATCCTCCTCCTCGGGGCGCTTTTCGTTTCGTTCGCGACAATCACCGACAGCGCCTATGCCCTTCTCGCGTCGGGTATAGGAAGTCGCGCGGTAAAATGGAAACCCTTTCAGCGAATCCAGAAATACGTGTCCGGCGGCATCTATCTGTCGCTCGGCGTCGGCGCTGCCCTGGCAGGATCGGGAAAGCAGTGACCCGATTTCTCTTGTTCAGCCAGAGAGGCTGTGATACCTTACTATATACGGCAGGTTTGGAGGCCGTGAGCCTGCCTGACACCGGTGCGATTTTCGCCAGAAGCGGCCGGCTACGTTTGCCGGTTTTAATTTACTAGACAGAGTGCTGCACGAATGCCCTGGCGGGTCGCTGAAAAACGGTTTGCTTTTTCAGCCGCCTGCCCTCTCGGGCATCATTACCGGAGTCTACGGGGGTGTGAAATGAGCAGTGTTCGGGTTCTGGTTGGCACGCACAAAGGCGCGTTTGTCCTCACTTCGGACGGCAAACGGGATAAGTGGGATGTGAGCGGTCCTCATTTCGGCGGATGGGAGGTGTATCACCTCAAGGGTTCGCCGGTCGATCCGGACCGCATCTACGCGTCTCAAACTACTGGATGGTTCGGTCAGATCATCCAGCGTTCAAATGATGGCGGCAAGAGCTGGGAGCCGGTGGACAATAAGTTCGCCTATGAGGGGACTCCCGGCACTCACACATGGTACGATGGCACGCCGCATCCGTGGGAGTTCAAGAGAGTCTGGCACCTTGAGCCTTCGCTCAAAGATCCCGATGTGGTCTACGCCGGAGCGGAGGACGCGGCACTGTTTCGCAGCGCTGACGGCGGCAAGAGCTGGGACGAGCTGGCAGGGCTCCGGGAGCACAATACCGGACCGCGGTGGCAGCCGGGAGCCGGTGGACTCTGCCTTCATACAATCATACTTGATCCGAGTGATCCCAATCGTATCTTCATCGCAATTTCCGCCGCAGGCGCCTTTCGCACCACTGACGGCGGCAAGAGCTGGACTCCCATCAACAAGGGACTCGTCTCGGACTTCATGCCGGAACCAACTGCGGAGATCGGCCACTGTGTGCATCACGTTGCAATGCATCCGTCGCGACCGGGTGTACTTTTCATGCAGAAGCACTGGGACGTGATGCGGAGCGACGACGCGGGTGATAACTGGCATGAGGTAAGCGGTAACCTGCCAAGCGACTTCGGCTTCGTGGTCGACATTCACGCTCACCATCCGGAGACCATCTATGTTGTCCCCATCAAGAGTGATTCCGAACATGTACCTCCGGACGGGAAGTTGCGTGTCTATCGCAGCCGCACCGGCGGCAACGAATGGGAGGCGCTTACCAGGGGCTTGCCGCAGGAGAACTGCTACGTGAATGTGCTCCGCGATGCAATGTCAGTGGACACGCTCGACAAGTGCGGCATCTACTTTGGAACGACCGGCGGGCAGGTATATGTATCCGCGGACGAAGGGGATAACTGGAAGCCAATTGTGCAGAACCTGCCTGCTGTACTTTCGGTTGAGGTGCAGACGCTGTCATGATCCGGATCCGTGTCCAGCTTCCGGCACATTTGCGCACACTCGCGCACGTTGCCGGAGAGATCACCGTCCAAATTGATGGCACTGTCACACAACGATCGGTGCTTGATGCTCTTGAAGTGAACTACCCGACGCTCCGTGGAACGATTCGGGACCATATTACCCACAGGCGGAGAGCGTTTGTCCGTTTCTTCGCCTGTGGCGAGGATCTGTCGCTTGAATCCCCTGACACGCCACTGCCCGAACCGGTAGCCACAGGCAGGGAGCCATTTCTCGTCGTGGGCGCCATCGCAGGGGGATGAGCCGGTGAACTTCTCGAATGAGGAGATTCTGCGTTATTCGCGCCACCTCATCATGCCGGAGGTCGCCCTCGCCGGTCAGGCCCGGCTCAAGGCGGCGCGCGTACTTTGCATCGGCGCCGGAGGTCTCGGCTCGCCCGTCGCGCTATATCTTGCGGCGGCTGGGGTCGGGACTCTCGGCATTGTGGATTTTGATGTTGTGGATTCAACTAATCTGCAGCGACAGATTATTCATTCAACTGCCGACGTTGATCGGCCGAAAGTTGAGTCCGCTGCAGAAAGACTGCACGGCATCAATCCGTACATTACAGTACGCACCTTCGATACGCAGCTTACGAGCGATAATGCGCTCGGAATTATTCGCGAGTTCGATATCGTCGTTGACGGGAGCGATAACTTTGCCACACGCTACCTCGTAAACGACGCATGCGTTCTGGAGGGGAAACCCTACGTCTACGCATCGGTTTACCGGTTTGAAGGGCAGGCGTCGGTGTTCGCAACCGCCGGAGGCCCCTGTTACCGATGCCTCTATCCGGAGCCGCCACCGCCGGGCATGGTGCCTTCCTGTGCGGAGGGCGGCGTGCTCGGTGTCCTCCCGGGGCTGCTCGGCGTCATTCAGGCAACAGAAGCGATCAAGCTGGTTCTCCGGACAGGTGACACCCTTGCCGGAAGGCTGCTGCTCGTGGACGCGCTTTCAATGCGATTCAGCGAGCTGAAGCTCAGCCGCAGTCCCGACTGTCCGGTTTGCGGGGATCATCCGACGGTGCATGAATTGATTGACTACGAGGAGTTCTGTGGAGTTCGCGGCGAGGAGCATGATGACGGGCTTTCAGTGCCTGAGATTGGTCCGGCAGAGCTGAAGAGACTGCTCGATAGTGGCGAGGATCTCCTTCTGCTCGACGTGCGCGAACCGCATGAACGAGAGATCGTCCATATCGGCGGTCACTTCATCCCGCTTGGTGACCTGCCCGAGCGCATTCACGAACTGAATTCGGCGCATCAAATTGTAGCCTACTGCAAGAGCGGTGTCCGCAGCGCCCGGGCTGTTGAGTTCCTGCGCAGTGCAGGGTTCCGACGCGTGAGGAATCTCAGGGGCGGGATCAACGCGTGGGCCGAACTCGTTGACCCTTCGTTGCCACGCTATTAAACTCATAATTTCATGAAATTGGCATTCAGTTCACTTGGCTGTCCGGAATATACATTCGAACAGATGATCGCTGCCGCCGAGCAATTCGGTTTTCAGGGCGTGAGCATCCGTACCGCAGAGGGTACGACGGATCTCCTGGGCCTGCCGGACTTCTCGGCCAGATTACCCGAATCGCGCGCACGATTGCGTGACACCGGAGTGGAGCTTCTGTGCGTGTCGACCGGGGTGCGCTTTGCCTCCGAACTGCGGCAGGAGCGGGAGGATCAGCTTGACGAGGCGCGCCGGTACATCGATCTTGCCCTGGAACTCTCGGCGCCCTTTGTGCGGATTTTCGGCGGACCGGTGGAACCGACGCCCGATTATGAGCGCACTATGAACTACGTGGTCGAGGGTTTCCGCAGCGCGGCGGATTACGCCGGTCCGCTCGGAGTAGAGGTGCTGGTTGAGACGCATGACACCTTCGCGAAAGGTTCCTCTACACGAGACATTCTCAATCGAGTAGGTCGGGAAGCTGTGGGAGTGATCTGGGACATCCTGCATTCGCTCAGGAACGGCGAGAGCTTCCGGGACACCGTCGCGGAGCTGGGAACAGACATCCGAAACGTGCACCTGAAGGACTCTTCGGATTTCGATTCGCGTCATTTCGACGTCACGTTGTGCGGTGAGGGGCGAGTTCCCATTCGCGATGCCCTCATGCTGCTCGACGCGTCCGGATATTCCGGCTACTACGAGTTCGAATGGGAGAAGGCATGGAATCCCGGTATTCCCCCGGCAAGTGTGGCTTTTCCGCACTTTGTCCGCTACATCACCGACCTCAGACGATCACTCGACGCACGCGATCCTTACGCTTCGCATCCCGGGAAGTGAGAACGAAGATATTGCCAAAACCGATACGGTCGGGGTAGATTCCAGTAGGTTCAAGTCGCTATTTACGTAGCCTTCAGTCTTGCGCAACACGCAACTCCGTCCTGAGAACACGATACTGCTGATATTTCTGTTCAAAGAACGTCTTGCTTGACAAATAGTATTGCAGAACATGCAACCAAGGAGAAACAACTCACATGGACAATCTGGACAAACGGACAAAGATCGTCGCGACCCTGGGGCCAGCGTCGGAGAAGCCGGAAACGGTGAAGGCACTGCTCTCGGCTGGTGTCAATGTTTTCAGAATCAATTTCTCGCACAGTAATGCAGACGATGCGCGGGCCGCGATCGCCAAGGTCAGAGCCGCGCGCGCGGAGCTGAAGATGCCCGCAGCGATCATGGCAGACATAAAGGGCCCTGCTGTCCGTGTATACGGATACTCGGAGGCGCTACCGGTGGAAGCGGGTACGGTCCTCGTCATTGAATCGCGGCCGGCGGAAGGAATCGAGGCTCTCGTGTCGCCGGACTCGGTGCACATATACACCAACCTTCCGGGTATCGATACCCTCTGTGCGATCGGGCAGCGTGTTCTGCTCATGGACGGATACTTTTCGGGTGAGGTCACCGATAAGGGTGATGGCTTCATTTCGATTCGTGTCGGAAATCCCGGTTCGCTTCGTCCCAAGGCTCACCTGACAATCCCCCATGTGGATTACCCAATTCCATTTTTGTCTGATAAAGATATCAGGGACATCAGTTTCGCCGTAGAGCAGGAAGTCGAATATATCGCACTCTCGTTCGTCCGTGAAGCTACGGACATCGAAGAGGTCAGACGGCTGGTTCAGCGTACCAAAACGGCTTCGGGAAAGAAAAGCTCCTGCAAACTCATCGGCAAGATAGAGAGCGCGAAGGGGTTGTCCAACGCGGATGAGATCCTCGCAGTAGCCGATGGAATCATGGTGGCCCGCGGCGATATGGGCGTCGAAATCGCAATCGAAAAAGTGCCGATTGCGCAGAAGCGGCTCATTCGGACAGGTTACCTCGCGGCTAAGCCGGTCATCACGGCCACGCAGATGCTCGAGTCGATGATCGAGAGTCCGATGCCGACCCGCGCCGAGGCGAGCGATGTCGCAAACGCGTGTTTCGATTCGACGAGTGCTGTAATGCTGTCCGGAGAAACCGCCATGGGCCGCTATCCCATTCAGGTCGTTGAAACGATGGGAAACATCATTCGCGAGGTCGAGGCGGCATTTGACTACATGGAGTATCACCGCACAATGCCGCCGGAAGTGAAAGCCGGAGATCTGGCCGCTATCATGTCGTATAACGCAGTTTCGGTAGCGTATGAGTGCAACGCCGCGGCAATTCTCGTACTGACTGAAACCGGCCACGCCGCCCGTCTCATCTCACGATTGCGACCTCGCATGCCGATATTTGCATTCACGAAGGCGGAGACCGTCTATCACCAACTTACGATGAACTGGGGCGTCTACCCGCAGCTGCTCGAGCACCCGCTCTCAAGTCTCGACGCGATTGTATCTGAGACGATCAATAGCTGCAAAACAGCGGGCGCCCTGAAGAAGGGTGATCGAGTGGTCTACGTTGCCGGACTACCGCTCGACAAGCAGGGTACGACCAACATGGTCCGCGTAGAGACAGTTGGCTGAGCGGACAATTCACTGTTGACGCCAGTCAAACAGAACGCCGATGAGACTGCCCGAACCTGACCTGAGCGACTCGTAGATTTCAGGAGCTCGCTCAGGTTTTGAAATATCGGATATCAGAGGATCGACCGTCAGCTTATTGCTGAGCAGCAGGTCGAAGATAATCCCAAGGTTCCGCGTGATTGAGTGTTTCGACCCGTTGTCGGCGCTCGCCGTTGGATACCGCCATTCGTGTGCACCCTTCACTGTCATGGAGTTCGGGTGAAGATGAATCCGGCGGAGGAACGGCGTAGCATCGTGAGCGAACTCACCGCGGGGAGTTCCCAGCAGTATGAGCTCACCACGGTTCCCGACAAGGTTCGAGGCCTCAAGGGCGACTTCGGGCACCCCGGTTGCGTCAATGACAGTCGAACACATCTTCCCGCCGGTAAATGCCGCTACCCGAGCTTCCACGTCATCGCCTGACTGAATGGCTGCGTGCGCGCCCGAACGCATCGCGACAGCGAGCCGTTCGCCGCTTTTGTCCACAACTATCACCTTTGCACCTGATAGCAGGGCAAGCTGCGCGGCGAGGTTGCCGACGATCCCGACGCCGAACACAGCGACCCAGTCTCCAAGTTCGATGTCCGAGACGCGAATGGCAGTCATAGCCACCGCTGCCATGCGGGCAAAGACGGCGTGATCCGGTCGAAGTCCTTCGGGAACGGGGAGCACAATTGTGAGACCGGGCGTGTACTCTGCGTGCCGTCCGTACGTGAAGACCAGTTGCCCGACGGGATATGCAGCCGGATCAAAGCTCTCCGCAATTGTCCCGACCGATCCGTAGCCGGGTACATACGGCAGGGACGCCCAGCTTTCGCCGCCGGAGAGCACGGCGAGTTCCGTACCGGGGCTCACAATGCTGTAGCTGTTTCGAATCAGCAGCTCGCCGGGCTTCGCGAGGTCTTCTGCCGACGGCGCGTCGTCTGTAACCGTGACCGTATCGATGCCCTGAAAGACTATCTTTTTCATGCCCTGCCTGTGCTGAGATTGTACGGGTACCCACATCGCCTGCGCAAGTCACGAATTTCAACGATCCATCGGCGAACAGCCTATGTCCCGGTAGACATTACAGCCTATTGTCCTATCGAATGGCACGTTTGTACACTAATGTCATACGGTGGTCACAATTTTCCAGAGCGAGCACGGTCTGTCCACCCGAGGGACGTGTTTGCTTTCCTCTGGTCTCACCTGGCGGAGGAAGATTGTCCAAATGGGTGCCACCACACGATTCCGGTCGTGCCCCTGGTGTTCGAACGTAATCGAAGGAGTTGTAATGTCATTAACTATCGGAGTGCCAAAGGAGACCGCACGCGGAGAACGGCGCATAGCGGTCGTCCCGGAGGTCGCGAAGAAATACCGGGGGCTCGGAGCCCAGTTGTGTATCGAGACGGGAGCTGGCGCCGGGAGCTCGGCTGGAGATGATGACTTCACCGATGCAACATTAGTCGGAAACGCAGCCGAGGTGTTCGAGCGATCTCAGGTGCTTCTGAAAGTAGCGCCTCCCACAGTCGATGAGATCCGGGCCATGCAGCCGGAATCGGTACTCATCGGGCACCTTCAGCCCTATCAGAGTGCCGAGCGGATAAAGGCGCTCAACGACAGAAAGATACTGAGCTTTGCTGTCGAGCTCATACCTCGAATTTCGCGCGCGCAAAGTATGGACGCACTTTCATCTCAGGCCGCGGTAGCAGGTTACCTCTGCGCCCTCATCGCTGCGAATGCGTGCCCGAAGTTCTTCCCCATGATCACCTACGCCGCAGGGACTATTCGCCCCGCGAGGGTGTTGGTAATTGGTGCCGGTGTAGCCGGACTTCAGGTGATAGCAACCGCCAAACGGTTGGGCGCAGTCGTGGAAGCATACGATGTACGCCCCGAAACAAAAGAGCAGGTTGAGTCACTCGGTGCTCGGTTCGTTGACGTCGGGGTCTCGGCCGCGGGAGCCGGCGGGTATGCTCGAGAGCTCACCGAGGAGGAGCGGGCGCTGCAGGCGGAGAAGCTCGGCAAGGCGGTATCTCTCGCTGACGTACTGGTAACCACCGCCGCGATACCGGGGCGGCGTTCGCCGGTCATCGTGACCGCAGCCATGGTCGCCGGGATGAAGAGCGGCGCCGTTGTGGTGGACATGGCGGCCGAGGGCGGCGGAAACGTCGCCGGAACAAAGGCCGATGAGACAGTCCATATGAATGGCGTTACCATCTTTGGTCCAACCAACCTTCCGAGCCGAATGCCCGTACACGCATCCGAAATGTATTCGAAGAATCTGTTCAACTTCATTTCACCGTTCATTCGTGAGGGAAATCTGGAGATTGACTGGGACGATGCGGTTATTTCAGGGGCATGCCTGACTCGCGGAGGCGAGCTGGTTCATGAAGGTGTAAAAAAGGCGCTGAACGGGAGTCTGTGATGTCGGATTTTATCTACATATATGTTTTTATGCTCGCGGCGTTTACCGGCTACGAGATCATTTCCCGGGTGCCGGTCATCCTGCACACACCGCTCATGTCCGGCTCCAATTTCGTACATGGAGTCGTGCTGGTGGGCGCTATGGTCGCCCTCGGCAGTGCCGATCCGAATGATCCACTTCAGATTATCATCGGCGTGATAGCGGTATTCCTCGGCTCGGCAAACGCGGTAGGCGGATTTGTCGTTACCGAACGGATGCTGGCAATGTTCAAGTCAGGAAAGAAGAAGGACACCGTATGACCGTGCAACTTGTGATCCGGATTGCATACGCCGTAGTTGCACTCCTGTTTATCCTGGGACTCCGGGCGATGTCCTCACCGGTCACCGCGCGACGAGGAATCCTCTGGGCGGGCATCGGCATGGCCGTTGCCATACTCGTGACCTTTGCAACTCCCGGCATGAAGAACTTCCTGCTTATCATTCTCGCGCTTGTTGCAGGCGGTATCGTTGCGGCTTGGCTCGGAAGAACCGTGAAGATGACCGACATGCCGCAGATGGTCGCGGTGTACAACGGTATGGGCGGCGGCGCGGCGGCTGCAATCGCCGCGATCAAGTTTGCGGGGGCACTCTCGCGCGGCACGAGTCTTCCGACAGCGGTTATGATTCTCGCCGTGCTCGGGTCGCTCGTCGGTGCAGTCTCATTCTCCGGTTCATGCGTGGCATTCGCAAAGCTTCAGGGAATCATGAAGCGGGCGCATCGACTCCCTGCCCAGAACTTCATCAACGCACTGCTTGCTCTCGCGGCGGTCGTGCTCGGCGTACTGATAGTAGTCCAGGGCGGACTTGGTGGCGGAGTACTTGTTGCCTTCTTCATAGTCGCGCTTGTGCTCGGTATCGTAATCACCATTCCAATTGGTGGTGCCGACATGCCGGTCGTGATCTCACTGCTCAATGCCTTCACGGGCCTCGCGGTCGGATTCGAAGGGTATGTGCTGCGCAATCCAGCTCTGATTATCGCGGGAATCGTAGTTGGCGCCTCGGGTACTCTGCTCACGCAGCTCATGGCAAAGGCGATGAATCGACGGATTCTGAATGTAATCTTCAAACCAATCACCGGCGAAGCAAAGGCAGGTGAGGCTATCGAGGGCAGCATGAAGGAGGCATCCGCCATGGACGTGGCGTCGATGATGCGGTATGCGGAGCGCGTGATTGTTGTCCCCGGCTATGGCATGGCAGTTGCAGGCGCCCAGCACAAGGTGTGGGAACTCACCCGACTCCTGCAGGACGCCGGCGTGAACGTGAAGTTCGCAATACATCCGGTTGCCGGCCGCATGCCGGGCCACATGAATGTACTTCTCGCCGAGGCTGGCGTACCCTATGAACTGATCTACGACCTTGAAGAGATAAACCAGGAGTTTTCGCAGGCTGATGTTGCCCTGGTCATCGGTGCGAACGACGTGGTGAACCCGTCTGCGCGAACCGACAAAGGCAGTCCGATATATGGCATGCCGATTCTCAACGCCGACCATTCACATAATGTCATTGTTAACAAACGCGGCAAAGGCACCGGGTATTCGGGAATCGAAAACGCGCTGTTCTACGGCGACAATACCCGGATGCTCTACGGTTCCGCGCAGTCCGCGCTTTCCGAAGTCATAGCCAATGTGAAGACTCTTGTGTAGCCGGCCGCGCAACGCAGACAGCGCGGTCACCGGATCAGTCTGCTACACGATCAGCGCGTACAGAAGGACGCCGAGAATGAACAGGCTGATACCGGTAAAGAACCACGACTTCAATCTGATAAACATGCCGATGCTCAAGGCTACCCGAACGTACTGAAGCACCACGAGTAGCAGGATACCAGCGGCGATAATTGCACCGCCGTTGGACGAAACAATTCCTTTCACCACAGCGGCGAGTGAGCGAGGCTGATTCTGCGAGGTGACGAATACTCCGAAGTTCGCCTTCGCACCCGAGTGCTCGTTGAGGTAGAGTACGCCGCCTATCACAATGACCACTGTGCAGAACATCATTCCCCAGAAGAGAATTCTTCCCATCCGTTTCTGAATACCGCGTTCGAGCTCTCTTTCTGCCTTTGTCATATCGATCCTTTTTCCAGATTCCTTCAATAAATACCGACACTCTTCGCAATCAACTGCAATCCAAGAACCGCGATGACTATGACGAAGACGAGCCGCAGAATTCGGCTTGGTGCCCGCAGCAGTACCCGCGCTCCGAAGGTGGCACCCGCAAGTACGCCGAGCACCACCGGCATGGTCAGCCCCGGATCAATATATCCGCGGGTGAAGTAGACTCCCGCACTTGCAGCTGCGGTAATGCCGATGATGAAATTGCTCGTGGTGGTCGAAATCTTGTACGGAAGGCGCATGATTCTGTCCATCGCAAGCACCTTCACCGCGCCCGAGCCGATACCAAGCAGTCCTGAGAGCACGCCCGCAACCCCGAGGAGACCTGTTCCGGCGAGCACGTGGTAGACCCGGTACTCCTTGACACCGTCAGCGGTGGGATACTCTCCCTCCATCCCCAGCCGCACCGCTATCGGGTCCGAAGGACGTTCGCTTGTCACATCGTCTTTCTGCCTCGAGGAAAGGTAGGCCGAATAGAGGAGCACAATTCCGAGCAGGATTCCGATGAACTGTGAGGGAACAACCGAAAGGAGAATTGCCCCGCCAACCGCGCCGGCCGCTGCTGCGGTCTCCAGAAAGAGTCCGATCCTCAGATTGCTCAGGCCCTGAGACATGAACGTCGGCGCGGCCGCCGAGGAGGTCACAATGACCGCAATCAATGAGGCGCCCATCGCGTAATGGATATTGACGCCCAGGAGTAGCATGAGCGCTGGAATCAGAACGACCCCGCCACCTAAACCCGTGAGTACGCCCAGAAGACCGGCAGCGAGCGAAATAAGGAAGACAAGCAGGAGGAAAAGCGTTACGGACATGAGATGGAATGACTCCTTGGCAAACCATAATAGAGTGTTCGGAACTCAAGGGCAATCGAAATTTCAGCGCATTGCCTTGATCGCCCTGACGTGAAGGAACAGCGCTGCGTGCCGACTCCACTTGGCGAGGAATGGATGTTCTTCGCACGCGAGTTCACCCGGTTGTGGTTCACCCAGCTGCTGGATGCAGAGGCCGTTCGCAGGAAGTGGATTGAGATACTGGGACAATGTACGTTGAAATCGCGGTACGTTGAAGGGCGGAAACTCTTCTGCAATCGGCGACCGGGAAAATGACCAGGTGTCTACGTAGGGATCACATCCGAAGTAATTGCCTACCAGCAACTTGTTCTTTTCACCACTGGCATCGGTGGTCCATTCAAGGCCTGGCGTGGCGAAGCAGGGGTGAAGGATCGAGAATACCAGCGCTCCACCGGGTCGAAGGACGCGAGCGGCCTCTGCGATTGCTCTGTCATAGTCGGCACCGTCCATGAGAGCCATGAACGAGATTGCCAGATCGAAGCTTTCGTCCTGGTACATCGAGAGCGCGGAAAATGATGAAACCGAGTACCTGATTCCGAGCGGTTGCTTCCGTTCAGCGTCCTGCGCATATTGGATCATACGTTCTGAAATATCGACACCACAGACACTTCGAGCGTGAGGTGCGATTTTTCTCGTATTGTATCCTTCGCCACAGCCGAGGTCGATCACATCTTTTCCGGAAACAGGGCCAATGAGCGCGAACATAGCTGGATTGTTCAATACTTCGCGGTACAGATCGTAACCGCGTCGGACCTGTTCTGCCCAGGCGGTAGCGTTCTGGTTCCAGTAACCGGAAACATCAGCGTCATCCATAATGTACCCTCCGAAATTGCTGCGTCAGAACTATAACCACCTTTGTCATGCGCTGTCACCATGTCACCGCCAATTGACGATTCACCTGACCATTGCAACGGGCAGGCCGAAAGAGTAGAATCATCGTCATACTACGCACATACAAGGCGCTGGAGGTTTCGAATGAAGAGTGTCATCTTCTATAGAAGTCACTATGGAAACACCCGTGCAATTGCCGATGTTCTTGCCCGGGAAATGATTGCCGAAGGTCATGATGCGGTGGTGAAGGATGTTCGCGATCGATTGCCGGACATGCGGGACATTGATCTCGCGATGGTTGGTTCGCCAACCCGGATGGGACGCGCGAATGGCAGGGCAGTGCGTCTGATCAGAAGGCTCCGAGGTAGCGGTTTCGCCGGCAAGTCGATTGCACTTTTCGATACCTATGGCCCGCTTCCCGCCACCGAGGCGGAAATGGAAAAGGGCCGACACCTTATCGAACCGGGAGCGGTCGGACGTCTGCGCAAGGCAGCGGTTGACCAGGGACTGCCGGTCTACGACCACGATCTGCGGTGTGAAGTCACCGGATTGAAGGGCCCGCTGAAAGAGCAGGACGTGCAGAAGGCCACAACGTTCGCAAGGGAGTTCGTTACCGCAGCGGAGAAGTAGGTCTCCACGGCTACATTGTCTCACACAATCAGCACAGACAGCCAAAGACACCCGGGAGGAAGGTCATGGAATTCTCTCATCTTGTGCGTCCCCGTTCGGTTGAAGAGGCGTACTCCTATGTCGTTGAACGGAACGCGCTATTGCTTGGCGGAGGAGCATGGTTACGCATGAGTCCAAGGAGCGTGGAGACCGCGGTCGATCTCTCGTCGCTCGATCTGCGATATATCCGGCAGTCAGGGCAACTCATTGAAATTGGCGCAATGGCGACGGCACGTGACGTCGAGACTTCAGCAGTCCTCGAACACGCGTTCGGCGACGTATTCAGACATGCGGCCGAAAACATAGTCGGCGTTCAAATGCGGAATATCGTCTCAATGGGCGGGACCATTGCCGGTCGCTTCGGATTCTCCGACCTCAATACGCTTTTTCTTGCACTCGATGCCCACCTTGTCCTTCACTCTGCCGGGGAGCTCGGAATCGAGTCCTTCCTCGCAAAAGCGCCGAAGTTTCCGCTGCTCATTGAAAAAGTCCTGATTGACAGCGGAATCCGTTCGGCGTTCAAGTCGGTACGTAATACGGCAACCGATCTTCCCATCCTCAACGCTGCAGTTGCCCTCACCCCGAAAGGTTGGAGGATAGCGGTGGGCGCGAGACCGGGGCCGGCACGGTCTGCGCCGAACGCCGCCCATCTCCTCGGTTCTGCAGAGACGCCGAGTGATGAACACATCGTCGCTGCGGCCCGGGCAACGGCCGAGGAACTTTCATTTCGGAGTGATATCCGCGGAACAGCAGAGTATCGCAGGAGTGTCTGCGCCGTACTGGTCCGTCGCGCATTAACGGAGGCAACCTCGTGAACATTACCATCACCATCAATGGACGGGAACGATCTTTCGATATCCGTCCGGCAGATATGCTTGCCGACGTACTTCGTGATGCCGGTTTTGTTGAGGTAAAGAAGGGATGTGATACCGGAAGTTGCGGCGTCTGTACGGTACTTCTCGATGGTACGCCGATTCCCTCCTGTTCCTACTTCGCGGCTCGTGCGGACGGACACGAGGTGACCACTGTTGGCGGACTCGCGAGTGAAGCTGCCGAACTTGCTGAATACCTGGTTGCGGAAGGAGCGGATCAGTGCGGCTTCTGTGCTCCCGGATTCGCGATCACGGTGCACGCTATGAAGAAGGAATTTCCGTCCCCGACTGATGAACAGATCAGGCACTATCTCGCGGGAAATCTTTGCAGGTGCAGCGGATACGAAGGACAGATGCGGGCAATCAAGAGGTACCTGGAGGCGTCAAATGCCTGAACAGTTCAAAGAGGTAGCGAGGAGCAGGGCGAAGATCGACGGCAAAGGACTGGTGGTCGGTCGGCCGGCGTATACCGATGATTTTGCACCACGTGACGCTCTCGTGGTTCACATTATCCGGAGCCCTCACGCTCATGCACACATTCTGTCAATCGATACCTCCGCCGCTCTGAAACTGCCGGGCGTGGCGTCTGTTCTGACCTATAAGGATGTGGCGAGGATCCCCTACACCAGAGCCGGTCAGGGGCATCCTGAACCGAGTCCGCACGACAAGTTCATCCTTGACGAGTTTGTGCGATATGTGGGCGACGAGGTCGCGCTGGTTGCCGCCGTGGATGAAGTGACCGCGCGCGATGCGGCAGCCCTCGTGAAGGTGGAGTACGAGATTCTTCCGGCAGTGCTCGACTTCGAGAATGCAATCGACAACCCTGTTATCATCCATCCGGAACCGGAAATCCACGACATGTTTCCCATTGGCTTCGAACCGACGCGTAACGTTGCAGCCGCATACACCATGGAGATCGGTGACGTGGAGGCGATACTTGCCGACAGTGACGTCACCGTCGAACGCACCTATTATACTCAGGCTCAGGCCCACGTGGCGCTCGAGCCACACACTGCCTACACCTATCTTGATCTTCACGGCCGGCTGAACGTGGTGACTTCAACGCAGAACCCGTTCCACACCCGACGGCTTCTCGGTCAGGCACTCGCAATCCCGCTTCGAAACATCCGGGTACAGAAGCCGCGAATCGGGGGAGGGTTCGGCGCAAAGCAACATGTGCACGTAGAGCCATATGCCGCTCTCGTGACGCTCGCGACCGGAAGACCGGCGAAAGTAGTCATGAGCAGAAAGGAAGTATTCGAGAATACCTTCTCGCGGCACCAGATGCGGATCGACATTCGCATAGGTGCTCATCGGGACGGCCGAATCCGGGTGATCGATATGCAGGTGCTCTCCAACACCGGCGCATATGGCGAGCACGCACTCACTGTCTTTATGGTGGGCGGGTCGAAAACACTACCGTTGTACAACAAGGTGGAAGCGGTCCGTTTTGGCGGGCACATTGTCTACACGAACAAGATTCCTGCCGGAGCGTTCAGAGGGTACGGAGCAATTCAGGGTAATTTCGCGCTTGAGTCCGCGGTGGACGAACTCGCCCAGGAACTCGGAATTGATGCCCTGACACTGAGGACGACGAACATGATCGCGGAAGGGGAGACAAGCGAAGTCTTCAAGATCATGGGCGAAGGTGGTGAAGGCGTCGAAATGGTGGTCGAGAGCTGCAAGCTTGACTACTGCGTGAAACGCGGAAGTTCTCTCATTGGCTGGAATCCATCTCGACTCGCGTACGAAATTGCTCCTGGACGGATTCGCGCAAAGGGCATGGCGATCGCAATGCAGGGCTCCGGAATTCCGCTCATCGATATGGGCTCCGCTCACCTCGAACTGCAGGATGATGGTTTCTTCAAACTCCACATTGGAGCTACCGACCTTGGCACCGGAAGCGACACCATTCTCGCGCAGATTGCCGCCGAGGAGCTTGGCGTCTCGAGCGACGACATTGTCGTGTACGCCTCGGACACCGACCAGACGCCATACGACGTTGGCGCCTACGCTTCGAGCACTACCTATGTGTCCGGCAACGCTGTCGTGAAGGCTGCGCGTAATATGAAACAGGCGCTGCGCGAGGCGGTTGCCGACAAGTTCAACGTGGGGATTGATATCGTGCAGTTTGACGGCAGCCGATTCACCACATCGGACGGCACATTTCTTGTAGGTCTCAAGGAGTTCAGCGCCGATACGCTCTACCACAACGGCGCCAAGATGAAGACGATTGCGGCTTCCGGTTCGTTCACGGGGGAAAAGTCGCCGCCGCCCTATATGGCAGGCTTTGTCGAAATAGAACTCGATGTGGAAACCGGGAAGGTGGATGTAGTCGACTATGCTGCTGTAGTGGATTGCGGTACGACGATCAACACTAACCTTGCACGCATTCAGGTTGAGGGCGGTCTGCTGCAGGGAATCGGCATGGCGTTGTATGAGGATGTCCGGTACACGGAGTCGGGGCACATGCTCACAAACGATATGATGCAGTACAAAATTCCAACCAGACAGGATGTCGCGAAACTTACTGTAGAGTTCGCGGAAAGCTATGAACCCTCCGGGCCATTCGGGGCTAAGTCCGTTGGGGAAATTGGAATCGACACACCTCTTGCCGCCATTGCAAACGCAATCTTCAATGCGACCGGTGCCCGTATCCGCGAATTGCCGCTAACGCCACCGCGAGTGCTTGCGGCGATTCAGGCTGCAAGGCGCACTCTGGACTCTGCGAACTGAAACCTGCAATATAGGAATAATTCCGCTATCTGGAGAGATGCAATGAAGTTGGCGACAATACAGGGTCTGCAACGCGTGCTCTACGATCCGGCTGCCCCGGGCGAGTTCAACATCCAAACCTGCCGGAGTCTTCGCGATCGTGCTGTAGATGAGTGCCTGGATGCAGTGGAAGAGGCGGCAAATCGCGGCGCCGACCTGATTGTCACCACTGAAGCGGTGAATGTGTCAGTTTTTCCTCAGGATACTCGATACGATTTCGCTGAGAGTGCTGAGCCGATGGATGGGCCAATCGTATCCCGGTTCTGTGACCTCGCTCGTCGGAAGAACTGCTATATCGTTGCAGGGCTCTACACGCGTCGCGAAGGTACTGCGTATAATTCAGCGCTTTTCCTTTCCCGAAATGGGGATCTTCTGGGGATATACGACAAGGTTCATCTTCCGGTTGGAGAGGTGGGATATCTGCAGGGCGGCGACGGTTACATACAATTCGAAACGGAGTTCGGGGTCGTCGCTCCGCTTATCTGCTGGGATCTGCAGTTCCCGGAGTCCGCGCGCATAGTATCACTCAAGGGTGCCGATCTTATCGTATGTCCTACCTGGGGGTGGGAGAACATCTACGGTCTGAGCCGCGCGTATGAGAATGGTGTCTGGATTGCGGCAGCAATGGCTGTCCCGCCGCGCGGCTATCTCTGGGATAACAACGATCCGGGTTGCATTGTTGACGGGGCCGGAAAGGTTCGTGCGTCCGCAGCTCGCGATCGTGCCGGGATCGTCCTGGCGGACGTTGATATCCGTGAGCGTCCATCGCTCCAGTACGGAATAAATCCTCTTGCGGGTTTCGGATCGATGCGCGACGTAAGGCTCGGACTCCGTCGACCGGACACCTACGCCGAACTTTCCCGCTGAACTTACGCCATCGTCTCAAGCATCTCCGATGTTACCGAGTATTTCAGTGGATTTCCGGCAAGCAGGTTCTCGAACTCGGCAATAACAAAGTCGGCCTGACGCCTGACCTCGTTACCGATGCTGCCGGCAATGTGAGGCGTGAGAATCACGTTCTCCATCCCCCGGAGTGGGCTATCCTCATCCGGTGGCTCCGGATCGGTCACGTCGAGCAGAGCCGTCAGATCCGCTCGCTCCGATAGCAGATCGATAAGTTCCCTCTCGTGCACCGTCGCGCCTCGTCCGGTGTTGATGAACGTTCCATTCCGCGGGAGCATTCGGAGCAGCGAGCCGTTGATGAGGCGACGAGTCCCTGCATTGTCCGCCAGGTGATTGCTCACTACCATACTGTTCGAAAAAACTGATTCAATCGACTCAGGATGCACCCCGAGGCGACGCGCCTTCTCGTCGGAAAGATACGGATCAAAAACATGCAGCCTCAGTTCCGATTTCGGCAACATACTGATTACCAGCGAACCGATCATTCCGGCGCCGAGAATTCCAATATCGGTATCGAACATGCCGGGAAATGCATCGCGTTCGTATGGTCTCCCGACGTTCCTTACGGCCCGGAAGAATCCCTTCGCCGCTAGCGTGATCTGCGCGGTTGTGTATTCGGCCACCGGGACTGCGTTGGCGGCCCACGCCGAGACAACGGTAATTCCAGCGGCAAGAAGTGACCGCGCAAAGTGCTGAACTGATCCCGCTGCATAGAAGACTGCCTGGAGTGACGGCAGAATGGCGAGCTCCGCCGCACCGAGGACCGGCATGCCCCACGTGGAGAAAAGGTATCGCACCTTACTGAGTTCAAGTCGACGCTGCCGCAGGGATTGAGTCGAGACCACACCGGGCACCGTCTCGACTCTGCCTTCGATTTTTGCCCGACGTCCGGCCCCATACACCCGTTCGAGGTTATCGGTCGAATTACACAGGAAT
>Ga0307376_10002509_pt1 | contig 17951 bp, 18 predicted proteins | sample TR2MG_FD_202536 | JGI IMG/M metagenome (GOLD analysis project Ga0307376, IMG submission 202536) | Soil microbial communities from Risofladan, Vaasa, Finland - TR-2 | ecosystem: Environmental > Terrestrial > Soil > Coastal area > Acid sulfate soil | place: Finland: Risofladan, Vaasa | collected...
GCGAAATAAAAGTTGAAACCCTCCCTTCAGTCACCGTAAAGGGGCTTGACCAACCGATTACGGCTCACAAAGTTGAACCCTGATGGGTCTTGTTTGTTTTTTTAAGGGCAAGATAGATTCTTTATGGCCGTGGAATTAATCTTTTGGCCGAACCGTAAAGCCTGCCCGAATGTCTTGGCCTGAAATATGAACAGCTTCAGCAGTGTCGGGATAAACGGCAGTTATTTTTATCTCTCCGGTCTTAAGACCCGGTATAAAGAATTGGTGACCGTCCACGCCCTGCAAGGTATCCGTAATGTTATAAACTTCAAATATGTCCCCGGGCTTTATTCCCACCCGTTCTCCAGAGGATAGGATGATCTTATCGTCAACGGTCGAAGTAATGTATCCTGTCCAGGGATCTAATACCACGGCATTGCATATTTTTTCACCCATATCAACCGCAATGTGCTTAAAAATATCATCTTTTATATACGCCTTAATTTCAGCGTCTGCATCGGTGGATTCCAGGTCTGATTCATCGATTTCGATTTCGCGCATAAAACTTTCGTCGAGAAGCTTTGCGCCGGTCTCGGTATCGTATACTTCAGCCACAATCTGCACTTGGACATAGTGATGAATGTCTTTAAACCACCAGATCCCCTCTTTCCTTTTATCGACGCGGACATCATTTAATGCTCCGGTTACAATTGAATTCAAACCGGACCGTCTGCCGGACTTGACCAGATCATAGTTGTCGATCCGGCCGGATGCCTTCCTGGTTAACTTTACCAAGAAATCGGGATAGCCGGAATCGCCCGGTTTTTCCAAAAGGACGTTCGGGCATGAAGACATTATCTTTTCCGTTAGATCGATTAAAAAGCTTTGTTGCATCTCCGTATCAGCAAAAGCGGTTTTGTTTTCAAAAAGCGCAATGCCAATCCTTTTTTTCAAATCACTGTCTGGAGCCCGAAGATTTCTGACCATTCGCTTGGTTTTTCTCTCCATGGACGAATAAGTTGAACACCCCGTAGTCAATGATAAAATTAGGGATAAAAATAAAATAGCAGCAACGTGATACCGAGTTACAACGTGCGTTTTGGTTGTTTTGGACATTATGTATTCCCTTCGAACACCGCCGCAACTCTGGCCGTGATTCCGCCCCTGGCTGTGAAATCCCCGGTAACCTCCATAAATTTGGGTGCCAGAACGGCAACAAGATCATCGAGAATCCGGTTGACCACATGCTCATAAAAAATACCGACATTCCTGTACTGCAACAGATAAAATTTCAAGGATTTCAGTTCAACGATTTTCTCGTCCGGCCGGTACTTAATGGTTATGCACCCCATGTCGGGCAAGCCGGTCATGGGACATACCGATGTATATTCCGGTTGTCGGATGACGATATCAACGTCTCTTCGGGATCGATATTGATATTCGATGGGGGTCAGAACGTCGGTCTTTACAATGTCCGGACTTTCAATATTGTATTTTATATGCTTTTCAAAGGTCGGTGTCATTTTTTTGCTCCATTATATTTTAAATTTTCAATGGGTCAGTATTATCCACCCTTTAATAATTAAGAAAACGTTTGGTGTCAAATAAACCCTTATTATTTTTGAATCATCTCCAAAAGAATCGATTATTTTGAAAGGATCCAAGGGGTCAAGGGTCCAAGGATTCGAGTGAAATGCTTAAGAATTACAGAGAGCTGAAAGTTTGGCAAAAATCGTACAGGCTCTGTTTGGATCTTTCTATAATAACAAAAAAATTTTAAAAAAAGAAAGATAGGGTCTGACATCTCAGATCAGAAGGGCCGCCGTATCGATTCCTTCAAATATCGCAGAAGGATATGGCAGGAAGACAACTGCAGACTCCTTGACCCCTTGAATCCTGGACCCCTTTTCTCCAACTATATTGGAGAAGAACCTTATTTTTAACTGCCGGGGACAAGGCGGTTAGAGAGAATCTTGACATCGAAGGTTTTTTCTGTTAACGGATCAATTTTATTGTAAAAACTCCTAACAAAAAGGTGCCGCAAATGAGTTCCCTCGATGAGCTGATTCTCAGATCCACCAAAGAAATCGTCATAAAATTCATCGAAACCGGAAGGCTGGGCCCCGCCGGTTTTAACGAGACATTCAAGTCTATCTACCAAACTGTGGAAGAAACAGTGAAAGGTTTGGAAGAAACTCCTGAAAAATCCGAAGAGTAAGCGGTGACGGTTTCGAAAAAAATCGAATACGTGTTTAATGAGAAATCCGGGTTAGTGGGCTTCAGCCCAATTGCTGCCCGATCCCACATTCACCTTCAGGGGAACCTTGAGGTCCCAGATCCCTTCCATGGTTTTTTTCACAAGATTTTTAACGGGTTCGAGCTCTTCCGGAGGGACTTCAAACACGATTTCATCATGCACTGAAAGGAGCATCGCACTTTTCAAGCCTTTTTCCCCGAAGGCGGCATCCACATGGATCATGGCCAGTTTTATAAGGTCAGCGGCTGTCCCCTGCACCGGCGTATTGATGGCGGTACGTTCTGCAAACTCCCGGACCATTTTGTTGGGGCTGTTGATATCCGGCAGAAGTCTGATGCGGCCCAGAAGGGTACTGGTTCTTTGGGTCTTTCTGGCGTCTTCGATGGTCTGGTCGATAAACCTTTTCACACCTTTATATCTGGAGAAATAATTGTCGATATAGGTTTTGGCCATTTTACGGCTGATGCCCAGCTCTTTGGAAAGGCCGTAAGGACTCATACCATATACAATACCGAAATTAATCACTTTGGCCTGCCGTCGCAATTCCGGCGTTATAAACGACGGAAAGACCTGGAACACCTCAGTTGCCGTTCGTGTGTGAATGTCCTCATCAACTTTGAAAGCTTGAATCAAAATTTCATCATCGGCATAATGGGCCAGGATACGGAGTTCTATCTGGGAATAATCTGCGGAAACCAGCGTCCAACCCTTTCTGGGAACAAATGCTTTGCGAATTTCTATCCCCTCTTCCGTTCGGATGGGTATATTCTGCAGGTTCGGATCAGAGCTGCTCAATCTTCCGGTGGCGGTCACCGTTTGATTGTAGGAGGTATGAATTCTTCCGGTTTCCGGATGAACGAGATCGAGCAGGGCATCCGTATAGGTCGATTTCAGCTTGGCAAGGGTTCTGTGTCTTAAAATTAGTTCAGGGAGTTCATGCTTGTCTGCAAGGGATGTCAACACGCTAACATCCGTTGAATATCCGGTTTTTTTCTTGGTCTTTTTTTGAACCGGCAGTTTGAGTTTTTCAAACAGTATCTTTCCAAGCTGCTGGGTCGATTTTATGTTAAATTCTTCGCCGGCAATTGAATATATCATTTTTTCGAGCAACTCGAGCTGGTGTTCAAACGATTTTGAGAGATCCTGGAGCTTTTCCCGGTCAACACATATGCCGGTCATTTCCATTTTCATCAAAACAGGCACCAGGGGCATTTCGACTTTTTCAAACAGTTCCATCAAACCGGAGGCTTTGATTTTCGGCATCAGAACATGATAGGCCGCTAATGTAACATCTGCATCTTCGCAAGAATAGGGGGCGGCCTTTTCAATGGGAATTTCTGCAAAACCTATGTTTTTTTTGCCTTTGCCTGCAACTTCCTCGTAGGTAATTGTTTTGTGATCCAGAAAATCGAGGGCGATCTGGTCCAGGTTGTGGGCACGTTTTGAAGGGTCGATCAGATAGGATGCCAACATGGTGTCGAAGATAACGCCGGCCAGATTTATTCCCTGTGCGGGTGCATCCGGATACGTATGGGCACAGGGAATATAAAACCCCTCATGAGGCTTAATGGAAAAGGACAAACCCACGATCCGTGCCGCCATCGGATTCTTGGAGGTGGTTTCGGTGTCGACGGCGAATATTTCGGTGGTTTCCAGGCGAACGAGCAGATCCGACAGTGCCGGCATGTCAAATATCGTGCGGTAATTTTTATTTGAAAGATCGGCCTTCTGAGGGAAGGCTTGCTGCAATTGTCTGAATTCCAGCGTTTTAAAAAGGCCGGACAGCTTGCTGTTGTCCGGAGGTTGGCATTTTAAGTTTTCAGGATTGAATGGAACCGGCGCATCCGTATCGATTTTAACCAGTTTTTTGCTCAAAAAGGCCTGGTCTTTGTATTGAACAAGATTTTGATGCTGTTTTTTCTTTGTAATCGTTTCGATTTGTTCATAAAGATGCTCAAGGTTTCCGTAGGTTTGAATCAAAGACAGGGCGGTTTTGGATCCGATGCCGGGAACGCCGGGGATATTGTCCGACGAATCGCCGGAAAGCGCCATAACATCGATCATTTGTTCGGGCTCAACACCAAAAGATTTTCTAACGCCTTCTAAATCGATGATTTTTTCTTTCATGGGATCCCAGATAATGGTCGTATCGGTGACCAGCTGTATGAAATCTTTGTCCCCGGTGACCATTACAACGGAAAATCCGGCCGCTTCAGCCCGTCGTCTGAAAGTGCCGATAAGATCATCCGCCTCAAAACCCTGCATTTCCATAACCGGGATGTTGAATCCATGGGTGATTTCCTTTATATAGGGGACTTGAACCGACAAGTCTTCAGGCATGGGGGGACGATTGGCTTTGTAGTCCGGGTATATTTCGTGCCGGAAGGTCGGCCCCTTGACATCAAAAAACATCGCCACATACTCCGGGGATCGATCTTCAATGAGTTTTATTAACATTCGGGTGAACCCGAACGCTGCATTTGTTGGAAGTCCCTTTGAATTGCTCAACCCCCGTATGGCGTGGTAGGCACGGTAAATATATGCACTGCCGTCTATTAGATATACGGTTCTGTCATTTTTCATATGGATTCATATGGTGTTGCAGGCTGCGTTCGTTCCGGCTCGGTGCCGGTTGACACGGCTCCTTTGTTGCATTAATTTTGATGGCGTCGTAAAAAGTCCCATCTACTACGCCTTGGATATGAACCTTTTTACTTCGCCATCTATAGTTGAATTCATGACTTTTTACGAGATCATCAATCTTTAACCACAATATATTGTTGAGCGTTCTGTTCCTATCATTAATTCAGTAAAACAGCAAGATCGCTCGAGGAATCATAACATGAAACCCGGCAAGATAATTACCGAAGATGATGAAATCAAAAGAGCACTCGAAAACGCACGGACCATTGCCATTGTGGGTTTAAGCCCCAAACCCGAAAGGGACTCCAACAGCGTCGCTAGATATCTCAAAAATCAAGGATACAGAATAATTCCGGTCCGGCCCGGGCAAAAAGAAATTCTGGGAGAAAAAGCGTATGCCACACTGGATGATATCCCGGAAAAAGTGGATATTGTGGACGTATTCAGAAATTCCGCACAGATTGTGCCCCATGCCCTTGAAGCCGCCCGCCTGTCGCCGAAGGTCTTCTGGATGCAGCTGAACATCGAAAACCCGGAAGCCGCAGCACTTTTAACAGAAGCAGGCGTTGATGTGGTGATGAACAAATGCATAAAGATCGAACATGAAAAGCTCTGTAAAAAGAACGTCTTATAGAGAAAAGCGCCGCATTGGCAGACAAAGCGGCTGCCACTGCTGCAGGGAGAAACCGCCTTTCTGCTGGAGATGCCGGTGCGGCTTTGCTATTTGTCAGGAATGCATGTTGGAAAATTTTTGGGGGATGTCTTGCAACGGAATAACCTGGAACTGCCCGGACTGCGGTGATAACAATGGGTTCGGCAACCAATAACCGACCCATATAATAAATTTACGGCTCAGATTTTCTTCAATCCGTGGAAGTCAATGTTTTTTATGTGACGTCTTCTTGCCACCTTATTTCTAAATCAAGGATCTTTGTGATGTCCTTCAAGCTGTGTATATGAAACTCAGCGGAAAGGGATCTGTTTTGATACGCCACAAACGGCACCCCCGCCGCTTTTGCCGCAATTTCGTCGAGGTTCGAATCCCCTACATATAACGCATTGTTTGGTTCTATTCCAAAATGGTCCAGAATCTTGATCAGCGGGTCTGGGTGAGGTTTGGGATGCTCCACGTCCATGGAACTGACCACAAGGTCAAAATACCCTTCCAGGCCGTGTTCGCTGAGAACCCGGTCCATGGTGTCCGATCGGTTGGTTGCAACTGCGGTTTTATATGTCGGCCTGAGCATTTTAAGGAGCTGTTTTAAATGGGGTTCCATGACCATATATTTTAAAAACGGGAGATAGCTCATATTTTTACGATAACTCTGGGCCGCTCGGATATCGTCCGGGTCATTACAGAGGAATTCAATGGACTGGTCGGCGGTATGGCTGTGACAGTAAGCAAATTGATCGGGGGTCAATGGCGGCTGACCGAGATGGTCCAATATCTGATTATAGTAAGCAATGTTGGCCTTGGTTGTGTCGAACATAACGCCGTCACAATCGAAAGCAACAACTTTGATGTTTTTCATCTTATTTTTTGGGGTTTGTCGGCCGGTCTGAGATATAACCGTAAACATAGATTTTAATCTCCGGCCGTATTTTGCTGTCTGTTGTTAATTTGATGGTATCGAAATAGCGGCCCGTGTCATTTTTCAAGTTTTCAACCGTCAGAACATATTCCATATTTTCTGAGGATTTATTTTTTTCCAGCGTATAACGGATGTATTTTCCATTAATTGCCGTGATGTCGGAAATTTTGAACGGATACTTTTTTTCAGGTATGATCTTTACGGTTGATTTTATTTTATCGCCGGGAAAACCGCGCAGAGTGGCCCGCTTCGGGACGATGGTAACAAAGTTTTCAACATTACCAGAAACGGTCAGGTGAAGTACGGGTTGGTCGGGTGTATCGGTTTTGACCGTTATTGTTTTGGTGAGTGTTCTTCCACCGTATCCCGATGTATCGACTTTAATGACAATCTTTCCCTCGCCGCCGGCAGGGATCTGTCTCGGGTATGAGACAGCGGTACACCCTCAGCCGGTTTTGACGCTCTCAATCTTCAGCAGAGCGGTTCCTTTGTTTTGTATGACAAAATCATGTGTTATTTCAGTGCCGTCTGTAACCGGAGCAAAGGTGTAACGGCTTTCCGGTACAAAGGCGGATGGTGATTGAGGTGTTTGTTTCGAGACGCCAAAAGCGCTGGTTTGGGAAAAAACCATGCAGAACAGTAGAAAAAAGGCAGCACAGATTTTAAATTTCATTTTAAAAAATTCCTATAAATAATAAGCTGTTATGCGGTTTAAAAAATCCGATTCTCGACCCAATTATCCGGTTACCCGACAGGGCATGAACAGCTTATTTAAGTTGCATCCTTTGGAATGTCAAGTTACAATATTTCCGTATTTCTACAGTGTGCCAAATTCTTCAATCCCCGGATCTGAATACAGGATTTAAGTCATAAAAAACGGGTCCACATCCAGCACAACCTTGACATCCCGGTTTAGGATGGCTGCCCTGTTCTCAAACCACATCTTATGAAGAAACCTGTGGAGCGGTTTTACGTTTTGGCCTTTTAGAAATATTTGCCACCGGTAGTGTTTGGCGATCTTTGGAATCGGCGCTTCAATGGGGCCTAAAATCTCCAAAGATCTCAAGAAGGATCTATCGCTTCTTTTTAAATCAAAGCAGAGGTCACCCAGCGCTTGGGCATGGTGCCGGGTTTTTTCTTTGTTTTTCCCGGAAATTTTAAGTTGGACCATCCTTGAAAATGGGGGATAATTTAGATTTTCACGGAATCCGATCTCATCGTTGTAAAAGGCCTGAAAGTCCTGTGCGGTCGCATATAAGATGCTGGAATGATTTGGATTATAGGTTTGGAGGATTACATTTCCGGGTACAGACCCCCGCCCGGCACGCCCGGCGACCTGGGCCAGAAGCTGAAAGGTTCGTTCTGCGGCTCGAAAGTCCGGAAAGTTGAGAGAGAGGTCTGCACAGATAATCCCCACCAGGGTAATATTCGGATAGTCATGTCCTTTGGCCACCATCTGAGTCCCCACCAGAATATCGATGGTTTGGTTTCTCAGGCCTTTTAATATTTTGATAATCGATCCTTTTCTCCGGGTGGTATCACGATCCATCCTAGCCACGGTGGCATCCGGAAAAAGGGTCTTCACCGTAGATTCGATCTTTTCAGTGCCGAGTCCCAGCAGCCTGATCTTTGAGGACCCGCAGGTCTTGCAGTTCGATACCGCCGCCCGTGTAAAACCACAGTAATGACATTTATATGCATTGGCCGTTCGGTGCAGTGTCAGAGAAATGTCGCAGTTTTTACATTGTATGGCTTCACCACAGGCTGAGCAGACCGGATAGCTGGCGAAGCCTCGCCGGTTCAGAAAAAGGAGAACTTGCTCACCATGTGCAAGGGTTGTTCTCATTGCCTCGTGGAGCTCCGGAGTAATAAAACGCCGGATTCCCCTGACATCTCTATTTTTTCGCAGATCGACCATTGTTATTTTGGGCATCGGTCGTTCTTCAACACGTTTCTTTAGTGTAACCTCCTTAAATTTATTTGTTTTAACATTATAGTAGGACTGTAGAGACGGCGTGGCGGATCCCAGAAGGGCAACACCGTTTTGAAGCTTTGCCCTTACCACGGCAAGATCTCTGGCATTGTATCGCAAACCACTGTCCTGTTTGTAGGATGTGTCATGTTCTTCATCGACGATGATAATCCCGATATTTTTAAACGGTGCAAAGACGGCAGATCTGGCACCAATGGCGATGGCGACGTCACCCCGGACAATTCGGGTCCACTGATCATAGCGTTCTCCGGGGGAAAGTGCGCTGTGAAGGACGGCGACGCGCTCACCAAATCGTGCCCGGAAACGCCGCTCCATTTGTGATATAAGGGCGATTTCAGGAACCAGAACTAAAACGGAATAACCGCCCATGATGGCCTTTGCCGCAAGTTGCATGTAAACTTCGGTCTTGCCGCTGCCGGTCACGCCGGTTAAAAGGCAGGTTGAAAATTTTCGACCCAGAGATGCCATTACGGTGGAGACCACAGTTGTCTGTTCCTGGGTAAGATTGTGCGGGATGTCCGAGTTGATGGTTTCACCCAAGGGATCGCGATAAACCCTTTTATAATAAATTGAAATATAACCGTCCGCTTCTAAATGTTTGATTAAGTTCGGGGCAGACGGAACCGCAGCCTTTAATTTTCTCACCGAGATTTCACCCTGCGCTTCGATCATCTCAACGATTTTTTTTCTTGAATTGGAAAGACCGTCTACCGGCATATTTGAACCGGTCAACGCGACATGCCGTTCTACCTTCGGCTTTGTTGTTCCACCTTTAAGCGTACACGTATGCTCAATAAGCCCTTGACCTTCCATGGCATACATCAGGGCATTCGGGATTTGCTTATGGAGTTTTTTTCGGAGTTCTTTTAGGCGGCAGGGTGCTGCCGTCAGCAGATTTAAAATCTCGTTTTCCAAAGGTGTAACCGAATTCTTGGCAAGCGCTTGTTCCCCTTTTGCTTTAATGGTCATAATATGGTCGTCGCAGACATTGAGTCCGCCAGGCAGTGCGCACTTAATGACATCTCCGATTGGATGCATGTAGTAATCGGCAATCCATCTAAAGAAAGGTATCATGGATGACGGAAACAGTGACGCTTCGTCAAGAATATCCAGAACCGTTTTTATCTCTTCCGGATGGATTTCTTTGCAGGAACCCAAAATATATCCCGTTACCCTGCGCCGACCAAAAGGAACCAGAACCCTTTTTCCTGTGGTGGCCAGCGGTGAAAGATCTTCCGGAACGCTGTATGTATACGTGTTATGTACCGGAAGGGCTATGGCAACCTCTATGTAAATCGAAGGGAATGTCAATGTGTTAAGTGCCTTGTTGTTATACGTACAAAGAAAACATGATGGTTAGCAGTGGCTTTTTTCTTGACAGCCAACCGGCTTTTTTTTAAGCTGTTTTTGGAAACTATCCGTGAAAATTAGATATTTTAAAAACATTTCGATTCAATGACAATACCATTGAAATCGGATAAAATCGTACAGCGTTCTTTATAAAACCTTTCCGAATATAGCGTTAACGTCGATATTTTTCAACCATTTCTAAAACAGTTATGCGCATCGCCGGTTTTGAAAAAATTAACGTTTTCATACTCTCAAAACGCACACCCGAAAAAAATCCAAATATCCTGTTTGGGCGATCCGCGCCACAACTTTTTATGAACGCACTTAAAAAGGAGATAAAATAAACATCTCGGAAATTCTACCACCGATTAAAGGAGGAAAATATGCATAAGATTGCAAAACAATCCATGGTATTTTTGTTGATTGCAACGCTTGTTCTGGTCCCATTCGGGACTTCCGCCCTGGCACGGGAAGTGTCTATAGATGAGAAAAATACCGCCGTTGCCATGACCGCTGATCTCGTGTTTGTCAGACCGTTGGGAATCGTTGCCACCGTTTTGGGGTGCGCCGTTTTTGTTGTATCTCTCCCCTTCTCGGCTCTGGGGAGTAACACCAAAGAGGCCTCCCAAAAGCTGGTGAAAGAACCCGCCCAATTTACCTTTAAAAGGCCGCTGGGAGATTTTTAGATTTTTTATAGTTCATTTAACTTTTTATAAAGATGGATCGGCACGTTTAAACAAGGAGGTCAGATGGCTGCTAAAAAACGTCATGGGATTGAAGTGTTGACTCAATTCGCAATGGAAGTGATCCGCCGTTCAGGTGAAGAGGCGCTTTTGTATTATGGCAAAGGGAATCCCCGTATTAAATTCGATGAAGAGCTTGTTACAGAGGCGGATTCCCATCTGATTGAATTTTTTCAGGATCAGCTGGACAATCGTTTTCCTGAACATCAGGTGTTTAAAAACAATCCAGCGAACACGGATTATACCCATGATGAAAAGCGCTATATATGGATATTTGATCCATTGGACGGTGTGGCCAACTTTCAGGCGGGCATTCCCATATGGGGCGTTTCTCTGGCGCTCATTGAAAATTTCTGGCCGATTTTCGGCGTGTTTTATATGCCTGCAACCGGCGATCTTTTTCATGCACGGGCCGACCAAAACGCTTTTCTGGGAGATGAAGAAATTCGCGTTTCAGATATGAAGAATATCAACGACGAGAGTCTTCTCTTCACGTATTCACGATTTCACCACCGTTACCGCTCAACATTTCCGGGGAAAATCCGCGATCTGGGCTGCACCGGCGCACACATATGTTATGTGGCCATGGGTCGTGCAGAAGCTGCCGTGATCGCCAATGAGTCCTATCAGGATCTTGCTGCCGCCGGCATTATTCTTGAGGCGGCCGGCGGAAAAATCTGCAAGATGGATGGGCGCGACTTTTTCATCAATGAATATCTGGATGGGCAAAAGATCAATGACCGCCTTCTGGTTATGGCTCCGGGTATTTACTCCCAAGTTCGAAACAGTCTTCAAGAGATTTCTTAAATGATTTCAAGGATCGATCATATCTCAATCGCTGTGAAAGATCGTGCAAAAGCACGCCATTTTTTTGAAGATATACTCGGGGCGATCCCGGGCGCGGGCGATAAAAACCATCATCTGAAATATCATTGGCAAATTTTTTCATTTGGAGACCTCTCTCGTCTCGAGTTGATAAGTTCTACCGGGGACGGAAGTTTTCTGTCCAATTTCTTTAAAAAAAATAAAAACGGCGGGTTTCACCATATTTCCCTGCAGACCCCGGATATCCAAAAAACAATGCAGAAGCTGGATGATCATAATATTTCTTATTTCGGGTATAATGAATATGGCGATTTCTGGAAGGAGATCTTTATTCATCCCAAAGATGCCTTCGGCGTTCTCATCCAGATTGCGGAATTTGACCCGGACGACTGGCTGGACAAATCCGCTGTATTTCCCAAAGGACAAAAATGGGAGGTGGATGAAAAAAGAGATGGCTGTACGGTAAGTTTTGCCCATCCCGGCGGCGGAAAAGTTAAACTTAAATTGACAAAAAAAGAAATTAAAAGACTTATCAGTGAATTGGAGCAATCATCTTAAGGATTGAGCTGCTCAAGCATCCACCGGGATAGAACGCTTGCCAGCTTTTCTGGGTGATTGCTGAAACGGTGATTGGCGTCGGGTATTTTGTTTACCGTCACATCGGTGGCGGGCGTTCCGCTGTTGCGGAGCCGGTCAGCCACTTCAGGATTGGCCAGCCGGTCAGCAAGGCCGTGAACAATGAGAACCGGCTTGGAAATTCGGGCGATGTTCCGGTATGGGTCAGAAACTGTTTCCGGTCCTCTAAGGCTCACAACGTGGTCGGCGGTGTAAAGCGCTTTACCCAAAGGGCCGAGATCGATGAGCATCCATTGGTCTCCTTTTCCCTTGGCCACCAAATCTTGGGCCTGGCGGAGAACGCGGGTTGCAGTTTCAAGACCGAATATATGTATATTCCACTCGAACAGATTGCCCGGAGGACCGGTTAAAAGTACGCCTTTAATCCTGGAATCTCCGGTTTTCGCCAGGTAGTATAGCACCCGGTTGGTTCCCATGCTGTGACCGTAGAGGAAGATGGAATTATATCCAAGTTGTGCCATTTTATGGACTGCCGCTGCAATGTCATGACGGTTATCTTCAAAACGGTTCTTTTTGGGACCCCGGTCATGATCACGCATATTGAGCGCAAGGGTGGCAAACCCTCGATCTGCAAGCGCTTCCGGAAGAAAGCCCATGATGCCCGAGTAAAAATTTCCGCTGTAGCCGTGAATCATGACCACCCCGGCATTTTTTTCGGCCTTATGGGGCGTTCGCATCACACCGGTTAGCTGAATTCCATCGGTGGTTTTCAGGCGAACCAGCTCTACCCCGATATCTCCAGCCGCCCGGGCCGGCGGGTTTATGTACATAAAGACAAGCAGGCAGACCAGAATAGAATGTTTGAAAAATCGCATCATGACCTCTTTGTTGTATTTATGACCCCAATCGTGTGTCGGTTTGAGCCTTTTACAAACTTCTAAGCTCAACGCAGAAATTTATCAAGAAAATAGTTATGCCGTAATCCACAGGAGGTAAAAATGCTCGTTCATAAAACCCAAGTTCAGGTTCGTTTTGGTGATACCGATCCTTATGGTGTTGTTTACTTCGTCGCCTATTTCCGATATTTTCATCAGGGCATTGAAGAATTCCTGCGTCATATCGGCATAAACCCTGGCACTTTTTTTCGAAACAAGGAAGAAAAATTCGGCATGCCCAAAGTGGCTGCCGACTGCCAATTTCTAGCCCCGGCCTATTATGGGGATTTACTGGAGATGCATACCTCCATAAAAGAGATCCGGGGAAAAGCCATCATTTTTCAGTTCCATTTTTACCGACCTCCAAAAACGCGCTTGCTGGCTGAAGGGAGTGTTACCTTTGTGTCCATCGATCATACCTGGAAGGCGATACCTTTGCCCAAGATTATCGTCGAGAAAGTACAGGGCCTTTAGCCCGGATTTCCCCCACCTTAATTGGGCGCAAACAAAATGTTCTTCATGAGAAATTCGGGTTAAAAGAGTTCGAAGGGCTCATAGTCAGATGGAATATACGCCGTTTTAACGGGCCCCAATTGATGTCCATGCAAATTGCCTCGATCGGAAAAATTGAGTATCATGTACATCAATTCAACGCCTCGTAATATTCCAAGACATCCGTGTGCGGCATGGGTTTCTGAAAAACGGCACACATTGTCCCTGCGGACGGTGGGTCCGGTCATAACAACAGGGACAGGTTCTCCGGAGTGAATCATGGGCGATATGCTCGGGGTTGAATGATCGGCAGTTACGACCACCAGCAGATCTTTTTCTTTTTCAACAGCCTGTACCAAATCGGTCAACCCGCGGTCGAGACGGGCAATCTGTTCTTTTTTGTAAAGGGGATCGCCGGTGTGGGCAGCGTCATCAGGCACTTTGGTGTGCACGTGAATAAAATCGTGGGTTGTATTTCCAAGGGCCAAGCGTAAGCGATCCTTTAAATCGATACCCGGATCATCAGTGTCTTTTGCGGGTTGATAATCCATGGCCAATTCATGGGCCAGGCCGGCATAAAGTGATACCGAAGCGATGAGCAATCCATTGAACCCCCAACGTTGCTGAAAGGACGGCAGATCAATCCGGCGGCCGCTCCGCTGGGTGACCAAAAAGAATTGAGCCGGAGGTTTAAGCATCTGTTTTTGATTCGGGACGCCTAAATTATTGAGTCGATGGTAACAGGCGGAAAGATAGTCGTTCAGAACTTTGGCAGTCTTTCCGGCCCTTTCCGGTTCCGGATTTTCAGATAACGGGACAATTTTGCCGATGGGATTGCCTTGAATCATCGGATCTGAGTCAGATATGTAAGGAGAAACCGGGCCGCTCAAAACCAGAATGGCGTCGTTGCGCCGGGTTTGTTGAAGCCTCATTCTGATACCTTCAGATTCATACTGACCAACGGATGCATACAGATGGCCGATCTCTTCGGTCGTCCCTTTAATGTCGTCTCGCCCAAAGGCTAAAACAGGCCGTTTATGTTTCCAAATGACACCGGACAGGTGTGTTAAAATCAATACGTCATCGTCATCAAAAGACACCCCTTCGCCCACAGCTTCAAGGAGCCCCCGGCCTGGAAAATACTTTATATCATAACCCAAAAGCAGGTGGTGAGCCGTCTCGCTGGGAAGGCATTGGCCGAGGCTTGAGGCATGAAACAAACCATTTCCCCCCAGTTCGGCCAAACGGTCCAGATTGGGGGTCTGTGCGGCTTCAAGGGGCGTTCGGTCATTCAGTGTCTTGTAAGAACGATCGCCTAGCCCGTCTAAAAGCACCAGAATAACCTTCATTCAGCACCTCTGTAATTAGGGGCTTCATTCAAAAACGATTTTTCAATATAATCGTCGACGATCTGTTTGGTCCATAACAATTTCTGGGCATCTTTGATTTCAATGACCCACCACCGGCAGCCGATGTTGCGCAGCATATCCAGACGTTCTTCAATGTCTTCGATTCGGGCGGGGGGAATGTGTCCCTGTCCGGAAATTTCGGTATGATAGACGTGGGCGTTATATACCCGGTCCGGATGGGGAGAGACAAAATCTTGGGATTCAAAGTATTGAATCCGGACCGATTCGCAGGCCTGGGCATGACCGATATCAAAGGTCACCCCGGCACCGGTCCGCCGAATCAGTTTTTCAAAGAGATTCGGCTTGCTGGTCCATCCCCAGGCCAAGTTTTCCAGGCAAACTTTCACCCCCCGATCGGCGCCATATTGGACCAGGTCGCGCAAATTGGCGATGGTTGTTTCCCATGAGAGCACGCGGGTCGTATTATGGCCGAGCCCCACATGCAACGTCAGAAATTTACCGTCGATCTTAGATGCCAGTCGTATGACGCGATGGAAGAGATTCAGAGCCGACCTTACCTTGGAAGTATCCTCGTGGCCGAGATCGGCTTTCATAAAAGGGCAGTGGTACCGTATCTCGAGCGGGTATAGGGATGCCTGCTGTTCAACCCATTGACGTTCTTCCAAAGGACTTGTCGGCAGCGTGTCCATGTCAAAAGACCAGTCGACACCGGAAAAGTCATTGCGTATTGCAAATGTTTTGAGTTGTTCGACATCATTGAAAAAATTACACAGGACTACCTTCGGTTTCATGAAACCCTCCTATAGTCTTTTTCAGAATATCCTCCGTTTCAGCCGAAGAATAATTCCGTTTCCATCGGCAAGAACTCGCAAATAAAACCGCGTAAAAGCGAACAGGTCTAAGGTGTTAAGATTACGCGGCGGGAATATGATAATTGTCAATAATTTTAAAAACCTCTATGCTGTTCGCTTTAACGTGCTCTAATTTGTTCAGACAGCTTCCCGATGGAAACGGAACTATCCTGCGGCTTACTGAAATTGTGACCGTAAGCGATTCAATCGGGACATCCTCGGTTTTCGTCCAATTCGTCAAAGGTTCTGAATGATATGTTTTGCGATCTTCAAATGATTCGGGGTTTGCCCGGATACATACTCCCTAACGATTTTATGGGTACACGGGAAAGCGAATTCGTTGAGATAGCGCACAATCTGAGCTTCATCGGGCTTGGGCGAGCCGTCGATGGACCGATAATTGCCCGACAGACAGCAGTGGAGCTGCTCCTTATCCTGCTGCCACGGCATTTCCAGGAGCGCTTCGATCTCTTTGCCGTTGTCTATTTTTCTCAGCGGAAATAACAGCTCAACTCCGAACGTCTCGGCCAGCGCCCTATAAATATCCAGAGCTTCGGAGACCTGGTTTATCTTTATAAGACCGTTGTGTCGTTCGCGTTCACCGGATATAATCGGAACCTTGCCCAGCAACAGCGCCAGAGGAATGCGAACGGCATGCAAATACAAATGGCAGCCGACACACGGCGTATAAAAACCGTATCTTGCAATCAGTTCACTGATAAAAGCGCCGTTGAGGGCTTTCCAAAAGCGAGGCGAACCCATAACGATCAAATTATGAACGTGGACGTTGGGCAGGCATGCCACCAGTCTCTGAACGGCCAGATTTACACTGGCCCATGCGCCATATTCCGTTCCTGTGTATACATAGGTGGGCAATAGATCGGTAAAACTCTCTTCCCGGACGCTTTTCACCACAGCAGCGATGCTGTCACGGCCGGCGATTTCCACCACAGCCAGACGCGAAATGGATCGATAGCGCTCAACCGTTCGGGCCGGAAGGAGCCATTCCGGAAAGTCGACGATCCGTTCGGGCTTGTTTAAAAACAGGTTCTGTAACTGTTGGTCGTATGCTGATGCATTTCGCTTCATGTTGACCTATCGTCTTAAACCGTCTAAAATATAACAAAATATTAAAAAGTTATTGGCGAGTTATTTATTTAAATACCAGATGTGTCGCCGCTTTCACTCCACGAACGCGGCCGATGATTTTGGCCGCGGCCACGCCTGCTGATACTAAGGTTTTGATGAGGTCTTCTCCCTGGGCTTCGGATACCGCCACTAACAGGCCGCCGCTGGTTTGCGGGTCAAATAAAATTTCCTGATGCCAGATGGGGAGATCGGCTTCAATCCGCATATTTTTTTCCACCATCTGTCTGTTGTAGGCATTTACGCCGGTTCTCATCCCTTTTTTATAGACCGCCAGCGCTTCGTCCATGATCGGCAAACGTGCAACTTCGATTTCCAAGCAGACTTCAGATGCTTTGGCCATTTCAAAGCCGTGTCCGGACAACCCGAATCCGGTTATATCGGTTGCGGCATGTATATCGAAGCCCGCCATGACCTCAGCAGCGGTTCGGTTGAGTGTTGAAATGGTTGCCACACAGGCATCCATGGCCTTCTTGGAGACCCATTTTTTCAAATTGGCATTAAACAGTACGCCGCTTCCGATGGGTTTGGTCAGAATCAGGACGTCTTCGGGCCGGGCGCCCCGGTTGGTCCAGAATTTGTCGGGATGTACGACGCCGGTCACCGCCAATCCGAATTTGGGTTCTTCGTCTTCGATGGAATGCCCCCCTGCCAGCACCGCTCCTGCTTCGGTAATCTTGTTTAAAGCGCCGGCGACGATTTGGTGCAGGACATCGAAAGGCAGCTTTTTAACGGGAAAACTGACCAGATTAAGGCAGGCGATGGGACGGCCGCCCATGGCATAAACATCACTGATGGCGTTTGCAGCCGCAATCTGGCCGAATACATACGGATCGTTCACCGGGGGCGTAATAAAATCGGCAGTCATAATGACGGCGAGGTCGTCGGTCAATCGATAAATGCCGGCATCATCACTGGTTTCATAGCCCACCAATAAGTTGGGATCTTTATGTCTGGGTAAACCTGCCAACAAATCTCCGAGCCCGACCGGGTCGATTTTGGCGGCTCAACCGCAGGTTTTTGACAGGCTCAGCAGGGTCGGCTTTTTGAAAAGATTCAGTTTCACTGCATGAATTCTCCATGGTTGAAATTGTTGTATGCGGTTATTATTCTTCTACTTTAATGCTAAGGTCAAGATCTTTCATTAAAAATGGTATCGGGTATTCCTTCGGTAAAATGTAAAACAGTCGCTTTGGATC
>Ga0307376_10002510_pt1 | contig 17947 bp, 10 predicted proteins | sample TR2MG_FD_202536 | JGI IMG/M metagenome (GOLD analysis project Ga0307376, IMG submission 202536) | Soil microbial communities from Risofladan, Vaasa, Finland - TR-2 | ecosystem: Environmental > Terrestrial > Soil > Coastal area > Acid sulfate soil | place: Finland: Risofladan, Vaasa | collected...
CGAAGTCACTGCGAACGGCTTTACCCCTGATGGGAGATCCCAGTACGGCGCCGCATACCGCGCATTCATACAGGCGTTCCTCAAACTGGAAGATAGCGGTGTTGGCCCCGAGGTGATGGCGGAAGCCGTGTTTCGTGCGCTCACCTTGCGGACACCAAAAAAGCGCTATCCGGTTGGCCCCAAGTCGCGGCTCCTGCCCTTCATTGCGGCGGTGCTTCCGCGGGGAGCAGCAGACCTGGTGCGTACGCGTTTATTCAACGTGTACCAACCGTTCGGCGTGCTCAAGCGCGCGGGTAAGGCAAGCGGATAGCGTTACATGATACGGAGGACCATCGCCCGGACGCGCTCGCCGATTTTCTCCATCCGCACTTTCCCACCCTATTGCGTATGCTCCCCGTCGAGAACGAGTCGTTCATCCCGGTTCCGGTTGAAGACCTACTCAGGACTGCACCGTTAACTGGATTCCCCGAACTCGAACCATGGGCACGCTGCCCTTCCCATCGCTACTCCTTCCTCGTGTAGATCAAGGCCCGCTTCATACCTGAGGCGGGCCTCCTCGATGCGCGATACCCGGACGATAATTGTTCAGGAAAGCATATGTTGCGTAATAATCGCGTACTCGATAGACGCGATAGTGCAACATCCTGAAGGTGCTGGCTATACGTCATTGAGCAGCTTGGAACGTTCTTCGAATCCCCTGAAGATTGGATCCGCCACCGCGTTGGGGAATCCTTTCGGCAAGGATGCGGATACCGTAGCGACGGCGCTGGGGATAGTCGTAGCCAGCTTGGCGAGCACGGCATCGATCGAGCCCTCCAGGCCGCAGTACCGCGCGGTTTCCCGGAGGTGCCGGAGACTGATCTTGTCCCACTCGTAGTGGCGATTCTTGCCCCTGAAGGCCATAGCCAGCTTTAGTTTCTCGGGAGGGATCAGTCCTTTTCCGTGACCCATCACTGGATAGACCGACATGATGTCGTATAGCGGCGTCAACCTGAATCGGCCACCGCGTTCGATGAAGATAGAGAAGTTCTTCGCGTGGCCATCGGAAGCGGCCAGGAGCCAGAACAGAACTTGGGCGGTGTAGAATGCCTCGCGGTCTTTGGCTGCGTCTTGAGATCCGAGCAGGATGGGCATGATTGTCTCGATTCCAGGCCCTCCGTCGCTTTCGTATTTTCCGTTCGGCGACGTGCCAGTGATCTGACAGAAGTCCTCCTGCGGGAGCCTGAAAATTCTCGTGTTGTCTTCGGATCTTCTCCTATCGAACCGTTCGACTACCAGGGCGGTTACGTCTTCGAAGTGACCGATTTCGCAGCTCGCTGTCTCAAGGCCAGCAGCGGTCACCAATTCTCCGCAGAGCCATTCGTTCTCCACCGAGCCGGCCATATCGAGTCCGAGACCGCCTATCCTCCCGAGGGGCAGCTTCAGGATGTGGGTCGAAGGCGTCGAGCCGTGAGGGACGAGCCACTGATCGTCCTGCCGAAGCAGTGCTGTCTTTTCCTGCGCTCCGGCCAAGGAGATGCGGAACTCCTCATCTGCCAGGCGTCCGCCGATCCCCACGGCCGTCAATCCTCTCAAGATACTGGCTATCTCATGCTCATCGATCGGCCTGCCCTCTATGCGATCTATGGGCGAAGGTTCCTCGTCATCGCTTTGGAGCTGGATAGCGCCGACGCAGTCCCTACCGATCTGACCGAGCAGGTCGAAGGCCGACAGGGACGCCGCTCCGTAGCGGCCCCTGATTCGCTGCCGAATCTCGCTCGAATCCGGGAGGAGATTGTCGAAGAAGGCGGACACCACGTCGCCGCGATACACGGATTCACCGAGGGGCATGGAGAGCGAGATCGGCCTGGCCTGGGCGTGGACGAGCCAAGAATTCTCGTAGCGGAACTCATGCACGCCGCTGGAGGCGATGGCCCAGGTCCCGACTCGAATACCGTTGAACAACACGCTGAGGACGCGCTTCCGCGAAGACCTGGCCACGGTCACCAGTCCTCAGCGGATGAGGTCGGGGCCTGATTCTCTGGATCAGCCCCTTTTTTGGGAGCGACCATGAGCTCGAGGTCGAGGGCCGATAGAAGTTTTAGGAGGCTGTCGATGGTCGCTGATCCTGGTCGATTCTCCAAGGCTGAGATCGTTTTCGGAAGGAGTCCTACCAGCTTGCCCGCTCCGTCCTGGCTCAACCCATGGGCCTTGCGGACGCTGCGCAGAGCCTGGGAGAGCTGCCCGGGGGTTGAGATGAGGTACTTCAAGGGACACCTCCTGATCGTGATACCATACCCAAGAAGGTATACTTTATGATAATACCCTATCGGGGATATGTCAAGAAAATACCCTGTAAGGTATGGGATTCAAAGTGATATTGATGCAGCGACGTACCGTGTGTCGACATTTTGGAACAAGCATATCCAATATCCAGACACTCCTTCAGGGCAACGCGCCTGGGGGGCCTTGCACTATAGGAGTACTTGATAGTGCCCTTCTTCTCAGATTTCGTTGAGGTTGAGTGATTGATATTTATGCTCTTACGTCGATTATAATTGACAATAATGACTTCTACATCTATTATCTTTTACATTATGCCAAAGAATACCCTTGACCTTCTGCCAACTGTTCAACGTACGCTTGTAATGTTGGGAGAGAATATTCGCTTGGCCCGGCTCAGGCGCGATCTCAGTTCCCAGATGGTCGCCGAGCGGACGGGGATCAGTAGACAGACTCTGAGTGCCCTCGAGAATGGTTTTGGTTCAGTCTCGATGGCCACCTGGATCCAGGTCCTCTTCGTGCTCGGCCTTGGGAAGGATCTTGAGTTGGTCGCGCGGGATGATGAGCTCGGGAGAGCTCTGCAGGACGCGAAGCTCCCGACCCGCAAGAGGGCTCGAAAGACTCGCTCTGCAGGCTATACAGGAACGAGGGACAATCCATGAGCGAACGGCTGCGAAGGGCATTCAATGCATAATGCTGCTCAACTGTAACGGGAACTATGACTTGTCACCCTTGCCGAATGCGACATCGCATGGCATACCTAAGCATTTTTGGAATAAGGACTTAACTTCATTCGCCGGGAGGAGAACACCCGCACCCGCGTTATCGGCTCGTCAAATCCCTCCCGGAACTTCGCTGGGCATAGCCGACGCGTGACCTTTGCCCTGCTTCGCCGGCTGACGTCAACTTGCAGGCGAAGAAGGGATGGAAGAGTTTTCTGATGCCGCAGGCTCCGTCGGATGCATTGAGACCTATTGGGCGAACTGCTCATTCCGAACGATTCGGGCGATGGTCTGAACAGGAAGCTTGGGGGCGCGATCGGGTGTCAGGAGACCATTTATCTCCTGCTCAACATCGGTAAGCTGTGTATAGCAGAAGCCGACTTGAGGGGCCATTGCGTACACCGCAGCAAACAGATCCTGCAACCGCAGAAGGTAGGCTTCGGCATCCCCGGCAACCCCATCGTAACCCCAACCGGTTTTGACTTCCCTTTCGGCCGCAAAGCCGATACCACCAAACTCGCTCAGCATGAGCGGTCGTGCCGCAACGAGAGCTCCGTCGACGGCGACCCTTCGTGGCGGCAAAGAGCCTGTCATTGCCGCTTCGTTGTGGACCTTGAGAAGCTCTTCCCGGCTTGAGGCGTAGCTGTGGTAGGTATTCAGGTCGGTCGAAACATGATACCAGCCGTCGTTGTCGATAATGATCCGCGTTGCGTCAAGGCTTCGTACCGCATCAACCATCCAGCGCAGCCACTCCTGAACGGCGGGATCGCGGTGAATGGCCGGGATGCCCCATGACTCGTTGTAGATTACCCACGCAACTACCGAAGGATGGTTCCTGTCTCTGCGCACCGCGTCGACCCACTGACGAGCCACACTCAGGCGTGCCGAGTCGGTATCCGCATATGGTGCGGGAAACTCCGACCAGACAAGGTAGCCAAGTCGGTCTGCCCACGCGAGGAACCGTGGATCTTCAATTTTCATATGCTTTCTGCAACCGTTGAAACCCATCGCCTTCGCGGTTTGAATGTCCAACTTCAGCGCCTCGTCCGAAGGCGGGGTGTAGAGAGTATCCGGCCAGTACCCCTGGTCAAGCACCAGACGCAGCGGATACGCCTCGCCGTTCAGGAGAACGCCGTCGGGAGTCACTTCCACAGTCCGAAATCCGAAGTAGGTGTCTACAACGTCCGACTCTCCGTCCGGATTGCGAAGGGTGAGTTGCACATCGTACAGGTCAGGCGAATCGGGTGACCAGAGTCGGGGAGCAGTGACGGTGATCCGTGCAAAGGTCGAAGGATAGCGAAGCGTCTCGACCGCAGTGAGAGTTGCGTCGTCCTTTTGGCGTACCTGGATGATGAGCTCGCAACCGGGTGCCGGACGGTTCGCGTGGACGGTGAATGCGACACTGCCCTCAGTCGATGCATCGATTTGGAATCCGGCAATAGAGACCGCCGGCAGAAACTCGAGCCAGACCGATTGCCAGATGCCTGACATCGGCGTATACCAGCACGCAAAGGATGCGCCCCAGGACTGTTTTCCGCGCGGCACTGCCGTATCAAGACTGTCTTTCACGCGCAGGACAACGGTGTTTGAACCGGGGCGGACCGCAAAGGTCATGTCAAACTGAAACGGGACATATCCGCCGACATGAATACCCACCAGCTTGCCGTTTACCCAGACCGTCGCCTCGTGGTCGACAGCGCCAAAGTGCAGGTTGACCGTGCCGGAAAGTTCAGCATCGGTTAGTTCGATCGTACGCCGATACCACATATAGGGATAGAAACCGGTATCGTGAATGGCTGAGTTCCGGCTCTGCGGAGGAAAAGGAACCATTATCCGGCGGGAAAACGGTTGCCCGAGAAGTCTCGTCTCGCCATCGATCTCACTGGTCGGGTCGAACTCGAACTCCCATTCGCCGTCGAGACTTCTCCAGCTCCTTCGACTGAAATCGGGGCGCGGATGGCACGAGTACTTCTGCTCAGCGGCCATCTCGAATGATCCCCCGGTACACATCGACACATGATCGGTCGGTTCGGTCGATAGTCCAGAGTCCGAGCTCGATCACGAAGTCCTCAACCGGCCCGGACTGATTCCGGTACTCCCAGTCGACCATGTCGATCACCGGAAACCAGGTGTATCCGACTACCGGGATATTTCGCGCACGAAGAGTAGCACAGGTGGCGACTGACTCCTGCAGCCAGCGGGTCTTCTCCCATACCGGCCCGCGGATGCTCGTCTCGGTTACCATAAGAGGTAACTGATACCGGTTCCAGAAGTTCTCCATGAGCTGCGAAAAATGAAGCGAACCGCTGTTGACCGGACGGGAGACGATTTCACCGGTCGCGGTCCGCAGGAGTAGCGTGTCACTCCACTGCGGATAGTAGTTTACGCCGAAGATGTCGATGTGAGCCGGATGATCGCGGAACCACGAGAGGTTCTGCTTCGTGCAGCCGTGTGCAAGAAGCCACGGGATTAGCCCATGGGCGTCGTCAACCTTGCCGGTAATCAGGTCCCAGTAGAGCTGGTTCTGCAGGTTCTTCTGCGCTGCTGTCTCCTGCAGCGATGGATCTGCGGCAACCGTTCGCCCGGCGACTTCCACGTGGACGCTCTTCATTCCCGCATCCGCGAGCTTCTCGCTGGCCAGCACTGCAACGCGTGAGAGGACTACCATGATCCCAATGAAGCTTGTATCGTCCGCCTTGTAGGGCGGCCATTCCGCACGCCTGCCGCAGAACTCGGCGGCGGTAAGCGGCTCGTTCACCGGAGTCACGAACTCGACGACACCGTCGTACTGGGAGATAAACTGTTCGACGTAGTGCATAAATGCACTTGGGAACTCAGGATCGAGTATTCCGTCCTTGAGCCATGCGGGAGTTCCATAGTGTATCAGGTCGATGATCGGAGCAACGTGCAGTTCGTCCACAAGGTATCTGATCACCTGGTCAGTCCAGCTCCAGTCGAACTCGCCTCGCTCGCGCTCGACGCGATACCAGGGGATTCCCCAGCGCAAGGCGTCGACGCCAAGTGACGCGACAAGTTGCAGATCGGTCCGCCACTTATCATAGTGACCGATAAGCTCATACTCCTCGAGCGTCTTTCCGCTCCGTCCGTGAGGATCGATAATGAAGGTGTCCTCGATTCCCGCGGCGAACATCATGCGCTTGCTATTCATCTGTTTTATCCTTTTCATCCCTTCAATCCAGTCAGGGCAATTCCGCGCATGAAGGTTTTCTGCGCAAAGAGGAAGAATACGAGTATGGGTATGATTGACAACACTGCACCGGCAACTATCGGACCGTGCTCCTGTACATGCTCACCGGTGAACAACGCGAGACCTACCGGGAGCGGGCGCATATCCCGGCTCGTCGTGATAAGAAGCGGCCAGAGAAAGTCGTTCCAGTTGTACATGAAGTGGAAGACTCCCAGTGTCGCGAGTGCGGAGGTTGTCATAGGCACTGCGATTCGCCGGTAGATTCCGATCTCGTTCAGCCCGTCGATCCTACCCGCGTCAAGCAGCTCGTTGGGCAGGCTCAGGAAGAACTGCCGCATGAAATAGATGCCGAATGCGTTTGTCATCCTTGGAAGGATGAGTCCCCAGAAGGTGTCAAGAGAGTGCAGGTGATAGATAAGCAGGTACAACGGAACCATGACTACCTGAAACGGAATCATGAGTGTTATCAGGACAGCATAGAACATAACGTCGCGGCCGGGAAACGGTAGTTTTGCGAAGGCATACCCTGCCGCCGCATCGAAAAAGAGCGACAGGATGGTCACCCCGCCCGCGAAAATGAACGAATTGAGAAGAAATCGGAAAAATGGAATTTCGGTGATTACATTATGATATTGGATCGCCGTCCATTGAAGCGGGAGAAGAATGTCCGGCTGGCCGAGTATCTGCCTGTCCGTCTTGAATGAGGTGAGAATCATCCAGAGAAACGGCAGCGAGGAGACGACGAGCGCAACAGCGAGAAGCCCGAACAGCACCCACATTCCCGCGGTTCGTTTGGTCTTCAATACCCTACCCTCTCTTCGCCCCGGACAAACCCGCGCAGCTGAAGAAGCGTGAACAGGAAGATGACGATGAACAGCACATAGGCGAGTGCGGACGCATATCCCATCCTGTAGAGCGTGAATCCTTCGTAGTAGATGTAGTAGACCATGACCTCCGTACTGAACAGCGGTCCGCCCTTCGTCATGACGTAGACCGGATCAAACACCTGGAATGACGCGATGATGTTCGTGACGACGACGAATGAAAGGCTGGGAAGCAGGAGAGGCATGGTCACCGAGAACAGCTTTCGAAGAGCGCCCGCTCCATCAAGATTTGCCGCCTCATAGTATGAATCAGGTATTGTGTTCAGACCGGCAAGCAGAATCACCATGTTGAAACCCGCCCAGCGCCAGATACTGACTCCCGCAACAGTCGGAAGCGACCAGCTTGAGTTGCGCAGCATGTCAGGCATTACCACCCCGATATCATTCAACCACGAGGAGACCAGGCCAACATCCGGATCGAGGATGAACCGCCAGACTATCGCGATGATGGCCATTGAGGTAATCGACGGCAAAAAGAACATCGGCCTGAGCACCTTGCGGCCGAATACCTTCTGATCAAGCGCAAGCGCGAGCAGCAGCGCGACAAGAACGAGACCCGGCACGTACATCGCCGTGTAGTAGAATGTCGTCCAGAGCGCGTTCCAGAAGCGAGCGTCACCGAGGATTGTCGCGTAGTTGGCGAGACCTATAAAGTGTTGCTTGTTCGACAGCAGATTCCAGTCAAACAGACTCAGATAGGCCGATTGCACGATTGGCCAGAGCACAAAGAGCGCGAGGATGGCCATGCTCGGAGCGACCATGATGAGACCGGAAGTACTCTTCTGTCGGTCGAGTGTGCGAAGTGACATTGACGCTTCCCCCGTAAAGCAAGTCGGATGCGCGTGAAAACCCCCGCGCATCCGACGATATCCTGCAGAGACTGGATCGATTAGTTACTCGAAAGAATCTTGGTCAGCGCAGCGTGGGCAGTCGCAAGCGCGGCCTCCGGCTGAGCCTTGCCGCTGAATACCGACTCCCAGAGCGGGACAAGCACTTCGTCATCGATCTGGCCCGATTTGACCTGACCGGCGAGGAAAATGCGTGCGTAACTTGCCCCATTGATGAAGTACTTCAGGTAGGGATTCTTCTGGAGATTAGCGTCGTTGCCCATGTCGGTCCGGGTTGGCGGAAACGCCTGCTTCTCAGACCAGAACTGCTGGGTGTCGTAGCTGTTCCAGTATTCCATGAAGGACCAGGCACTTTCCTTGACCTTCGAGTCCTTATTCATCGACATGACCGTGTCACCACCCCAGGTGTATTTTCCGGCCGGACCTGCGGGCATCTCCGCTACCCCGACGTCGATCCCCGCCTTCTGGAAGCCAGTCAGCGCCCAGGGACCGTTCCATTCAATTGCAGCTTTTCCGGCCGCGAACAGATTGTCAGCATCCTGTCCGGTCAGACCAACCGGAGAGACCCGATCGTTGATGAACGCACCCTGGAGAAATTTCAACGCCGTGAGCGATTCGCCTGAATCAAGCCCACTTGTGCTTTGATCGGTGACGATACGGGCACCGTAGTCCCAGAACACAACCGGAAGCATTGGCACCGTTGCGCGGACCGCAAGCGCCTGCGGGTACTGCGTGACCTTGCCGGCCCCATCGACGATGAGCAGTTTCTTCCACGCCGCCGCAAGTTCCGTAAGTGTCTTCGGCGGATTATTCGGATCGAGTCCGGCCTTCTGGAACTCGGTCTTGTTGTAGTACATCACCATACTGGCAAATGCCATTGGAACTCCGTACAGCTTGCCGTTCATCATCGACGCCTGCACCAGCCCCGGAACGAGCACATTCTTGTTGAGATTCTTGCTCGCCGCAAGATAGCTATCAAGTGGTGCAAGACGTCCGGCCTGCGCATATTCAGGCAGCCGGGCGACCGAATAGCCGATCAGATCCGGACCATTACCGGCGATGAAGGCAGGCATCAGCTTCTGGAACAGCGAGTCCCAGGGAGATATCTGCATGTCGATCTTCACTGAGCTCTGACTTTCGTTGAATTTGGCAACAATCGCTTCAACCGTCGGCCGATCCGGTCCGGTGTATCCGTTCCAGAACACCACCTTCTGTGCGCTCGCCGCCGGCCCGGATGCGGTTCCGGCACTCTTCTCTGCCGAGCCCCCCGCAAAGACCACGGAAACCCCAAGGAATGAAAGCAGCACCAGAAATGCTGCAAATCCGACCGTGCGTCGTATCATATCCGCCCCCTTTTGATATTCGCTTTTGCTGATATTCAGCATGGAATATCATTATTATCGGGAATGATTGCGTTGTCAAGGTAAATATTCGGCATGATATCAAATATATCGGTTATTATTGATCGATTTCAGAATATGTGGTTGAGAATATCATGATGACCGGATATTATTGTGCCGAGGAAAACAGATGGACAGCGCAGAACGGGTACTCATCATTCCAGTCAACCAGGTAACGCAGGTCGCCGCGGTCCTGAGCTCCGAACTTCGCAAGAATATCGTGACGCTTCTGTACGGACGGAAGCTCAACATCAATGAGATCGCGCAGGAGCTGCGCATCCCGCAATCGACGTGCGCAACAAATGTGCAGATGCTCGAGCGTGCAGGACTCATCAAGACCGTCCAGATGCCCGCAGGTCGTGGCGCTCAAAAAGTATGCACCTCCACCTGCCAGGAGGTGGTATTGAGTCTGATGCCGGAGGATCATCAGGACAAGGACAATGTAGTGCATACCAATATGCCGGTCGGTCTCTACACCGATTGTCAGATCACCACACCGTGCGGACTGCTCTCCAACACCGGCGTTATCGGATACTTCGACAACCCCGAATCCTTTCTCGATCCCCATCGCGCAACTGCCCAGCTCATCTGGTTCTCAAGCGGCTACGTCGAATATCGATTCCCGCGCAACCTCCCCGCCGGCCGAACCATCAAGGCCGTCTGGGTGACGGCCGAATTGTGCTCGGAGTTTCCCGGCTGTAACTCCAACTGGCCATCGGACATAACCATGTGGATCAATGACGTGGAAGTCGGCACGTGGACCTCTCCGGGAGATATGGGAGACAAACGCGGCATGCTGACACCCGACTGGTGGCGCGTCGGCGATACCCAATACGGGTTTCTCAAGACCTGGAAGGTAACCGACGAGTGCTCGTTTATCGACGGAGTGAAATGCTCCGAAATGAGCACGAAGGAGCTCCAGGTAAACGAACTATCCCATATTACCGTGCGAATTGGCGTAAAAAGCGACGCCGAGAACTGCGGCGGGGTAAACATTTTCGGCAACAACTTCGGGAACTACGAAAAGGATATCGAGCTGCGACTGGAACTGGAAAAATAGATAGCGTGACAAAGATTGATTTCTCGCCTGAGGTCACTCGAATATAGAGCACTAACACAGTGCATCCGCTCTCTGCGCGAAGGTACTGATGATCCCTCCTGAGCCCCTAACCGATCGATACGAAGCGGACTTAAGCCCAAAGCTAATTCCTCTCCACGTAAGTCAACGACAGGAGAGTATAATGGGTAAGGTATGCCACGCCACCACGGACACGGCTGCTTCGTTCTGGACTGAAAGCGGAACGGAGCAAAAAAGGGATAGGTGAGATGGACACGACAACCAAGTCAACCGTTCTGCTTGTCGAGGACGAGGCGCTCATCGCGCTTGCAGAGGCACAGGAGATCCGAACACTCGGGTACGAGGTCAAGACCGCCCAAAGCGGTGAAGTTGCCGTTGAATTGGCGACTACCGACCTGTCAATTGACCTGGTGCTCATGGACATCGATCTGGGCGACGGCATGGACGGTACCGAAGCGGCGGCCAGAATCCTTCAGCGCCGCGAACTACCGGTTATCTTTCTCTCCTCCCATACTGATAAAGACATCGTCGAAAAGACGAGTCGCATCACCAACTATGGATACGTCACGAAGAGTGCAGGATCGACCGTACTTGATGCGTCGATGAGAATGGCAATGAGACTCTTCGAGGCGACTCGCCAGGTCAGAGAGGAACTTGAACAGCGCAGAAGATATGAGATTGCGTTGTCGGAATCGACCTCGCGAATCCAGCACATTGTCAACAACCTCAATGAAGGTCTGATTGTGTGCGGCACCGACCTCCGGTTCATGGTCTGGAACCCGTTCATGGAGAGTTTGACCGGCATAAAGGCCGAAAATATACTTGGAAGGTATCCGTTTCAGGTATTCCCGGAACTCAAGGGGGCTGGTGCCATAGCGAATCTTGAGACAGCACTTTCAGGACAGACAGCAAAGCCGGTCGAGTTCACCATCGCCCTCAAGGGTCAGGACAAACGCGTCATCAGTTCCAGCACGCCACTCCGCGATTCCGACGGTACGGTGATCGGGGCAGTCTCAACGATCCAGGATGTGACCGAGGCACGACAGGACCGGGATCGCGTCCGGCAGAGCGAGGCGAAGTATCGAGAGTTGTTCGAGAATGCGCCGATTGGGATTTTTCGAACAGATTCCGCCGGCAGAGTGCTCGAGGCAAATTCCGCGTTCTCCCGCATATATGGGTTCGCTCCAGACGAGCAACCGGTCCTCTACTACACCGACATCGCGACCCAAATGTGGATGGACCCACGACAACGTGAGGGATTTCTGAAAAGTCTTGCCGAACTCGGGCACGTGAATGACCTCGAGGTCGAAGAAAAAACGCGCGACGGGAGACGCATCTGGGTATCGCTGAACGCCCGAGTGAGCGAGCGTGACGATCGCGGTGCATTCGTTATCGAAGGATTCACGATCGATATCACCAGATTGCGGGAGTCGGAGAAGAGGCTTCAAGCAAGCAATGAACGCCTTGAGGCAATGCTCGAGGCCATACCGGATATGGTGTTCAACATGCGCTCAGACGGAGTTTTCCTCGACTACCGGGCAAAAAAAGAGAACCTCTATGTTTCCCCGGAGATCCAGATAGCCGGAAGACACCATCGTGATCTGTTGCCTCCGGAAATGTCGGATCTACTTGACAGGAAGATCCGTGAGACACTGGATCGCCGGGCGTTGACCACATTTACCTACAGTCTGAAAATCCCCATCAGGGGTCTGCGTCAGTACGAGGCACGCATGGTACCCAGTGGCGCCGACGAAGTGACTGCCGTTGTGCGCGATATCACTGACGAAGCGATTCATGAAGCACAATTGAAAGACAGCGAACACCTGTTCAGAACAGCATTCGATAATGCGCCGATAGGCGTGTCATTCACGGATTTAGGCGGCATTCTGACACGGGTCAACAAGGAGTATTGCAACATGCTCGGCTATACGGCGGAGGAGCTCATCGGTAGATCACTGGTCGAGCTCACCTTCGCCGACGACAGACGGTACACCAGCGAGGCCCTCGCAAAGTTCCGCCGTGGAGACTTCGAAAGTATTCATTTTAGAAAGAGATATATTCACAAAGACGGAAGTATTGTGTGGGCGGAAGTGAACACCACCGTTGTCGCGAACTCAGACGGAAGGCCGAGAAGTGTCCTTGCACAGGTTCGCGACATAACCGAACAGAAGAGAAGCGAAGAGAGCGTCTCTGCCCTGGTCAAAGAGAAGGAGCTGCTGTTGGGCGAAGTGCATCACCGCATCAAAAACAACCTGAGCACGGTTGCGAGTCTCCTCTCCCTCCAGGCCCGAAGATTGAAAGACTCCCCCGCTGTCGCTGCACTCGAAGACGCGCAGAGCAGGCTTCGAACCATGAGCGTTCTCTACGACAGGATTCGCAGAGCGGAGAACTTCAGCGAAATCTCAATCGCCGACTATCTCTCCTCCGTGATAGACGATATCGTATCAACAAATCCGAGCACCGCGAACGTCAGTGTCGTGAAGAGACTTGAGGACTACTCGGTCGCGGCGCAGAAACTCTCGAGCGTGGGAATTGTGGTGAACGAACTCGTCTGCAACGCAATGAAGTATGCGTTCGCTCAACGAGACACCGGAACCTTGTCGATAGAGACGCGCAAGAGCGACGGCAAGGCGATCGTTATCGTGGCGGACGACGGAGTAGGATTGCCCGATGGCGTCGGGATCGGGACATCGGAAGGATTCGGGATGCTGGTAGTTGGGGCCGTTGCACGACAACTCGGAGGCGAAGTCAGAATCGAGCGCGGAAGCGGGACGAAGTTTGTGCTCGAGTTCCCGACCTGAACATCACCTCACCACCAGCACCTTACGGTATTCGTCAATGCCACTTGCAACAAACCGGATGAAATAGATGCCACGGGCCACCGGCCTGCCTTGGGAGTTCTTTCCGTCCCAGGTAGTGGAGTGGTCTCCCGCCGGCTGCTGGCCCCGTGACAGGATTGCTATGATGTCTCCTGAGAGATTGAAGACAATGATGCTGACCAGGCCTGCGTTCGGTAGCGTGTAGTAGAGACTTGCCTTTTCGCCACGGTCCGGATTGATGATGTTGTTGAGGATGGTGATGCTCGCGCGCTGGTCTATGAGGTGTTTGATATCGATCGACCAGGGTCGGACGTTCCGGTACCAGGTGGAGGAGTTGACGTTCGTTATCCGGCCGTAGCTCAGCCCGTTATAATAGAAGAAGAACTGCAATTCGAACTGATTCCGTATTTTCGGATTTGTTCCCGGAATCACGTAGTTGCGCAGCTGGCCGCCAGGGAATGAGGTGACGGCGATGCTATCGTTTCCGGGGTTGGGATAGTGCACAAGTCCGCTGAACGCTGTCTCCGCAAAGTTGGAGAGCCAGAGTCCGCTGGACAGGTAGCTTGATGCTACATCAGAATCGAAGAGGAGCGTCGGATCTCCGCCTACTATCGGGTTTACGTTCGCCTGGATCGTGATAGTCTGTGGCTGCAGGAACTGGCTTCCGTCGAACTGGCTGATCAGGCCGATGCCGCCTCGCGTCGGATCGCGGAGGGTTTCGTCCCACGCAAATACCGGTTCCACAAGGCCTGCACCGGGAGGTCCGAGTCCGACGTCGGTGATTCGGTGTGTGGCCGATGCGAGCACCTGTGGAGCGGGTATGTTGGCCGGGTTTGACGGATAGGGCGGCGTAGGTGCCGTGATGGGATAGTCCTCGCCGGCTGACATGTTGAGCGTCTCGGTGGTCGCGATATCGCTTGCCGAAAGCGGGGCCGAGAGGTTGAGCAGCAGCTCGGTGTCTCCGTTGCCGCTCGAGGTTACCGGTGACACGGAGGTGACCGTCTGGTTGTTGCCGCCTGTTATCGAAAAGTCCGTAGCGGTAAGCGAGGTACCCGGAGCCGTAGCATAGACGGGTTCGGAGAAGCGCACGAATATCTGCGACTTTCCAGCCACAGCAAGCGTGTAGGCGATGACCGGCGGCGCGCCGTCGGCGGCGGTCGCGGTGTCGCCTCCGCTGGGCATTGTCGGGGAAGCGATGACGACGAGCTTCCCGGTGGTCGCATTATCCTCAAGCGAGGTGTTACTGATGATGTGCCAGGTGGTGGTGACTCCGGTATCGAGATACGGCTTCTCTGCGAGGTTGATGTAGAACGACGCATTTGTCGGGCCGTTGGAGTAGCCGGTAACCGTGTACCCTGAGACTGCTGCCTGGAACTGGCTGAAGTCATTATCGACCGGCAACGTACAGAAGACTTCGATTGCGTCGAGCTTGCCATCGTGGCTAATGTCGCGAGTGTAGCTATAGGTGACCGGGTTCGTGGTGAACCAGTTGTTGCAGTTGGTGACGCTGATCGTGGCATTCGGCACCGGAACCGGGATGACCGCGTAGCTCCACTGCAGGTCCACGTACTGCATGTTGAGCGTCGCGCCGGGGCTGCCCGAATCAAGCAGGAACTGCCACTGCAGCGGTACCGGTGCCAGAGTGTCGGTGGTGAGGGTAATCGGGTTGCCTGAGGTGCCGATGACCTGAAAGAAGCCACCGCCGGGGAGAATCTCGATCCCTGCATTGGGCGGACCGGCGGGCGGTGTCGGCGGCGGTACTGCGGCCACCCCCTGGAACTCGATCGTTGCTCCGGGCGTCGTACAGATGAATCCGAAGAACTTCGTATAGCCGAGGATTTTGACGGGAGAGACGGCCACCGTAAAGGTCACATTGTGGCCGTTGGGCAGAAAGCCGTTACCGCCGGTGTTGTCGTTTGTCCAGTTGAGATCAACGGTGATGTTCGTTCCGGCGCTCAGCTGGTTCGATGCGTCGATGGTGACCGATCCGAAATGGGCGGCATCTGAGGTTGAAAGCACGGTCGGGACCGCGGTAACCGATGAGGAAACCTGGATGTTGCCGAGGTCCTGGCCGCCGCTCGTCAGGCTTTGCGCGCCGCCGCGGCGGAAGACGAACAGTGATGGGGCGCCTTTTGAAAAGGCTCCCGCACCGCTGAAACTGACGTTGCCGGCCGCTGCGATCGTACCGCCGCCTGAAGCATCGAGGGTACCGGCGGAGACGCTCACCGCGCCGGTCGTCAGTGTATGGGTTCCCGTTTGCCAGGAGGTCGAACCGGCCGACAGTGTCATGCCGCCGGAGAAGGTAATATCGCCGTCCTGGACAACTGCATCTCCGATCCCCGAGAGGCTGGTCGCGAGCGAGCTTGAGATGTTGGACAGGTGAATTGTGTGGCCGCCATAGTCGATGTCGTTTCCGGCTAGGGTGGCGACGCCCGGACCGGGTGAGCTCACGGTGACGGTGTTTGCGGAACTGGCGACGCGCAGACCGTTCAGGACAACATCGTTGATCTGCCCGCCTGCGGCAACACTGAGGGTTGTCGCGGATGTCGTTCCGTCAAGCAGCAGCATACCGTTCACCAGCACGTCATTTGTGCCTGTTGCGCCGTTCACCGCGACAACGACGGGCGCAGCCGCGCCGATGGAGAATGTCGACGGAGCGTTGATGGTGAGGTGGTCGGCGACGGTGACGTTCCCCGCAGTTGATACTGTCCCGACGGCGCCAATCGTGAGGTCGTAGAGCTGAGTTGATGCTCCGGAGACCTCAACGCTGGTCGCGATTCCGTTCATAACGACGTTCGAGGTGCCTTCGTTTACCGTACCGGCGGTGATTGCAACATTTCCGGTGGTGGTGATCACCTTGTTCCCGAGCCCGAGCGTGCCGCCCGTGAGCGCTATACCGCCTGCGCCGACGGTGAGGGTTCCTCCGGCTGCTCCGGAGTCCCAGCTGAGTGTTCCGTTCGACTGGCTTAACGTACCGATGCTCTGCGTGTTGCCACCGTTGTTTCCCGTCTGCGTAATGCTGCCGGTCCCGGACAGGGTGAGTGCGCCTGAGATCAACAGGACGCCGGTCCCGAGCGTCGACGCACCCGTTGAGGTGTAGGTGAGACTCGCGCCGCTGAGCGTTCCTGTTCCCTGGGTGATCACTCCGTTCGCCGAAGCGGTGAGTGCCTGCGCACCGGTGAGCGTCCCGGATCCCACGGCAAGCGTCGCGTCGGTGTTTACATCAAGCGGTGACTGCGGCGTCCACGATCGGCCGTTCAGGTCGAGGGTTGTCGCACCGGTGAGCGTGAAGGTCAGTGTCGCCGAAGCAACCTGGGTGACGTTGCTGGTCAGAAGCTGCACTGAGCCGCCGGACTTGTTCACGGCGACCGAAGGCAGCGCATTGCCGCCCGAGTTCAGCTGCTGCGCGCCTGCGCCGGTGAACACAATCGAATCGTTCTGATTCATGTTGGCCAGGGTCAGCCCGCCTGCGAACACGAGGTTCGCGCCGGCACCGTTCAGCGTCAGCGTGTCGTTCCCAGCGGAGAAATCGAGTGTCCCGCCGGTGAAACTTCCGGCGCCTCCGGTTACCATGACGCCGCTGCCTGAACCCATCGTGACTGTGCCGGTCGAGCTGACGCCGGCATCGAAGCTGATGAGGCCGACGCCGGTGATCGTACCGGTTCCGCTATTTGTCACGGCAGCGGCGTAAGTTTGCGTTCCCGCCGTCCCAGTCTTTATCGTAGCGTTATTGGTGACGGCGCCGCTCCCGGTGATCTGCATCGCCCCGCTTGCCACCTGCAGCGTGCCACCGTTCGTCACGGCGCCCGCGCCATTCGCTATCGTCACCCCGCCTGGCCCGGAGATCGTCCCCCCATTGGTCAGCCCAACCGAGGTGATCGAGGCAAGTGATGCCGCGCCCGATGCAATCTGCCGCCCACTGTTCACTGTCACAAGCGCGCTCGTCTGTACAGTCACCGTGCTGTTCGAACTGGTGATGTCTCCGGTACTCACCGTCATTGCCGCCGAGTTCACAAGGTCAACCACGCCGCCGGTCGCGTTCACATTCACGTCGGCAAGCGTGCCGGTGTTGCTCAGCCAGATGTCCCCTGCACTCGAGCTTGATGCAAGCATACTCGTTGCCGCGGTGAGTATCGGCACGCCGGACGCTCCCACGCTGGTCGCGCTTGTGGTCCCGAGGTTCACGGTCGCACCGGTCACCGTCCCTGCTCCCGCGCTCTGCGCGGTGATCGTCCCCGCCGCATTCAGGCTCACTGTTCCGGTCCCGCCCACCGAGATGTTCCCGGCTATCACCAGGTTCCCGCCGCTCGCATCAACCCGCAGCGTTCCGTTATTCGCTTCACTCAGCGCGAAACCGGCCAGCCCCAGCGTGGTTGTCGCCGCGGTAGTCCGGACGAACAGGTTGCCGCTCGTGCTGTTGGTCGCGGAGAAGGTGCCTCCCACCGTTCCCGCCACCACCGGTGTCGCGGGGAGCACTCCAATTCCGGCTGCCGCGTTCAACGTCAAATTGCCACTTACTGTAGTGTTGGATATCGCGGTTCCCGTGCTGTCGGTAATCGATCCACCCGAACCGGTCGCGCGAACCGTTGCCTGCGCAATGCTGGTCCCGAAATCCACGGCCCCGCCGATATCGATGGTCCCGGTGTTCGCAGCCGAACCCACGTACATCGTTCCGGTCGTGCTCACCGTCGCAAGCTCAGCACTGGTCAGCGTATTTACCCCAGCT
>Ga0307376_10002512_pt1 | contig 17943 bp, 26 predicted proteins | sample TR2MG_FD_202536 | JGI IMG/M metagenome (GOLD analysis project Ga0307376, IMG submission 202536) | Soil microbial communities from Risofladan, Vaasa, Finland - TR-2 | ecosystem: Environmental > Terrestrial > Soil > Coastal area > Acid sulfate soil | place: Finland: Risofladan, Vaasa | collected...
TCTACTGGTTGCTGTTGTATTGTGGGGAGGGCTTTTGGAAGCTGGCGGGGTGTTGGTGTTGGTGGGGGGGTGGGAGTAGGTAAGGGTGTTGGTGTTGGGGTGGGGGTTGCGAGCGCCTCGGCTGCATATTCTTTTGCCATTGATACGCAGCCGGTACTTGCTACCATCAGGATGATGAAGACGGCAAACATAATACCGATGCCAAGCGCGCAAAGGACGCCTTTGTAATTGAAGTCGGTCATCAATACCTCCTAAAATTAACAATCGGTCCCGGATCTCTGAATATGATCCACAGAAGTATCGCAAGGGGTATGAAAATAAGAATAAAACTAATAACCCCCCCCAGGATTGTACCGATCATGAGTTCACCGCCAGAAGGACACCCAAAACAATCAGGATTATTCCTAAAAATGTGCCTGGGGGATACCAAGATACTCCCCAAGGTTCGGTTCTTATTGAAAATACAACAAATGATGCACCGGCGATGATAGTTATCAAGGGGAACGGGTTTATCATGGATTCAATCATCCGCATTCACTCCATCGGCTGCCCATCGGGAGATAATTTCACCTTGTTCTTCCTCATCAGGCGGGATCGCCATTGCAGAAAAGCGTCCCAACTCGGGGAGGCACTCTTCTTGCACTTCTTCTTGTCGCGTGTCAAATTTTCCGTCATACCTCACCCGTAGTCCTGCAATCCATTTCCGATCATCCTCGTTGAGCGGGTACTTTCTGAATGACCAAGGTTTATCGGGGGGGTATGAATCGCCATTTTCAAAAACGAAGCGCCCATGTTGCACCTTGTATTGCATGGGACTCGAGGGTGATCTCCCCTTATGATGGACACACCATCTTGAAAGATTGCCATTCTCTTCTGCCGTGACCATCCCGCCATGACAGATAACATTAAACAGCATATTTTCACGGGCTGCCGGAGGGATGCCTTTGTAGGATTGGGAATAAAGAACAAGGCGAAATCTGGCACTTCTTAGCTCCATGGCATTTTCTGCGATGGTTTCAGATGCCTTGGTGCGTTCCCCTTCGCCACTTACCTTTCTGCCTGCAATAGCCCATTGGCTCTCGTCCACATGGATAGATGCAGGGGTGATACGCGGCATGTTTCCATCGTAGGGGTTCCGGGCGCGTTCTGCGAGATTCTCAAAGAAAGATGCTACCCAATTTATCGCCAGTTCTTTTTTGCTGAAGTAGTTGCGGAATGAGATGATCGTTATGGTATCCCGGACGCGGTTGCGGCTTTTATCCCATGAGCCTTCTGCGATTGAAAGGATCGCTTCGACCGGGGATGCTACCTGGACAATCTCAGGATGGTTCTGGATGAGTTGCCATTTTCCGTGTATGCGTTCTTCTATGAGGAGGTTGCAGCCCAATGGCAGGACAATACGGACTTTTCTATCCATGCAGAGAAGGGGTAAGATTTCCCCCTGTTTGCCGGAATCAAACCAGATTTGTAATTCAATGTGTTTAAGCCAGTCAACAAGCGAATAACCTTTATTGGTTTTCCCGCTTCCTGTTGTACCGAATATAAATAAATGATATCCGTGAGCTTTCAAAAACTCCTGATAGAAACGACAACCTATCCCGGTTTTTAAAAACTGCCTTTGTGAGAGATCATATTTTGCCAAATGCTTTCCGGGAATAAGTTGTCTATCTGGATTCGATACCATTAAAACACCACATCCTCGCTCTCTGGTCGTATGCCGTCAATTATGTGGGTTATGGCGGTGATCTTATCGAGGCGTTCGAAGCAACCTCTCATCAAACGAATAAAGTTTAACGTTTGGGGATCGGGTGTTTCTTTAATCTCAAATTTCGGATCATACTTTTTCCCCATGGCATTGATCTCTATTTCCACATCATTGAGGCGGGGAAGTATTTTATCCCAGAATTCTTTCTGTTTGGGGTTTGAATCTTCGAAATCGGGTTTATAGTATTCATCTTCGATAATTCCCCCATCACCCAAAATTATCATTTGTTCCATTTCATAGAGGATAGGGAGATGGTTGTACAGGGCTGAGTACCATTTTTCAAGGGATATTTTATTTTCCATGTGGGACCTGTTGCCATAGCCATAGTTCATACGTTCAATGAAAATCGCGGCAGGGTATCCCGTGTACCCCATGCCGGACAGAGATCTACTCCTTGTTCCTGCCATTGTACCAGAGTCCGAGGTATAGACCGATTGCTCCCGCAACTGCGCCGATGATCAGACCAGTCCACAGAGTAGTTTGTGCGTCTGCGTTGACACGTGCCACGATTGCAGCGTATTCCATAGCAGTAAAGCATACATCTTCTGCTACGATTCGCGCCGGTTCACTGAGCATTATTAGACTGTCCATTTGGTTTTCCACCTCCTGTTATTCGGTTTATGATTCTGCGCCCTATGCTTGGTTGTTCATCTTCCATCGATTGTCCTGGGATCTGGCCCGGCTGGGTGACGATGATCTTGGGCCGGTTGAAATATTTCCAGACTTCAAAGAAGTACTGCCCGTTTACATTTACTGAGTTTTTGGCAGCGTGATCATAGATGGCAAGGCGCAAAGAGGTATCAAGACCGGTTACATTGCCGGGGTCTATCATCACCCCTTCATCATAGGTTGGTTCAACGTGATTGAGTGCTTTTATGATGCCATGCCACACGACAAAACGCTGTGTAAGAATGGCAGGAGTTCCCATCTGTTCGATGAGATTCTTTGCCATACTAGCAGCCGCCATTTCGGGATTCCAGTCTTCCGGGAGTAGTCCACCATCGAATTTATCGGATGATGAGGGGGGTTTTGGCATTATGAAAACACCTGCTGAATTATGGGAGCGATGATAAATATTCCCAAAGGTATTCCAATGAGCAACCCGATAACGATATTTTTAACAGACTTTCCGAGGGTCATGTTGTCGGCTATATCGTCAGCCATGAACAATTTGCCAAGGAGAGAAGCCCAATTGGGGTGTGTTGTCGGTACGGGTTCGGTATAGAGGTTGATGGTTTTTCCTTTTTCGCTGACGATGAAGGTATTCGCTACGAGTCCCTTTTCATTGGTAACAGGGATCGCCATACAATTGCGATCAACCTCATAGCCTTTTTCATCCCATGCGTCAACAATGGAATTATCGCGTTTTCCGAGGTTCCCTTTTATCATCAGGGAGCCAATTTTCCCGTTTGTTCCTATATCGTTTGCCACGATGACCGGGACGACTCTGCCCCGAAGTTTAAATTTCCAACTTTCTATGAATTTTATTTTCATGAGTATCAGATCCTAAAGATTCCTCTAAACGAGGAGATTATTTCGATGAGTGATTTCCATAGGGAGAGGATGAAATCAAAGAGTTTTTTCTGGTCCTGAAAGAATTTTCCAAAGGCTTGAAAGATATTTTTCGCGGTACAGAAGGTGTATGCCATTGAGATTGAGAGGTAGAGGGAAACGGTCATCAGGAGGTTATCGATGAAGAAGAATTTGAGCCAACTGAATAAGGCTACCACCAGATCAAACACGAAAGAAGCGATCTCAATTGCATACCGTACCCAATTATTGGCAGTATCCCATAGCGTTTGAGAGATTCCCTCTTGTATTTCACTCCTTTCTGCTGTACCGATATAGAGCCAAACCGGCATATTTGAAGTAAATGTGATCGACTCGATTGGCTGGAGAGAGGCAACAGACTCATACGCAATAAATCCAGTCTGGAAACCCATTGCAGAAACGTCATAAATTGCATAGCCGGTTGATACTACCGTACCGTTATCATCCTGCTCCCGTGCATATCCCACAATTTCCCATTTCGGAATAAGTCCGGTGTCGACAAATTCGCGTGAAGTGGTGGAACTGCCTATATTGATGGTTGTTACTCCTTCACCATATCCGAAAATGTCAATGTCACCGGGGAGATAGGTGATATATCCAGAAACCGAATTGCCTGCTCCGTAGGTGAAAGTATAATTCAGTTCCGTTCCTTTCGGAACTTGGAACTGTACGTTTGAAATGGCACGGGACGAGTTAACGGTAAATGCGAAATCATATACACCGCTTATCTCAATCTCCTTTTCAGCGTTGGGGAAGTATCCGGTAGTCACTATTGAGGTAGCAGCACAAACGGGGGATACAATCATACCGAGCACTAGTACAAATGCCAAAAGAAGTGCCTTGGTACTCGTCTTTTTCATGATTATCTCCTGCCAAACTTCATACTGCCGCCAATCAAGCCGATAAGCCCGAAGATTGTTGCAAGAATTGCCAAGTTGATAAGATCGGGTCCGGCATTACGAACCTGTTCCATCATCGAAACATCTTTTTCCGATGTTGTCCGGCTATCTAATGTTGGTGCTGCTGTAATTCCACCCGGGGGGATAGTTGGCGTTATTGTTGATGTATAAGTACCCTGATGCAAGGCAACGGTTACGAAGTCTGGACCGAAATCAGATGTTGTTATAACCCTCATTCCTGTGGTGTATCCTGACTTCGCCACGTTGATATATGCGGTCGTTACGTTTGGCCATTGGATCATAGCAATACCGGAACTATCAGTAGTTTTGACCTGTGTTGTAAGTCCAGATCCCGAAAGGCTGACAGTTGCCCCGGATAAACTTGTTGATCCTGAAAAATCTGTTACGTGAGTATATACCCACACATAACCGGCTGCCGGTGGGGGGATATAGCCGGGAATCATAGGAATGATGTACCGCATCATATTCCATTCCTGTACTCCTATTCGGGAGCCGTCAGTGTATCCGGTTGCCTGTCCGTATGCGTTGATGTTATGGAGGGGTAGGGTATCAATGCACCATATACCATCTTCCCGATCAGTAACATTGCTCCAAGAGCTTCCTTCAATATCCTGTAATTGGATATCGCATCCCGATATAGACGCATCGGTGTTTGTATCAGCACACCGGAAGAATGTACGGGAGTATCCTGTTGCTATAGGAAGTGCGCAGTTATTAGGCGTGGCATTGACTGATATGAATACATAATTGGTTTTATTTTCCCAATCCCCACCACCATCGTTCTGTACCCATAGATTTACGGTATACCAGCCGGGATATGCTGCCTGCCATGTGAAGTCCTGCCCGGTGTCGGTCTGCCATCCGTGAAGATCATAGGCTTCTGCGTCGATTGTCCAGAGCCATGCGTCAGGACTGCCAGTACTGGTATCGGTGCAGACTACATCTGTATTTGGGAACTGGCTTGTCGGAACGCAGGTGAATGAGGTTGTGACTTCGGGATATCCACCATATATCTCCCAGTGTCCAGCAACAGGAAAAGCAGCATTTGACATAACAACCACATTTGGAGCATAAGCCGATTGATTTCCAGTATATCCCAACTTTGAGTTTATTATCTTTCCTGTTCCGTCTGCCTGCAAATTATCAAAACAATGATCCCCTTTAATCGTATTCCACAAGAAAAAACTCGAAGTTGCATCAGTATCTTCAAAATCAAGAATTGAAAATTCAAATATCCAATCTCTAAAAGTTGCATTTAAATAAGTTGATGACCACTGGAGAGATACATTACCTCTTACAGTATCCCCCGCCTTTAAAATAGCACATTCTTCAACTCCAGAATAATCCCCTTCTACAGCCGTTATAGTTCCTGCCGCAACTCTCCAAATTACATAAGTAACATTTGCCTCAACTGATTCAGGAGTTTCAAATACTATGGAAAGAGGACCGCCAGATGCAGCAGTATTAATTGGAATATCAAACTCCTGAAGCAATTCATATCCCGAAACCGGCATTATCAACATCGATACAAGCGCAAGAAGCGCGATAATCAGAATCTGTTTTTGTTTCATCATTTCCCTCTGAATAATAATATCATTACAAGAATCAGGAATGGCAGCCACCACCATTCCCAAAGAAGCCCTACCCAATCTGTCTTGATGTCGGTTGATGGGTTGATAATCGGTTGCCAAGGTGTAGGTGTTGCCGTGACTGTTGGGGTGACGTTATGCAGATTATAGAACTGTGAAATTGTGTAATTGGTTGTGGCGTTGCTTATCATCAGTGTGATGTTGTGCAGTAATCCCCACTGGAGCCATGTGTTCAAAAACGAATCTGTGCCATTGCCGGCATATGCGGAATTAACAGACCAGTTCCAATCGTCCATCGGTGTGGTATTCCATGCGGTGAAATTGAAGTGTGCATAGCCATCGAATCCTGCATCACCCGATAGAAGAGCGGCCTGAAGGGGGGCAATTAAGAAACAAAGGATTATGAGCAGTACGAAACGCTTTCGCCACATAATCATTTCCTCGTGAGGAGTAAGCCAATAAGGAACATAAAAATAATCAGGGGGATCAGATTAGTTTCAACGTATGCGAATGCCGACCCCATGAAAGTTCCGGGTTCGTCTAAGGGTGAGGAGTATTGAGGTTTGATAACAAACATGACATCCCCGGTTGCAGGGAGTTCAATTCCGGTACTTGTCGTGTTGTATAATCCAAGGAGCGATCCGCTTGCATTATACAAGTAGACATCTTTTTGTGTCAGGGTATCAGGCTGCGCAAAGGAGACGTATTGTATGGCTGTAACTGATGGGAAGCAGAGGAAGAGGAGAGTAAGGACAAGGAGTATTCTGGATATATGGGTCTTGCAAGTAACCATATAGTCCTATATAGTTCCGGTCTCAGTATAAACCTTTGCATATATTTTAATGAAAAATAAAAAAGGTGTTTTGGTGATCCTCTGTGTCACACTTTGACAATTTTGAGGATCGAGTCCAGGAGGCCCAGAATGAACCCAATCACCGCGATTGCAATTATCTCCAAGTCGGCAAGAACGGATCTTCACTGACTAATTGGTACTGCCGCGATGACGAGTGCAAGCAGGGGGACGAACAGCTCTGCCACACTCGTAAGAATGGGGGAGATACTTTCGTTCAGAGTTGCCGCCTGGGCATACTGGACAAGTCCGACAAGCGATACTGAGGTTACAAGGAGCTTTGCCTTTGTGCTGGCAAGGAATCCTTTCGCCTTTTCCTTCATTGTGTCAAGAAATGACATAAACTCACCTGTGGTTTATGAGTATATAATAGTTTCGTGGGGTTTACGTCGGTGGATTATAAGAAGTTTTTAAAAAAATGCGGGTGCTTGGGGGAGGTGCGCGTTTTGGGTGGATTGTTGTACGGATGGTGAAGCGGTACTGCTCGGTTTGGTTGTGGGAGATGGGGGAAATGGCGCGGGCGTGACTTGGTGAAACCTTCGTAAAGGCGGATCTAATGTACTATATCTACGAAAGGTGCGCGGGTTATAGAGTGAGAGGGTCGAGCAATGCCATGTGCGCATGGTTTGCCCTGGGGGTTCGGGTATCAAAGAGGGGGTTGCCGCATGATTTTATGTTTGTGCAGAAAAAGAATCGTTATTCTTGTACTACACTAATACCATCTTTGGAGATACCGTTTCTTTTTGTAAGATGGTTAAGCGGATGAGAACAAAACAAACAATAATTGAAAGGCACTCTTTTGAAAGTTCTTTGTTTCAATTCATTTTCAGTCTGGATATAAAGAGGATGAGCAACCCATCCACAAACCGGGCATACTGGCTTTTGTCTTGCCATGATATATCATTGGATCTATTGATATATCAATGTTTTCATATTGCCGCAATGGTCCTTTATGTTTGTGCAGAAAAGGGGATGGGATTTTGGATCTATACTATACAGTGAGATCCATCTGTTGCATTGAGATTATGAGCCACGCAATCATTCACGGCTGCCATATGCTGCCATTGTATCTCAAGACCGATACGAAATGCAAGCACTAATGCCAGACAAAAAAGCATTGCAGTTGCCAACATGATAAGAAAAAACAAAATCGTGTCCCATGCCTCTTTAATGTTCATTCAGAACACCAGCCATAGACCGTAAAACATGAATGCCGTGATTGCAAGGACCAGTGCCATGAACAGGTAGGGGTCGGTGAGTGGGGGGGTCATGCCGGTTACCCCAGTTTCAACAATTTTTTTATTCCTGCTCCAATATGATATACCTCACATGGCAATACCATCAGGGGCACACATACAATAAGGAAATACGGTGAGGTCCAGAAGTATTTTAAAAGTGATGGAAAAACGGTAAATGAACGATTTATTCGTTTTGACCAGATGATCCTGTTTGGGATTGTTCTTATATATTCGGCAATACATTTTTTTACGGTTTGCCTTTTTGCGGAAGAATCAATTAGTAATTTGATACGATTTAATTCAATGTTGACTATTTTGTCCGGCATACATAATCCCCTACCATTTCCGCTTCGATTGATAACCAAAGGCTCGGCAATATAATATGCCATATCAACCATCTCGTATATTTTTCCAACATGGAGAAATCCACTCCCGATAAACCACGTATAACCGATACCAACCCAGTTTTCCTGTCTTACAACATTTGTTGATATTAAAGAGTGATGTTTCCAGACAACAGATAAAAATTCATCAAGACCATGTGTCAGACAGTCATTGAGATCCGGGTTAAATCGTTCAACCATTTTTTTCTTTAGTGTATAATCCCGTATACTATGATTGACTGACACTATCGAAAGAGTCGAATAACATGATAAAAGATTACACACTTTCTTTGCTGCTCCTGGTTGCATTATATCGTCATCACTGAATAGCCAGACATATTCTCCGGTTGCCCGTTTCACAGCGAGATCACAGTTCTTGTCAAACCCAAGGTTCTGAATATTTCGGTAATACCTGATCTTATTGTTATGAAGATTTTTTATTACGGTTTCTGTGGCATCTGTTGAACAATTATCCGAAATAATAATTTCATTTACTCCATCCTGATCAAGGCTCCGGACCGTTTCCGAAATAGTATCGGCACCGTTGAATGTTGGGATTGCCACCGATAATGTTACCATGGTTCCAGCCCCCAAATTGCTCTTTTGGTATTGTATATTTTCGTGAAACCAAAAATTTTTACAAAAAACCTCGCAATTGGAAAATATGAGGTAACCAGATTAAACCTGCCATTACAATCAGAATGCCTGCATATAACACCAATACGCTGGAGTGTGTGGGGAATATCGATATTCCGTAGTACCATCATTCGTTTACAATACGGGCATTTAACATGCACTTCGATTATCCCATTTACTATTTTTACCAGTGTTGGAATTGCATAATATGATGCTACGTAATCGGCAGTAAATACCCAATCTTTTAAAATATTAAAATCCCTGTCTGACAATCTGGTAAGTTTTGCCGGATAAAAACGACTATACCCTTCGCGTTCCCTTTGTTCGATAAACTGCACCTCGTCTTTTATAATTCCTTCTTTCAGGCAATGCGTATAGATTGGCGAACCCTGAAACGGTATAATAAAATTAAGAGCTACACCACCACGGAGAATATCCTGATTGGCATAAAAAAAATTAAGGGTTTCCTTTGCTGTTTCAAGTGTTTCTGCCGAATCCCCAAAAATGAATCCTCCCATAATGCCAAGTTTGCTATCTGCGATTAACTGAACAGTATTTCGGATCTGTTCCGGAGTGATATGTTTTTTCATACTATCCAGCACAATTTTACTATAACTTTCAAGTCCGAGGCTGATTATCGTATACCGGAATTTTTTTATTGTATCAATTATTTCTTCATCAATGCAATCGACCCGGAGCATAAATGTCAATCTCATTTCCCACGGGATAGTGCGTGCGAATTCATTAAACCGACAGCAAAACTCCAACGCCCGTGTTTTATCATGCGCGAATAATTCATCGAGAAAAACAAAGACATTGATTTTATATCTCCAAGTTACCTGCTGGATCTCGCCCATAATATTTTCGATTGACCGCTGACGATATTTCTTCCCGATGGTATGAAAACAAAAGGTGCATGAAAACGGACATGATCTGGAACCCACAATATAATAAGGACGGGGAAAATCAAAAGAATCAAATAATGCACTATTCGGACGCTGATTATCAAGAAATTCCTGATATCCGATTCCGTCACAATCCGGATATGGCAGGTCATCAAGGTTTTTAATGGGTGGCCGTGATTCAGTGATAACCGGATAACCAATTGCATCCAAATATCCGATACCTTTGATATTTTCGGTTGAATTGCCAATATCAATCCACCGTACAAGTTCCACTACGGTTTCTTCCCCTTCCCATATGATAATGAAATCCGGCTGCAAGAGTTTAAGCATAAGTTCCGGCTGGGCTGATATTAAGCCACCTCCAACAACAATCTTTGATTTGGATGAAACTTCCCGGATTGTTGTAATATAATCCCGGACATTGGGATACATTATTGACAACCCCCCAAGGAAGATTATATTATAGAAGTTCTGGTTCAATTCTTTCCGGATGATATCTGCGCATTTTCCATCTTTTTGATTAAGATTCAGGATAGTAACATCATACCCACTTTTTTTCAAAACAGCCGAGATATAAGCCAACCCAATTGGTGGAATAAAATTGTAAGATTTTTCAGTGTCATATTTATTGTAGGTGAATATATCTTTGTTAACACGGGTAACGACAATCAGAATCTTCATGGTTCTGCCTCCAGTGGGGTGAGGATATCATAAAGTTCTGATTTACATTCACAATCTTCAGGAAACAAAATCGTTTTATTGTGTGAAGATTTGTCCAGTGTGGGGGTGTCATAGGCCCGAATGCCCCAACTCTCAAGGACATAATCATAATTCCAGATCATTTTGTGTGTCTTTGAAAGATTTTTCCTAATACTATTCCGTTTCTCTTCACAGTCCGGGACATTCTGGTGAAACAGAATCTGGATATTTTTTATACGGGTCATATCAAAACCCGCAATAAGATCAGGAAGTATAAGGTACTCAGAACCTTCGACATTGATTTTTAGAAGATCAATTATTTTATCAGAATATCTATGGTTAAACACCTCTGATGTTTTCCTGATGGCAACGTTACGCGCACCTCCCATACTGTTTTTAAATAGAGATGCATTCATAAAATCACCATAGAGGTTCAAGGTATCATCTTTATTACCCAGTCCATAAGCAAAAACACGAATCTTTTTATTACCAAGGAAATTTTCTTCTGCTTTATCAGATAATAGGAGGTGTGGTTCGTAGATGTCAATATTACAGGAATATCTGTTATAGATGCGGGAAGCCCAATCGCCGGTATATCCTCCAACATCAACTACCAGAGAGTTTTTATTAAGGGGATATGATATCCGTTTTAAATCGTGTGGATCTTCAAGAAGAAATTGTTTATAAATTTCTTTTGGGTAATGGTGGACATTATCCAGATACACCACAAGATCTATACAACGATACCCGATAAAATTTAAAATCCTACAAATAATCATGGATGCTCCGGGGTGGGGGTGCGGGGTTCTTTCATTAACGGACATGCTTTATTTTTAATAGCCCTCCCACAATTCTCATACTTTCTTTTTAAATGACCACACCTGCGCTGAGAGTAATCATTAGTATAAACGAAATCACATTCAAAAGGCAAATTCATCGCTGTGCCTCCGGGGGGGTGCGGAGTTCTATTAATTTGTGGATTAATCCGATGGTATTGAACGGTTGCGGTGAACTGTATAAACCAAGTTTGAAATTTAATACAACATCCCCCCCATCCATATCACACAACCATTTAAAAATTTTATTTAGTACCTTCTCACAAATCTCCTGCTCGGTTGGTGCAGGACGGGAACGGATTGTCTTTATTAACTCTCCGATACCCTCGTGAATTTTATCCTCATCTTTCAGATCGACGTAGGCAAAATAAATTATATCTCGCAGCTGCTCCTCGGTAATGATATAGCGGCATTGCGGGTGCGGGGTCATCGCTGCGCCTCCGGGGTGGGGGTAATGATAGGAATTGCTGCTTGACCTCCAGTATCGTTCGGTAATAAAAGATGTCCTTCTAATATATGCTCAGGGGTACCCCATTGTTCTGCCATTGCATCGGCTATCCCCTGAAAAGTAATTGCTTTAATATCGCGCCCATTTTTATGGCGTTCGGTGCTCCAGAAATCGTGCTTTTTATACGGTGGTGAAACAATATTTGTTGAAACGAGTTTTGGAAGCCCTTTTAGCCAAAGACATGTATCTTTTCTTACAGAATGACCAAACATATACGGATGGATTATTTGATCGGGCTTCCGGTAATACCTGGACATATACCCAATTGGATTCTCTATAGCAATTTTTTCAATTGGTGCATCAACCAATTTCATAAAAAACCGTGCTGCTATTTCACGATTCTCACGCCATTTTAAATCTGGACGGCGATTTAACCAATTATTCCCCCCATTACAAATATATTTACAGGGAGGAAATGCGAGCATTAAATTCCAATCATCCATCCAGATAACATCAGTAATGGTATCCTGATAATGATTGCCCGGTTTATCACTTGGTAATAAATCACAACTCCAAGCATCATGCCCTTTTGCTGCAAAGGCATCTCTGACAATTCCTGAAAATTCACACGCTACCAGAACTTTCATCGGTGCGCCTCCAGGGTGGTGCGGAGGGCTATGATCTCACCATCAATGATTCCTAATTTGTCGTGCAATTCTTCAATCTGGTTCTCAATGTGATCGCGGCGTTGTCTTAAGGCGTTCAATCGTGCTTCGGGGTTCTTGACGGCATTGAGGGTGAAGCCGGGATGGGGGGTCATTTGCGCTCACCGTCGAAGTATCGGCAATCGTGTTTGATGCACGTATCCCTTATTTTCCATCCGAGATATGCACAAGAGCCATTCTGGTTATACTGGTGCTTGCTGCACTTGACCTTTAAGGGGGGGATCATGGTACATACTCCATTGCATAATCAGGACATTTTACAATCTCCCGGTACACCTGATCATGAATGCAATCCCATCCACGCTTTACACAGGATATACATAATGAAGTACCGGATTTAGAACCGGGATAATATTTACCAAATGTCTTTTGTTCAGTCATGGCTGCCTCCTGATTTTGTGTGCGTCCATCCAGCGCTGGTGAGGGGGGATCATGATAACTTCTCCCCCTTGTATTCCATTACCACACAAGAAATCTGCAACACGGCGGTAACATTATCAATATCATCCTGAAGAATTTTATCAATCTCGGAAATTGCTTTCCGTGCTGATTCTTCCCTGTGTTTCATGACTGCCTCCTGATTTTGTGTGCGTCCATCCATCGGATGAGTTCACTTTCCGGGATGCGGTAGGATTTTCCTACGAGAATGGCCGGGAGATTATCATTACGGATTAATCTCAAAACGGTTCGCACATTGATGCCAAGTTTTTGTGCAACCTGATTAGTGGATAAAAATTTTTCAGTCATATTATACCCCAATGCTGATTATTTTTGGATATGTGTGTTCACCATTTTTATCAATTTTCCAGACAGTTAATATTGTATTTATTTTTATTTTTGTTCCTTTTCTCATGTGGAGTAATTCTGTCTCATAATCATTTTTATCTAAAATGATTTCAAAAGTTTTACCACCATCCATGTTTGGGATTGATTCATTTAATCCAACATGAATCATATTCCTGTCGGGAATTTTAAACTGAACAATACGCTCGTAGGTTGTTTTTTGCATACTACTACATTGCCTTATGTGTATATATATGTTGCTATCTGTAGGAATGTGCTTGTGTGTTGGTAGCAGGTACCAGATCCCATTCTCTTGTCTGTGCGTTGAATTGCAGCGTGAAGCGTTCGGTTGGCTGCATGGGTTTTGGGTTTTTTACGGGTTTGTTTTCCATAGGTTTATCATTCCATTTTCATATCCACCATTGAGGTTTATTTTTAATTTCAATCCATTCATCCTGAGTGCAATGCTCAAGCCATCGACACGCAGATTGAGCATCGGCTGACAACAACTTCCATGCATCACGAGGCATTGTAAGAGGTTGACCATGCAATCGTTCCACAGGTACCCGACGCAAACCAAAGGGACGCAACTGAAAAACCGGGATTATTCGAGTACGCCTGATATAATGCTTACCATAGATCTCTCCCCAATCCCACCGGGAGATCTGGTTATGCCCGTTTTTATCACGTTCATACTCAATTTCAAGAATTTTTCCAACAACGTAAGAAGATTCATTTTCCGGGGTACCCTCAGCTAAGCACTCCGGGCAGGGAATGAAAGTTTCAACTTTGAAAGTACCCTCAATATTCATCTTCTGGTATTCACCCAGGTATCGCAGGGAATGTTTACCGGGATTCGCTGCGGCATGAGATAAGAGATATTTTATCAGGTTCTCAATGTCATCTATTTCCCGATGGTTGCGGTATGTCCAACCCCCGGATAATAAATGAAATGTATCCGAATCCATCAGGTATGAACCGTCAGTAACGATATGAGAGTGTACCGAGAATTTAACGCCCTTAATCCAATTTTTGGAATCAAGCACCGCCCGGTATCGCCCGGTATCTCTCATCTGGTCTGCTTCAAAATCGTCCTTATCCTTTCGCAGGCGAACCGGGTGATAAACTGATACAGCCGATAAGAGCATTAAAATTTTTAGGGCTTTCTTTTCTTCATATTGGTATTTCTTTTGAAAAATACGATGAAATTCGATACCGGCGTGATAATCGGTGTTAAGTATCTCTTTATCCTGCATGGCTTTTTTTGTGCGCCTGACCAATTCCAAAACCAACGATCGCGAGGGATGAATAGAAATGTGATCGGGCAGGTATCGCGGGATATAACCGGGTATCCGCTCGGATTCCTCTTTGAATTTTGCATTGAGATATCCATTTACCACATTTGAACCCCGGCGGGCTGCCTGATGAGTCCATCGGGTAAAATCTTCCGGGCATTCCCGGCGTTTACAACCAATAGGCAATACAAAGGGTTTATGCTCGTTCGGTTTATTCGGACAGGCTCCGGCAGTATCATCATTTAATGGTTTGAACCGACCACACCGGGCATCTTTTATTTTACCAGTACCCACAACAAAAACACCATACTTTTTGATAACTTCCGGTACCCAATCTGCACGCTCTTTACCTCGAAGTGGTACCTCAATTGAGCCTATGTTATCTGGATACGTATAGGGCCATTCCTCTTGGTCCTTATCTGGAGAATTACAAGATAATGGGGCGGCTGCCCCAAACCCTGCATACGAGGGACACCCCCTTACCCCCAGAGGGGGGATTCCCTGTACTGCTGGGCTGCACCTAGTCCGACCGGGAGCCGGGAAAGGACTTTGGTATAATGCCGGGTCAATATCCGGATATGGCTCGGATTCTGGCGGTGGCGTCATAAACCACCTATGAGTTTATAGAACTGGACAAAAGGAGAAAATATTATATACTCTGTGGTCAATGTAGTAATCATTGAAGGTAACACTCCTTTGGCACAGGTAACATGAATCCCTGTGGATCGTTTTCCGGTATCCTTATATTCCCCTGCCGTGGTGGGCGGGGATACTTTCTTGTCATGGGTTGAACATCGGTAATTGTTGTACTTGTTTAGAAGGTTTTTATAAGTTTCTCTAGGAGAATACAAGTAAAATTGTTTTAACTAAAAATAGATTGTTTTATTGTGGTTTAGAGGTGCGTGCAATTAGGAAATCTTACTTTGCTTTTTCTCGGGTTCTTCCCTCCATACTGGTACTCTGATTCTTCCGTACTCATCGGGTGTGCAGTAGATTGAGATCGCGTCGCGGGTTTTTGGTTTTGAGATTGAGCAACCCTGCGCTTCCTGGCATTCTTCTTCACAACACACGGTGCATACAAAGAGGGTCATGCCTGGTATTTCCTGAAGGATCCTTCTTTGAAGAAATACTCATCGGGCGCTGTGGCGGGAACAATGCGTGCGCGGATCTTCATCGTGGGAATAAACACATTATCCCACACCGGGATCTTGCCTTCAGGAATGCCGATACCTATATCGTCGGCGAATTTGATTACCTTGCTGCGCTTGCTGTCGGTTGGTCCTTTACCCCAGCTAAGGGATTCGATATTGAACTTCTGGAATATCTCTATCCCCGTTTTGAGTTCTTTCCAAGTTGTTGCGGCGTGCGCCTTTTTGGGTGCTGGTTTGCCTGCTGCGCGATCTTCTGGACTCTGCCATGATTTCATCTGCTGATCCTTGGCTTCGATGAGTTCAAAGATATATTCCTCCTGTGGGTCGAGCGGACCTTTGCCTTTGTTGAGTTCTCCGAGTTTAGAGAATGTGCTGGCTACTTTACTTGTATGGTTAATTGCCATCTTTTTCCTCCTGGTATGTGTTGTTCTTTGTCGGTGCTTCGTTGGCTGCGCGTAATGCGTCGCGCCGTTTCTTTTCATCGAGCAATTCTTCTGCGAGCCGGGCAGGGGTGACAATGCGGATGTTGTCGAGATCCATTAGTGGTGATGCCGCATTACCGGCTATAATGGTGCGTGGTCTGGTCAGTTCTTTTACGATTTCGATTCTCACCGGGCTTTCCTCAAAGACCCGTAGAATGTAGTCAAACGTCTGTGCGTTGTTTGAATCCTGCGGTCTGGATTTCTGTATCTCCAAAAACCGTTTGTGATTCTCTTTTGAAATTCTTATGAGAGTTGTTCCTACCATATGCTTTCCTTGCTGGCTGTGTTACAGTCAGTAACATACCCTTGTTTCACTGTAACATAAAGGTTTCGGTTTGATAAAAAATAGAATGAAGAAGGTATTTGTTGTCTGGTTCGGAGGTGTTCCATTATGGTACCCTGCTCGCCCAAGGGGTTTTATGGGGTCATCGCGGATTAGGCCCTGATTGCATAGGCATCCAGTAAGACCTGCTCTACTCCATCCTTGAACAGTCCGATTGCCAAGATGTGCTTTTGTCCTGCATTGTCGCTTAACTCATAATATAGTGATGCTCCTACATGTGGTCCAAGTTTCACTGCCGGTAGGGTTTTAAGATCTCCTGTTACGTTGATTGATACCAGATCGCCCACATCCTGCCCTCCCTTATTGGTTATGGTAACATGGGTGCTGTCCGGCTGTTCCATTGTAACTGCTACAACTTTAGTTTTAGAGATAGATCCTGCCATTCCGAATACAAAGGCGGCGATTACTGCTGCGAGTATCACGGTTATGGCAACCATCAAAAGAACCCCTATTACGGGGCTTACTGCGCTATCGTTTCTTGTTTTCATACTTTTCTCCTGTAGATGTCAGCATTGTGCTTCATCCACCTAATATAAGGGCATGAGCCAAGGATACTTCCAAAAGGCTACTATGCCAAATCCGAATGCTATACTGATGATGAGATCGAAGGGGGGGAGGTAGGGGATCATAAATTCTCCTCCGTCCATCGGGTAAATTTTTTCCAGTCTTTCCAAAAGAAAATGAAAAGAAGGATTGTAAACGCTCCAACCACGAGGATATCAGATAACTTTGCATCTGTAGTAAATTGCCAAGCAAGTACCCCCACAAATGCTGAAGGAAACATGATTTTTAGATAATTGAAAAACCCTTTACGAATCATTCAAACCTCCAATATGCTGTGCCGAATCTTTGGAAATTTCCGAGGAGCATTACATCTTCTGGTTGTGTGTCTTTGGGTACTTCAAAGAGCAGGTATCCCGATTCACTGTTGGATTTCCCGATGTGAATTTCTCCAATTCTTAAAGCGACATAGCCCCCTGTTTCAGGAGTGTATCCGACTTTTTTAATATAATATCCGAGTGGCGGGGCTGTGATTGTGTTGTAATAGTCGTCCCGGTTGTCAAATTCGAGAATCCTGCATACAGGATTGTGAACAGTGTCGGTTTTGATGAGTTGATCTTTCACCTGGAGCCGGAACGCATCTTCAAGGAATGGGTAAAATCCGGTGTTGTTGTGGGCATCGGTACCGAATGCCTCCTGATTGATCCATACGGCAAAATAACGGTTGCCCTCTGATGGGAACTCTTTGTAATACTGTCCCATCGGGATATTGTACCATGTATAACTGTCGAGCCAGGCATGATCATACACGATGATGCCTGCATGGAGATCCATTAAACCCAT
>Ga0307376_10002518_pt1 | contig 17909 bp, 17 predicted proteins | sample TR2MG_FD_202536 | JGI IMG/M metagenome (GOLD analysis project Ga0307376, IMG submission 202536) | Soil microbial communities from Risofladan, Vaasa, Finland - TR-2 | ecosystem: Environmental > Terrestrial > Soil > Coastal area > Acid sulfate soil | place: Finland: Risofladan, Vaasa | collected...
ATGGTGATTACGAATGCTTAATTATTGGAGCTGAAACAATCTAATGGCAATTGATTATAGAGTACCAGTATTAGAAGAGTTTGAATGGCAGCAGCCAGTCATTAACATGAATACGTCTAGTCCGCCTGGTAGTCCTACACGAGGTGACAGATACGTAGTCGCTTCAGGGGCTACTGGTGCTTGGAGTGGAGAAGATGATAATATTGCTTATTGTTCTAATGCAACAGGACCTGTATGGAGTTTTACAGAAGCAAAAGAAGGAATGATTGTTTGGGATAAGTATCGAGATGATTACTATCATTATAATGGTTCAGCTTGGGTAAAGCATGGACAAAAGGATAAAGAAGAAGCTAAGAGATATGCATTACTAGTGGGAGCACCTTAATGGGTTTGCAGGAAAAACAATTAGGGCAGTTAAGACCAGCAGATGCAAACGCTGCTAGTATTTATTCACCTGGAGCCGATACTACGGCGATTGTTAGAAATATAACTGTTGCTAATTTAACTGCAAATGCTTTAACTTTTAGTATTTTTCATGATGATGATGGAACAACTTATGATGAGACGACAGCATTGTTTTTTACTGTGAGAATAGAGAAGAATCAAACAGTCCAGTTAACCGCTTATGCGGCGATGAATAACTCGAGCGGTAATTTGGCGGTTCAAACAAGTGTAGCAAATGCAATAAACTTTACTGTATATGGAGCAGAGGTAACATAATGGATTCAGTACCAAATTTTGTAATCGCAAGAATAGCTGACCCCGAAGACCCGACTAAGATAGTAACAGTTATACAGGACGCTATTGACCCTACTATTTATAGATTACACATGGCTGGCGATGTGACTATTACTGATAGTGAGTCGGCAACTAAATATCAGTTGAGAAGTGACTATGACGTTACGGGAGATATTTTGAATACGTCAACGGATGTAGTGTTACTTGCCATCTCAGGATTTTCGGGTGTACTTGACTTTGTAGCTTGTGTGGGCAATAACTCCAGCTATATAATTGCCATTGAGATTGACGGAACAGAGAGGATTAGAATATCGATGCCAGACCTTGGTACTTTGGGTTTAGGAAACGCTACAAACGTTGATATTTGGGCCGAGACCGCAAATAAAAACTTTAGGTTCAGACCGACAAATGTTGGTTTCACAACAGGCTTCAGAATTTTAGCAAGAGCGACAACTGGCATTCCTACCGTAAAGCATTTATGTTTGTATAGGGAGAGGATATAATGAGCGTATTAACAGAAAAAACATTTACCGCTTTAGAGATAAGAGATACTGATTCTCATACTGGCGATACGGTGTTTAATGGTGATTATACAATAAAGACTATTATCATTGAGAACGGGCTTGACCAGATTGTTACGTTCCAGTGTCAGGGTTCGATGCACGCCGACTTTTCAAATATGTTCCTTATTGGCGGCACGTGGGATATTTCGGCGAGTATAAATACTTATCAATCGTGTGATACATATTTCCCTTACTGGAGGCTGATTGCGACATGTGCAGTAGCTCCAACAACTGGGGATTTAACTGTACACGTAATAGGAGTTCCAACATAATGGGAACATTAGACAAAACACCCGCTTCTTTGAAAGACCTTCAAGTTAAACAGAAGGATTGCGATGATACAGATACTTATCCTTTAACTGGTTGGGCTCCGGCTGGAACCAAGAGGGTTATGCTTCATAATGTAATTATCTTTGCTAATAACAAGAAAGCCAACAGTACTTTACAGCTAAAGATTGAGATGTTGCGTAAAGGAACATGGGCTGAAGTGGCTGTTGCCGGATGCAGAGACCAAGAGACTGACAGCATGGTTGTGGACTACAAGGGCTTGGTTAAGTGCAATGAATTAAGAATCAGAAAGATTGGAACATCAGACAATTTTAATGGCACAGCCATTATGACAGGAGAAGTCATTGATTAAGGAGGCTTAATTATGGGACAAGTAAATACAGAACAAGCAGTTGAAATTATGGAAACAACGGCTGAGATTATTGCTAACAGCCGACCAGAGCCAGTACCAGTAAAGAAAGACCACTATGGTTGGTTACTTACTATAGCTATCGCACCGGTTATTATTGGGGTAGTGATAAAGAAGTTTTGGAAGAGATAGGAGATAACTTATGGGCACAGAAGTATGGTCAGATTTAAACGATGCTCTGGTTACGGACAATCAAGGAAATATTCTGAAGGCTATCAATATTGAAGCTGTTAAGGTCTCGATTAAGAATATGCTTGGTACCTATAAAGGCGAAAGAACCTTTCTGCCTCAGTTCGGTTCGAACCTTGGTGACTTGGTTTTTGAGCCTATAAACAGTGGTCTTTTAAACAGATTAGCTACTGACTTGAAAGAAAATATCGAGATTTGGGACAATAGAGTGATTGTTATGGGAGTGGATGTTAAGTCAGACCCAGACCGTAGTTATGTTGAAATACTGGTAAATTTCAACGTAAGAGGCTACACGGAGACTTTTACAACAAGTTCAGTAGTTAATGCATAGGAGGAATTAAATGTCAACAGAACCTTTGACTTATGTAAATTATGATTTTGATACGTTAGTAACACAGCTGGAAAATAGGTTAAAAGCGCAGGGCGCTTGGAAGGATACCTATCGAAGTGCAACTGGTCAGATGCTAATTGAGTTGTACGCGGCTATTGGTAACCTGGTTCTGTTCTATGTAGAGAGACGAGCTGAGGAGACTTACATATTAACTGCGAAGAACAGGTCATCTGTTATTAACTTAGTACGCTTGTTAAATTATGTTCCAAAGAGGAAGGTGTCCTCTACCGGAACTCTTAGATTTAGCCTATCGGTAGCAAATGCGAAATTGGTATTTATTCCTGCCAATACTAGTTGTTCGACAGAAGGTGGCCTCAAGTTTTTAGTTTCTGAGGATGTTGTTATTATACCTGGACAGACTTACGTGGATGCTGTTGGAATTCAAGGTGAGTTGGTGGTCTTAGATTATGTTTCCACGGGTGCAATAAATCAAGAATATAAAGTGAATGATGACTCGGTTGAGAATACTAGCGTTGTTGTGGTTGTAAATGGTGTAACGTGGACAGTGGTTACTTCCTTTATCGATTCCACTGCGGCGTCAACACATTATGTAGTAAGACCTAATTTAGATGACACTATTACCGTTGTTTTTGGTGACAACGTTTTTGGAAAGTCGCCTGAGGTGTCTAGTACTATTGGCGTCACCTATGTAAAGTCTTCTGGTCTTTCTGGTAATGTTTACGAGTTGGCTAAGATTATTGCTTTGAATGATACTATATTTGATGAAGATGACGATTCGGTATCGGTGGCTGTAAGTAACACTACTGTATTTCTTGGCGGGGATGCCGCACAAGATACTGAAGAGATTAGATATGAGGCTCCAAAAGTATTCGCTACGGGTGACCGAGCTGTCACGAAAGCAGATTTTACAGCAATCCTTGAAGATTACGCTGGGGTCGCAAATGCAAACGCTTGGGGTGAGAACGAAGAGAGTCCTCCAAATTATACTATGTATAACCAAGTTAAGTTAGTTGTGCTACTTCAGAATTGGGTATTACCAGATGTCGCTTTCCAAGCTGTGCTAAGTGACTATTTGTATACAAAGTCGTTAATGACTGTTAGATATTCCTACGTGGACCCAGATATTTTAGAAGTTATACCTACGATGACGATAAAGGCTATAAGAGGTAGTACGTTATCGTATTTAGAATCGTTGATAGATACGACATTGGCTAACCAGTTTACTCTTGGAACTACTACAAGACTTGGAACGTCAAAAAGAATATCAGATATCGTGGCGTCTATTGAAGCTGTTCCTGGTGTTTCATATAGTTATACGACGCTTAAAATAAGAAAGCAGTTAGCGGTTGACTTTGCTTATCCAAATGTTTATGGGGCTGTAGTAACAGCTATTCCTCTTGCAACAGGAACTGTTGAAATATGGGTAGACGATGTTCAAGTAGCGGTAGACGATGGGGCTGGAGGTTGGACAGCTCTTGTAGGAACTGTTGTAGGAAGTGTTGTCTATGCCACAGGAGTTGTAGCCGCTCTTATTACGCCCCAGCCCGTTATTACGTCAGTTGTAACTGCTAAGTATCAACAAGATGCAAGTGGTGATGTTGTGGTAACAAAGAATCAAATCTGTAAACTGTATGAAACGAAATATACAGATATATCTTATGTATAAAAAGGAGACTAGCATGGAAAAGAAACATTTATGGTTTGACAATATTTGGACAATTCAACATAAACGAAATGGCCAGGTAATCTGGGAAGACTCTGGAAGGAATGGTTTGGCCGACCAAGGGGAAGAGGCTATCCTTGAGAACTATTTTAGGGGAGATGCCACTTATGCGCCTACTGAGTTTTACGTAAGGCTCTGTAATGACACTTTAGTGGAGACGGATACTTTGGGTACGATTATCAATGAGCCTTCTGGTAATGGATACGCTCCTCAATTACTTGAGAGGTCGGCAGTTGGTTTTCCTACAAAGGAGCTCAGTGAAGGTGACTATAGATTGACCAGCAAAGAGATAACGTTTGCCGCTTCCGGTGGCGACATTGGCCCTATCGTAACTGCTTATTTGTCTACAACCGTTAACAATACTGGGAAGTTGTTGGCCTATAGAGCGTTATCTTTAACAAGAACCGTACTTGATGGGGATGAGATGGTAGTTCAAATGCGTATTAAACTATCGTAAGGATAACAGATGGTAAAATTTAATGCAGATAAAATATATTTTGATGAGCTAATAGCGGGTGTTGGTGCTCAGGTAAACTTCGACGACTCTAATAACTTCGATGCCGAGCATAATACACAGATTACAGGTGTCTTTACTGTAGACCTTGCTCAGGAACAGCTTGTCTTTATAGAGGTTCTTGATATTGACATTGTCTGCGACTTTACTGTAGACGAAGACTACTCCAGCTTTATTGACCTGATGCAACTTATACCCAGTAAGTTTAGAGAATCGGTTCTTTTACAGGAGTACATACATGAGGTAGGTGTTCTTGTAGGTACTTGGTTGGGCGAGATAAATGATTTGACTACTCTGGTAGACAAGTTTTTGGTTTCCGAAACTTACCTACAGAATTTAGCCGATTTGGTAGGTTTGGATATTGTAGGGGATGACACTACTACGCTTCTTGAGAAGAGACGCCAGTTAATTTTGGTTATAGAGTGGTACAAACTAAAGGGAACGTACAAGGCTTTATCATATGTTGGTTACCTGCTTGGAATAAATATGACGATGTGGGATTTATATACCGATGACTATGTTACATTTATTCAGGAACCTTGGTTTGCAGGATATGAGGATGAGAATCCTGGTGGCTTAGGACCAACATATTACAAGTCGCCCCATATTGGCTTTGAAATTCTTTTAAATCAAGTGTACGGTACAGGAGTAACTAGTTATTTGTTTTCAGCGATTTTGTTTACTAATTTAACTACTTATGTTGAGTTAGCGAGACCGATTAACGTTGTTCCACATTACACATTACGCTTGTCTCCTGAAACTGACCAGACTGGGGCTGTAATTACGGTTGATGGAAATATTAGAACATGCGTAATTGGAACTTGGGCGTTCAGTAGGTTATACTTCGATGCTACGGATAGAGATAATGTTATAGCAAATGTGAGCGATAATGTAATTACATTAGCCTCCGACCAGGTTGTTTCAAATACGCCACAGTCGGTAGATTTTGACGATGGAAAGTTTTTTGACTTTACTGATAATGCTTTTTACAATCAGATTACTGTATGGAAGGTTGGGACGGGAAGCAAAGGAATCCCACCTGCTAACACCGGATGGGCTCTTGAAACTATTGTTCAGACCGGAACGGTAGATGATATCCGGCTTTATGCGGATAGAATTGAGTATGAGTTTGAACTTCCAAATACATTAACAATAACAGGTATCTCGGAGTTAGGTTTATACTTGGCTGGAGGAGTTACGTTAGAGGTTGGGTCGACTTTTCCAAACATAGATATAATACCGGGAATTACTTTACGAGTAGTGGTAACCGTTCAAAGAGCGTAAGGAGACAATATGGCAGACATACAACATAATTCATTAGATAGTACAAATTTACACGTACCAGGTTATACGCAAGCCTCCGACCCCGGAGCGATAGGAGCTGGTAAGCTTTGGATAGACACTTCCGGGGGAACCGGTAATTGGGTAACAAAAGTAAGAAATGCTGCTAATACCGATTGGGAACCAGCTGGAGGCGGTCTTGCTTCTTCTGGTTATAGCGGCTATTCTGGTTACAGTGGAGGAGGTGGCGGAGGTAGCAACACGTATACTGTGGGTATAACCGATGCAGACTTGGTTAGTGGTATAGCTACGATTACTCATAGTTTAAACAGTAGAACACCTCTTGTAGGGGTGTATGACAATAACTACAATCTAGTGCTACCAGACGAGATTCAGACTACAGATGTAAATACTTTAACTGTAGACTTGTCTAGTTTTGGTACGATAACAGGGACTTGGAATGTTCGAGTTACAGTTTAACAATTATATAAAGGAGGAAAAAGATGCCAGCTGATATAGGTTCACAGATTATTACGTTAAAGTTTTTCGACCCGGTGGATTCTTTTGTTGTAAACAGATTAGCAAAAGAGACTCGTAGATTGGGGCTTTATTCTGGGGGTTACTTAACTAGCGTGTCGGATGTTTCTGTTAGTTTATCTCCACTAATTTGTGAGATAGGTGACGGGACTTACCAAGTAAGAGGCGAGACGGGCGTTGCAGTATCTGTAACGGTTGCTTCTGCTACGCCTTATGTCGTACTTCGATGGATATATACTGGTAGCGCATCTGTTGATTACATGGCTTTTCTTGCCGTAGCTTCGGGGAGTATCCTTGCTACAGATGTTGTTGTAGGTAAGTGCGTATTTGCAGGAGCGACTTTGACTGGTTTTGACTACGCCTTAAGAACGAATCCAAACGTTATGCACTTGTTTTTGCGTGCAGAGCCTCTTGGTACGCCCGCAATGAGGGTAATGGTTAGAGCAGGTAGAGTTAACTACGGTACGCTATCTGTAGCCATACCGGTGCAACAAAGTCCGTTATTTGTTGCTCCTGGGAGCCTTTCGAGAATTGACTTAGTACAGATTACGGCTGCTGGAGCTGTGATAGTAACTCAAGGTACAGCAGCGGCTTCACCGGTAGCTCCTAGCTATAATGGATTGGTAACGGTGGCTGAAGTTAGGTTATCTGTTGGCCAGACTACTATTATTTCTTCGAGTATTACGGATGTGCGAAGTTTTGTTGCAACTGGTTTTGATTTGGGAACATCAGGTCTTGTACCACAAGGTGGTATTATTTTGTGGTCTGGTACTATTGCTTCTATCCAAACTGGTTGGCACCTTTGCGACGGTACTAATGGGACACCAAACCTTTCGGATAGGTTTGTAATTCATGCTGATGCTGATATCGGTGGTACAAATAATGTTGGAGCTACTGGTGGAGAAAACAGCCACGTGTTAACTGTGGCAGAGTTAGCTCCTCATCATCATCAATACACTAGAGGACAGATTGTAGCTCAAAATAGAGATACACAGTATTCAGCAACATGGGCAACTACTTATCAAACGCTCGATACAACTGATACAGGTGGTGGAGCTGCTCATGAGAATAGACCAAAGTTTTACGCATTAGCCTACATAATGAAGGTATAAGGGTTAATTTTAGGAGGAAGCAATGGGATGTAAAAACACAGATACTAATAATTTTGTAACGTATCGAGGAGATGACCTTTCCTTTAAGTTAAACTTTGCAGACACTGATGGTGTTGCAATAGACATCACTGGTTGGCTCATCTTCTTTACGTTAAAGTTGGACAAGGATGACTCGGATTCGGAGGCTATTTATTCGAAGACGATAGAAGCACCTTCGGGTTCAAGCGATGGCACCATTACTGTAAGTATTCCTGGTGCGGATTTGAATACATTGGTTGGTCCGTATTACTATGACTTCCAGTTTGTAGATGCCAGCGATAATGTACGGACGATAACCAGTGGTGCAATAACCTTTGAAAAGGACGTTACTAGAAGGGTATCATAATGGAGTATAGCATTATCGTTACAACTTATGGTCATCATTTAGAGGGTTATCTTAAGCCTTGTATTGCAAGTCTTCTTGCTCATACAGATTTAGAGAGTGCAGAGATAATTGTTGTTGCCAATGGTTGCGATATAGCTACGAAGGACTATGTTAAGTCTCTTGGCAGTCATTTTAGATTGCTCTGGTTTAATGAAGGCATTGGGTACACTAAGGCGGTGAATGAGGGCTTACGGGTGGCTACAGGTGAGTATATCGTGTTATTAAATGATGATACTACTTTGCTGGAGCAGCCAAAGAGTAGTTGGTTGAATATTTTACGAGCACCCTTTGACAAAGATAATAAAGTTGGAATGACCGGACCGGTAAAGTTTACTTGGGATTGCGGGGGAATACAAAGAACGGCGTTGGCTTTTTGGTGCATAATGATAAGAAGAAGGTTGTTTTGTGAATTGGGTTTCCTAGATGAGATTTTCAATCCAGGTATGGGGGAGGACGGTGACTATTGTATACGAGCATCTGTTGTTGGTTATAAACTGGTACAGGTACCCTCAGATGGTTCGAAAGAGTTTGGAACTGGTGTAGATAATCAAAAGTTTCCAATCTATCATAAAGGAAATGGTACATTCAATGATGATGAGGCTTTAAAGAATACCACCATCAAAAGAAATAACAAATTTTTAGCGGAGAAGTATGCAAATAGACTTGAGAAGATATACAATATTTGTTTGACACACGAATGCGATATAAATAGTTTGTTTCCTGTTTTGAGGAAGCACGCTATCCGATGTAATCATATTACCGAGTTTGGTGTCAGGGGTGTTTTTTCCACTTATGCTTTCTTATCTGCCAAACCTATAACGATGCGGTCGTATGATGTTGAGACTTCTTCAAATATTCATGAGGCTACTGAGGTTGCGACAGAGAGTGGTATTGATTTTAAGTTTACTGAGCAAAATATATTGGAAGCTGACATAGACAAAACAGATATGTTATTTATTGACACGCTCCATACCTATAAGCAATTGTCGCAAGAGCTGAAACGCCACGCTAATAAAGTTCGAAAGTACATTTTGATACACGATACTGAAACTTGGGGAATCAAAGATGAGATTGAGCAGGACACGAAAAAGAAAGGTATGAGAATAGCCATTATAGATTTCCTTAACGAGAACAGTCATTGGCGGGTTAAAGAGACTATTCAAGAGTCTAATGGCTTAACTATTCTGGAACGAATACCAAAGTATTCAATTGTTATTCCTACGCATAATCGAAGAGACGACTTAGAGAAGTGCCTAACATCGGTTTTTACTTATACCGATTTAACGGATAAGGAAGTTATGCTGGTTCCAAATGGCTGTACAGATACCACACTTAATTATTTGGACACAGTAAGGAAACAGATAAGAATACTAAATATGCCGGAGCAGGTCGGACAGGTGGTCCCAGCCACGGAAGGTATTCGAAGAGCAAAAGGGGAGTTTATTACTTTGTTAGATGACGACTGCTTATTGCTTGAGCAACCAGTAGACAAGTGGTTTGATTTATTGTCGAAACCCTTTAAGAAGGATAAGGTTGGTGTAAGTGGGGTGTTTGGTGCAGATTACCCTTTTCTTGGAAAGGCAATGCACAATGGTTGTACGATGTTTAGAAAGAGCATGTGGGAGAGGGTAGGCGGTTTTGACGAGGTATTTGGTTATGGTTACTTGTATGACACAGACTTTAGTTTAAGGATTAGGAAGGAGGGATACAGTCTTGAAAAGGTTGGAGTCGACGGCAACTTCCCTATATATCACCCGGAAAGTCCAGTGACTTCGGAAACTAAACAACAACAAACGCCGTTGATAAGAAAGAATCGAGAGATTCTTTACAGGAGGCATGGCATGAAACCAAAGTATTCAGTAATAGTACCGACGTATAATCATCTAGAGGACTGTTTGAAACCTTGTTTGGAAAGCGTAAAGAAGTTTACTAATCTAGACAATGTAGAAGTCATTGTTGTGGCCAATGGCTGTACTGATGGCACGGATAAGTATATAGATAGTTTAGGATATCCGTTTAAATTAGTATGGTTTGATGAGGGCATTGGCTTTACTAGAGCTATAAACGAGGGAGTTAAGGTATCGCAAGGAGAGTATATTATTTTATTAAACAATGATACTATTTTATTGGATAAGAACTATCCAAAGAATACTTGGATTACAATGCTGGAGGCTCCTTTCCTGACAGATGCTAAGATGGGGGTTACCGGACCTCTAATGCTACACGATGATTATGCGGATAGCGATGTTATGATTTTCTTCTGTGTAATGATAAAGAAGGAAGTATTCGATAAGATTGGTTTACTGGATGAGATATTTACACCGGGTGGTGGCGAGGATATAGACTTTTGTATTAGGGCGATGCAGGCTGGTTATACGCAGGCAATGGTTCCTACTGACAAACTAAAACGGACTTTTACAAATGAAGGTAAGTTTCCAATTTATCACAAGGGAGAGGGAACGTTTACCGAAGAAGATTGGCCAGAGTATGGAAACAAAATTATTAAGGATAACGGATTTGTTAACTTGCTTCGATATAACAAACATGTTAAGCTAAACTTGGGTTCTGGTGGTGTTGAGGTTCCTGGTTATGTTAGTGTAGATAAGTATGACCTCAGAGCCTCGTTGGTTATGGATGTCTTTGATTTGGATAAGCATTTCCCAGAGGGTTCTGTTGAAGAGATTCTGGCTTCTCATTTATTCGAGCATGTAAATCCTTATGAATCGGTGGAGCTACTTGTTAAGTGGCGTAAGTTGCTCAAGCCTGGTGGAAGACTTATAATGGAATTGCCAAACATTGAGGAACTTTGCAAGGACTTTCTTGCGGCGGATAAAGCAGGCAGGTATGGAATTTTAAACTGCATCTATGGTTCAGTAAATACGCGGGATACAAAGAACAAGAAAGAAATCACTTCACCGCACTTGTGGGGTTGGTACCCGGAAATGATGCATGAGCATCTTGTATGGGCAGGCTTTGAAAATATTGGTTTTGGACCAGAGCAAATTCCACACCCTCATAAGAATTTTAGAGTAGAAGCAACTAAACCTTTGTTTTTTAGAGATGCTCTGGATAAATTAGTATATGACCTGGTAGCTCCGGGTGACAGTGTGCTTGACATAGGTTGTGGGGATAAAGGTCGAACAAGATGTTTGAACAGAAATAACAAGGTTGTGTCAATTGATGCTTGGGACAAAGCAAAGCCAGACATGATAGTCGACTTAGAAAAGGAACCGCTTCCTTTTAAGGAGGGAGAGTTTGACATAGTACTGATGCTGGACTTTGTAGAGCATTTAAGTAAGGAGTCCGGTAAGCGGATTATGGAAGAAGCAGTCAAAGTTAGCAAGAAGAGGGTTGTTGTATTTACGCCTAACTTTTGGACCGATAATAAAGAGAACGTAAACAATCCGGATTTATGGTGCTATCAGAATGAGTTTGACTGCCACAAGAGTTTGTGGAAACCTGAAGACTTTACCGGATGGGAAACATTACCGTATCCAGATGATAGATTCTTTTTAAAGTCGTGGAGCAAGGTATGAAAAAGTACTCAATAATTTTACCTTATTGTACAAGACCTGAACTTAAAAGTTCCTTGCTATCTTTTGCTCATCACTACAGTACTCGTGAGGACTATGAGGTAATAATTGTGGAAGACATTAAAAATGCGAATGACATCGATAGCCATAAGCAACTAATGAACACTGTAGAGCAGTTCAAGGGTATGTTTCCTATAAGATGCTTTGTGGACCCTCTTGATAGCTTTAGTCCTTGTAGTAAGTACAATACAGGATTTCGGAAAGCGAATGGCGAGTTTATTATTCTATCAAGCCCTGAGATATTTCATGAGTCGAACATTTTAAACGGACTTGACTTTCTTCTTAGAAAGCATAGTGATGACTATCTTGTGTGCGCTTGTCGAGCTAGGTATTTTGATAAACCTGTTTTTGACAAATATGAGGAGCATTTCAATGGTAGTTTGTATAAGTGGTATCAGCATTCCTTGATGCGCAACGTTTTATTTCATTTCTGTTCGGTAATATCAAGCGAGAACTTTGTTAGAGCTGGTGGCTTTGACGAGCGGTATTGTGCAGGGATAGGTTTTGATGATGAGAGTTTCTTATATAGAGTTAAAGCAAAGGGTATCAAAGTAGTTCCAGTGGATATTTTGGTTACGACACATATTGAGCATGATAGGAAATACCATGAGAAGAATCGTCCACTAATTGACGTGAATAGAAAGTTGTTTCTTGAACAACTTACTTCTAAGGATTTCACGGGAAGTTTTGTAGGTGCAAAATGAAATCAAATGTTACAGCTATAGTAAGTACAAAAGATAGATATTTTTCCACGTTACCGAATTTGCTTGTTTCGTTAGCAATGCAGACGGTTAAACCGGAAAGACTTATAATCTATGATGACGGCGAGCAACGGGATTTGAGAACCGATTCGTTGTATCAAAACATCTTTTTATTGCTACAACAAAAAGAGATAGCGTGGGAGATGAAGTTTAGTAGAAGGTTAGGACAGGTTATGAATCATCAAGCTTCCATTGAAGATGCTAAAACAGAATGGATATGGCGATTAGACGATGACAATGTAGCCGAACCAGATTGCTTAGAAAAATTACTTAAGAACACTGCTGATGCAAATGTCGGTGCTGTAGGAGGTTTAGTTTTAGACCCGAAACTAAATCAGTCTAATAATCCTTTAGCGTCGAATAGGATTGAGGATATCTTTTTAGGATTAAACGCTCAGTGGTTCGAGTGGGAGGGAATTAAAGAGGTAGACCATTTGTATTCAACTTTCATTTATAGAAGGTCGGCGGCTAAGCATGGTTATTGTACAGAGCTTTCTCGGGTAGGGCATAGAGAGGAAACTATTTTTACCTACGAGATGAGGAGAGCTGGCTGGAAGTTGCTGGTAGATGCCTCAGCTACTACTTGGCATATGAGAGCAGATACAGGTGGTATACGCTCTGATAGCAACCGAGCTATGTGGGGAAGCGATGAAGAGGTTTTTAAAAGAAAACTACAGGAATGGAAGGTCGATGTTCGAAATATCAAGTTGATTGTTCTTGACAGTGGATTAGGCGACCATCTTGTGTTTAAAAAAGTGCTCCCAGAGATTAAGGAAAAGCATAAAGACATAGTGATTGCGGCTTGTTCCCCGCAGGTATTTAAAGAAGATACTGATGTGACCTTAATAAGCATTGCAGAGGCTAAGCAGTTGACTAATATCGATAGCCACAACATTTATAAGTGGATGGCAGAAAATCATTGGACAGCCAACATTGAAGAAGCTTACAGGAGGGTGTTTTTATGAGAAAGGTAATCATAAGTCCTTATAGTAAGCTAATGAGGAACGGAAAAAGAAACCCAAAGAACTATCCCTTCTGGGAAGATGTAGTGAAAGGGTTGCAAAGAAAGAAACTACATGTGATACAGATTGGTATAGAAGGCGAGGAAAAGTTAGGTGCAAACGAAGTTGCTTTTGGTAAGACATTAGACGAGCTTTCAGAATTGGCTAGGATTTGCACAACGTGGGCTTCTGTGGACAATTTCTTCCACCACCTTTGCTATTTATTAGGGAAACCAGGTATAGTGATTTTTGGTCGGTCAGACCCTCAAATATTTGGGCATCCAATACATGACAATTTGCTCAAAGATAGATGCTATTTACGAGCAGCGCAGTTCAACTTCTGGGAAGAGGTTGAGTACAGTACAGAGTGTTTTGTTGAACCTCAAGTAGTTATTGACACAATTTTAAGGAGAGTTTCTAATGGAAATTAACGTAACAGTACCAGCGACTCCACCGATTCAGGTTACTGTTCCGGGAACTCCCGAGATTAACGTTAGTTTGACTCCGGGCTACATAGGCCAATCTGGATATTCGGGTCAATCTGGTTATAGCGGCATCTCTGGTCATTCCGGAACATCTGGCTTTTCTGGATATTCCGGCATACCAGGAGCTTTTGCAGGAAGTGGTTATTCTGGGTTTAGCGGCTACAGTGGAGATAGCGGCTACTCAGGAATTAGTGGTTTTAGTGGGCTAAGTGGATATTCTGGGTATAGCGGAATAAGTGGTTATTCAAGTTTTTCCGGTTACAGCGGAATAAGTGGTCATTCGGGAATTTCCGGTTACAGCGGTTATTCCGGTATAAGTGGCTACTCGGGAATATCCGGATACAGTGGAATAGGTACTTCTGGATATAGCGGAATCAGTGGATGGTCCGGAGATAGTGGAATATCTGGCTATTCTGGCTACAGTGGAATATCAGGATACAGTGGTGTAGGTACAAGTGGCTATTCTGGGTATAGCGGTCACTCGGGAATATCGGGATACAGTGGTTACAGTGGGATAAGCGGTTATTCAAGTTTTAGTGGCTATTCGGGCATAAGTGGTTATTCAAGTTTTTCCGGATATAGTGGAATAAGTGGACATAGTGGCTATTCGGGTATAAGTGGCTATTCAGGATATAGTGGTGTAGGTATTTCTGGATACAGTGGTTATTCTGGAGCTGATGGAGTTACTGGAGGAAGCGGATATTCCGGTGATAGCGGCTATTCAGGAATAAGCGGCTATTCAAGTTTTTCTGGATATAGCGGAATAAGTGGTCATTCGGGAATATCCGGTTACAGCGGTATAAGCGGTCATTCGGGAATTTCCGGATACAGTGGTTATTCTGGCGTTAGTGGTTATTCTGGCATTAGTGGCTATTCAAGTTTTAGTGGCTATTCTGGAATAAGTGGTTATTCAAGTTTTAGTGGCTACAGCGGAGATAGCGGCTACTCAGGAGTATCTGGTTATTCTGGTTACTCGGGCATATCCGGTTATAGCGGCTATTCTGGTGATAGCGGCTATTCTGGTATAAGTGGTTGGAGTGGCTTACCTGGAACTGGTTTGGTTGCTAGAGGTGCTTGGGATAGTGGGACTACCTACGCTACAAATGACCTAGTAACTTATCTCGGAAGCGCTTGGATATCTTTACAAGGTAGCAATCTGAATAACACTCCAGTGGAAGGCGCTTGGTGGTCGTTATTTTCTCAGCAGGGAACTTCAGGCTACTCTGGAGACTCCGGTTATTCCGGTCAATCCGGCTACAGTGGTTTGGGGCTAAGTGGCTATTCTGGAATTAGTGGATACTCGGGAATAAGTGGTTACTCGGGAATAAGTGGGTATTCAAGTTTTAGTGGCTATTCGGGCATAAGTGGTTATTCAAGTTTTTCCGGTTACAGCGGTATAAGCGGTCATTCGGGAATTTCCGGATACAGTGGCTATAGTGGAATAAGTGGCTATTCAGGCATATCTGGAGCAAGTGGCTACTCGGGCAGTTCAGGAATAAGTGGTTATTCTGGATATAGTGGAATAAGTGGCTATTCAAGTTTTAGTGGATATTCTGGTATAAGCGGCTATTCCGGTGTTGATGGCGTTGAGGGAGATAGTGGCTACTCGGGAATATCGGGATATAGTGGGATATCAGGAGCAAGTGGTATAAGTGGCTATTCGGGTTATAGCGGTATATCGGGCTTCAGTGGTATATCTGGTTATTCAGGCGTAAGTGGCTATTCTGGAAAATCTGGTTATAGTGGTCTCGGCTTAAGTGGCTATTCTGGTATTAGTGGCTATAGCGGTATTAGTGGCTATTCAAGTTTTTCCGGATACAGTGGTGAATCTGGATATTCAGGAATAAGTGGCTATTCAAGTTTTTCTGGTTATAGTGGTATTTCTGGCTACAGTGGTTACTCAGGAATATCTGGTCATTCTGGTATAAGTGGTTATTCCGGATACAGTGGGGTGGGAACCAGTGGTTACTCGGGTATTTCTGGTCATAGCGGAATATCAGGCTATTCTGGTTATTCTGGGGTAAGTGGCTATTCGGGATACAGTGGAATAAGTGGTTATTCGAGTTTTAGTGGCTACAGCGGGATAAGTGGGTATTCAAGTTTTTCCGGTTACAGCGGTATAAGCGGATATTCAGGATATTCGGGAATAAGCGGTTGGAGTGGAATAAGCGGTTATTCCGGAGATAGCGGTATTAGTGGTTATTCTGGCTACTCGGGTATTTCTGGCTATAGTGGCTATTCTGGTGATAGCGGATATTCCGGTTACAGCGGAATAAGTGGTCATTCGGGAATTTCCGGTTACAGTGGTATAAGCGGACATTCCGGTATATCAGGCTATAGCGGCTACTCGGGAATAAGTGGATATTCGGGAATAAGCGGTTATTCAAGTTTTAGTGGCTATTCCGGTGATAGTGGTTATTCAAGTTTTAGCGGATATTCTGGTTTATCTGGTTGGTCTGGAAGTCCCGGTGAGTTGATTGGAATTACATATTATACCGACGATGATGCTTCTGATATTGGCGGATACAAGAGGGCGCTAAGAACTCCGGATGCGGACCCTGAAGTTCAGTATGGAGCTGTTGGTGACGGTACCGGTGTTTTAATAGAGGAGTTTGCTTCGATATCCGGAGACCCGAATGTTACTCTTATCGGGTCGGGAACTTGGAGAGGAAATGTTTACGGATATATTAGTGTTTCAGGTGGTACTAATACTGTTGTAATCAATGTTTATAAAAGAGCTTCTGGTGGTGGAGAGACCCTCTTGTTTAGTATGGAGACTCCAGACATTACTGGAGTTGGTTTAGGGAACGTTGCTCTGTATGAAGTTTTGTCCTCGCAAGGCGATATTGCCCTTCTTCAAACGGACCGATTGGTTTTTAAGTATCTAGCTAAGTCAGCAACGGGTAAAACGGTTAGTATTTCTGTAGGCGGTTCGACGCATTATACTCATGTTGTTACGCCTTTGGCTACACAAGGCTATTCTGGTTTTAGCGGAACTTCCGGTTATAGTGGAATAAGTGGATATTCGGGAATAAGTGGATATTCGGGAATAAGCGGGTATTCAAGTTTTAGTGGCTATTCGGGAATATCAGGATACAGCGGATACAGTGGAATAAGTGGATATTCGGGATACAGTGGTATAAGTGGTTATTCGGGAATATCCGGACACAGTGGAATATCTGGCTATTCGGGGCATAGTGGAATATCTGGTTATTCGGGTATAAGTGGCTATTCAAGTTTTTCTGGATACTCGGGAATAAGTGGTCATTCAGGAATATCCGGCTATTCTGGTATCAGTGGTTATTCCGGATACAGTGGTATTAGTGGTTACTCGGGCATATCCGGTTATAGTGGCTATTCTGGTGACAGTGGATATTCTGGCACCGATGGTGTTGTTGGAGGAAGTGGTTATTCGGGGATATCGGGATACAGTGGTTATTCGGGTACCGATGGTGTTGTTGGAGGAAGCGGCTATTCGGGAATATCGGGATACAGCGGAGCGGGCTTAAGTGGTTACTCTGGAATTAGTGGATACTCGGGATACAGCGGAACGGGTGCTTCTGGCTACAGCGGTGCTGGTGGTGATGGCTATTCAACTTCGTTTACTAATGGCGATTTATCTTCTGGTATTTTAACAGTAACTCATGGCTTAGGTGAACAGTATAACCAGGTTCAAGTATTTGATAATAGTGATGAGCAAATAATAGCTGATTCAGTTACTTTGACTAGTATTACACAGTGCGAAGTTGACTTAACTAGCTATGGTGTTTTGACGGGTACTTGGCATGTTGTGGTTTCGAATGGTTCAGGAGCCTCCGGTTACAGTGGTATTTCTGGATATAGTGGTTATTCTGGAATATCCGGTTATAGTGGGGTAGGGACAAGTGGCTATTCCGGAGATTCAGGACATAGTGGAATAAGTGGCTATTCTGGAACATC
>Ga0307376_10002519_pt1 | contig 17907 bp, 27 predicted proteins | sample TR2MG_FD_202536 | JGI IMG/M metagenome (GOLD analysis project Ga0307376, IMG submission 202536) | Soil microbial communities from Risofladan, Vaasa, Finland - TR-2 | ecosystem: Environmental > Terrestrial > Soil > Coastal area > Acid sulfate soil | place: Finland: Risofladan, Vaasa | collected...
GACATACATCCAGCCACAAGCTCGATCCATAGCGCGGGGCGTTGTCTCTAAGTACCAAACCACCGAGATACGACCTAACCGAGAGGTCATCGACGCAGAAATAAAAAAGAAGATAATTACTTCCTTGGAAGGGACTCCCATGATTGTGAACATGGTGGCCTCATCGAACTACGACTATCCGGACATCATAACTCAGTCAATGGAGAGAAAAAGGCAACGAGAAATAGAGATAAAAGAAGAAGAGGCCAAACAGGCCGTGCAACTTCTCAAAGCCGACAATCGCATGAAGTTGGCGCAGAAAATGGTCGTGGTAAGGGCTGCTGAGGGACGAGCCGAGGCAGCTTATCTCAAACAAGTCTCTCCCGCTCTAAGCGGTAATTACGTCAAGCTGAGACAAATCGAGGCTATGATACCAATGTACGAAAATGTTGGTGCCGGGGACAAAGTGATTGTCGGTGCCGATCAAGTCCTTCCGATGATAGGAAAGTAATGGATTGGTACGAAGAAAACATAGAAGAGCCAGTCAGGGATGTCGTCAAACATCTCAGGGACAATGGATTCAATACTGAGTGTTCCTGTGGCCATGACATGTATGTCCAGCTGGGGTGGAGCCTTGACGGGGAGTTGATGAGGCTCCACAGTCTACTCTTCACTTACTTTTACCAGAAAGGTGAGAAGGTCACCTACGAGATAGAACTTCGCCACAAGGTGCTGGATTGTTGCCCATTCACCTCCGTGGACGTGAAGCTCACGAACCGTCAGAAGGACTCAGAGTATCTTCAAAGGATGCTCAAGTACCATCAAAACCGAATTGCACAGATAGAACAGGACTTGAAAAATGCCAGTGACTCCGTGTAGCTCCTGCGGGAGAATTCCCTCATTCAAATCCCTAGAGGAGGGGCTATCTGAGTATTCCTGCCCAATGTCGGAACCAACCTGCATTGCCCTGAAAGGCAGGAATCCTATGATGCTTGCCTACAGGTGGGAGAGGATGAATAATCCAAGCGAAGCAGGTACAACGATCATCAGTGAAAACGAAGAATTATTGAGACTTTAAAATTAGGTATTGACAAAGGGCTCCAAAAGCAGTATACTTATGGTCTATGAGAACTCTAACACAGCCACAACCGCAGCCCATAAACGACAGCCGGAGGCGTGTCGTGTAAGCGTTCTTTGTCCAAAGGCGAATACACAAAGGCTTCCGGAGAAAAACCGGAGGCCTTTTTTGTTGTAGGGCAAGCAAAAAGTGGATTTTTTAAGCGAAATCACGTATTAAAAAAGATGTGATTTGTATTGGGGGGAAGAATGCCAAAAAGAAAAAAGTTCTATGGCCTGAAGGCTAATGGCCAAGTCACCGTGGTGTATCCGAGCGATCATGAAATGACCATCGAGGATTTCACCTATTATGACACCGTTCTGAGTGAAGGTGTCCGCTATGAGGTCGTAGAGTGTAGTGTGAAACAGATAAGAAAGGTTAATGGGGTGTAGTTCAGTGGTAGAACGCGAGTCTCTGGAACTCGATGTCCGAGGTTCGAGTCCTCGCACCCCAGCCAATGTGAAGGACCTATAGGGACGAATATGAATAATGAAAAAGCAGAAAAAGAAGCTGACGAATATTTTGCAAAAAAAGCCAGAACCCTCCGAAAAATAGGGAAGACCACTATGAAAGAAGAACCGATGTGGTATCAAAGACTGGCATGGAGCGCAATCTGGTTCGCACTTTGTTCTTTTGCATCATTTTTACCCATGTTCCCGCCGTGGTGGGCCTGTGGGTTGGGTGGCGTGGTAGTTGGATGGGTTGGCCTAATCATGGTGGTCTAATAATCATGAACACAACGACCAATAAGTTAGGCCAAAATGGTGGGATGTCGTTTGAAGAATATTGCGACGTGGTCGGAGTTCTCGGTATTGCCACTAATGGGTCACGCTGTCGTATCAATATAGTAGGCGATCTATATTCAGAAAACATGCTCAAAGAAATTTATAAACGGCTAAAGGCTGAAAAGAACAAGGGCGATGAGTCTGGAAGAGGTCTATAAACGGGGAATCGAGCTTCTGGATCAATACTATTCTCAGATACCAGATGAGGAGCCAAGAAAGAAACGATCAGATGGGAAAAGCTGGCCGACGTATAGGAAAAGAAAGAAATGTGCTTATCGGATGTAAGAAAATGATAGTGGCTAAGGGCATGAAGATATATTGCCCTGAGCATACCGAGGTACGAAGGAAAGAGCACTTGAAGAGAGGTTGGGACAAACAAAACGAGAAACGGCGGAAATTGAGGCTATCCATAAAGGAGAAAAGTTGAGATCTGAAGAAGAAATACTGGAGTTTCTCAGGAAATGCGAGGCCGTAGCCGGGTTTGGGATGTCTAAAGGACCCTGCCCCTTGAAGGAAAACGAAGAAAAAACCTGTGATAAAGATGGGTCATGTCCATATGAGGATGAGAGCATCATCAAAGAAATGACCCCGGAGGATATCAAACGGGAAAAAGAGGATTGTTGTAAGCACAGAGTTTCCGGTTGCTGTGCCGAATGTTCGTTCCCATCAACCCTGAAATGGGTACTGGGGAATGACCGGGGAGCGACAGACAACGGGCAGAAGAGACTTATCAAAGCTCTAAGGGGCGAAATTTGATAGACATCAGAAACATAGAGCATGGGTATTGGTGGAATGCCAAAGACAAGTATAACCTGCTTGTCCAGAGGGTGACTTCCTTGAAAGAAATCACCATACAGGTAACCGATCGGTGCAACATGGCCTGCCCTAAGTGTAATCGTACCAACATGACCCTGAAGGACATGGAAACTTCAGAAGTCATCAGAATCATAGATGAAGCGGTTGCCCTCGGGCTGATACATGTTCATTTCACGGGGGGTGAACCGACCATGCACCCGGATTTTGTTGACATAGTAAAACATTGCAGAAGCATGGATCTGAGGGTGGATATGTCGTCAAATGGGAAATTTAGCAGAGAATATGCCGGGAAGCTTAATAAGGCAGGCATCAGTTCAATAAACGTATCTTGGGATTTTATTGACCAAATTCCGCAGTGTATGTGGTATCCGGAAGACTTGGAAGCTGAGCTATTCGTGAATCATATGGTCATGCCGGCCAATTTTCAGAGGCTAACCGGATTTTTGTGTGCCCTGAAGAACATAAGAAAGAAGTATGATAGAATAATTGATATACAACTCATGCCACCCCGCGGGACAGCCGATAAGTTCACCATTGAGCAGGTGGCGTGTTTTAGTAATAAGATAGCCCCTGAAGCCCGTAGAATCGCTCAGGGCAGGTTCCCTATGGTTGAGGCCAAGGTCATGGAGATGCTCCCTGAAGGCTCTGAAAGGGGTGTATATCACAAGCCCATCACATGGCCGTGTCACAGAGCCAAGGCTGAGTTAAGGGTGGGTGTGAAGGGGTTTTCGACATGCACGTACCTGTATCGAGACGGGGAGGTTACCTGCGGACTAGATATGAGCGTGAAGGATGCATGGCTGAAATGCCGGGCAATGGCAAAGAAGGCTCCTCCACTATCAATGTGTGAGACCAGTTGTTCGCCGGAGGTAGCAAATTTCAATAGTTTTGTATCAGAAGGACTTTCTTGTAAAAGGAAAATCAATAAGCGGAAAGTTACCAAGGAAGAGTGGAGTCGCACCCTCGTACATAGGTGTGTGGCTTGAAACTGAATTTACAAACAATAACGGGGTGTAGCGCAGTCTGGTAGCGCACCTGGTTTGGGACCAGGTTGTCGTAGGTTCAAATCCTATCACCCCGATTATTTTACTGGCTCGTTGTCAAGTGGTAAGACACAGGATTTTGGTTCCTGTATTCGAATCCTTCCGGGTCAGCCATATTTTGTCAGGGAGGCTTCTTGAAAAAACTCGTGTTTTTGGCGTTGTTACTTTTGAATTGTGTGCACACGCACACCACGTATATAGGGGTACTCGAGGGGACAAAAACGTACAATGATCCCTTAATAGTCACTTTGGTTAAAACCGACATGACAAAAATCAAAGTGTATGGGTGTGTTGTCCCTTATGACAAAGACAGTACTTTCTTGTATGTTAAAGACGAAAAAGAGTATGTCAAATTTAAGAACTGTAAAAAATTGTTCCTTGTAAAGGACTCGTCGGGGCGTAGCGCAGCCTGGTAGCGCACCTGAATGGGGTTCAGGTGGCCGCTGGTTCAAATCCAGTCGCCCCGATATATCCAGTGGGCTGTTACAACGGTGATTGTAATGAACAGTGTTTGGCACCTTTACATGGTTCGATGTACTTCAGGTGCCTTGTACACTGGGATAACAACAAATATCAAGGACAGAATAGCTAAACACAACGCACGTGTTGGATCCCGGGCAGTGATAGCACTAGGCCTCCCCGTGAGGCTCGTGTATCATAAGAAAGTCGGGACGTATTCTGAGGCTCTGAGGGAAGAGCAGAGGATCAAGGCTCTTTCCAAGGAAGATAAGGAAAAGTTGATACAAGGCCTGTGATTTTTACTAAAGGGAACCAAAAATGTTACAGTTTGAAACTGGTAGTGGTCATGTGTTTTATTTGAATCATGTGATCAGTTTTGTATGTATTATGGGATATGCTGTGTGGACAATGTTGAAATTTGGGCGCGGTGAAAAAGATAAATTTTTGCATATTACAGTATCTTCAATACTAACCTTTGTAGGTTTGACAATATTAGAACTGTTACAGGTATCTCAATGGTGGTGGGTACCCATCGGTGTTATTGCACTTGGGGTTTTGAAAGAAATTATTGACAGATTAAATAAGAAAAAACAATTATTTGACTGGCATGACATTTTATCTGATTTGATAGGGGTAATGGGAATAGTTAGTGTCTATATCTTTTCTTTTTTGATGATGGGGGACTAAGTGTGAAGATAGGCTGATCGGTGCAGGTGAATACATAATCAATAAACGGGACTTGGCCTAGTCTGGTAAGGCGCACGGTTCGGGATCGTGAAATCCGGGGTTCAAATCCCCGAGTCCCGATTTTTTGTCTGAAACAAGATCCTGAACCCTTCGGGGGTTTCAGGGTGGTCAAGGTAAGCAATGATACCTCTCGATAAATGTGTAGATGGGAACGTCTATAAAATTGATGCACGGAACGCATCATTTGGAATATTCCGTAAGGGCGACGGTAAGAAACATGAGGGAGGAAATAATTGTTTCATCATCAGCCGATGGAAGTTCGGATCCAATTTTCTTTTCGATGAGTTCCATTGGGACACAGGAACTCCATTCGGTACAGCCAAAGCTCTTGAAGACCTCGGAAAGGCTCCGAAATTCAAAGACGATGAAGAGATTTTGAAATTCCTGAACGGACTCACGGAAAGTGAAAAGGATAACCAATAATGCCCGCAGTAACTTGTCTGAGATGCAATAGAACCACGAACACAGCCCTGTGCGATTGGATCAATTGTGAGAAGAACAAGGAACTCAAAGGGGCAGACTTTCCGAAATATGCAGACCGATGCTATGCCTCTTGGGTCGACGGCAAATGGGTCAAAGGATGTGCATGGGATGATGAAGACGCAAACCCCTATACGAAGGCATCGGTAGCAAATTTTTTGAAAAGAAAATAATTTGCTGGGGCGTGGCCAAGCGGTACGGCATCGGCCTTTGGAGCCGATATTCCCCGGTTCGATCCCGGGCGCCCCTGCCAATTATAACCAAACGCAAATGCCGACACAACTGTACATTCGATTCAAAGATATCCCGGAAAATGAGGTCAGCGGGGTATATGACGGAGATTTAGGCCGTATTCGGGATGAAGAGGGTGTCGCTGTTTTTGCCTCCGTACAAATTGGAGACACATATAAGATTGTTCTTCCAAGTCTATGTAGTGGCGTTCTTTACGACTTAATGAACTTTACAGACGATGCAAAACAAGGGAAACTACCGGTCTATCTGGTTCAAGGCCGAGAAGTTGGAACAGGCACCCACGGCGAGCCTGTAATCAAAGACGTGATAATTGTGAGCAAATTGAAGATTGTAGAGACAACCAAACCCATACCTGTCTATAAGATGGACAAAACCAGTATCCAGTTTATCAGGGACTCGTAAAAAAGAAGGGGTTGATGGCTTAAAAAAATTGACCTCTAACTTTAACCTTGCCTGAAAGCCTCATATTATTTGATATGAGCGCTAAATGCGTAGAAAAAATTGAATTCACTATATTAGGTACAGTCGCACCCTCGTACGGGTGCGTGGATTGAAACACACAGAGATATTGCCAATGTAAGCCGGGGGATGGACATTCCGACCACCTCCGACCAGGATCGGTTGGTGGCTTATGTGCCCGTTGTGGTCTTCCGAGAGTAATCCTCAAGCACTGCTTTTAAGGAAGAAGGAGCCGAAATGCCTAGAGAATACCGGCGACATTTGACGGAACGGCATGTCGACAAAATTTTTGAAGCACGATACGCGAATCTGAATCGCATGGGAATTAGTCCGAGGGTACCCAAGCAGACGCATGTGGCGTCGTGCTACAGGGGTCATGTAGCCAAACTTCCAAATTCCCCCAAAGTATCCACGGATACCACCATATGAGGCTCATTATTGCAGGTAGCAGAGATTTTATGGACTACGCCTTTCTTGAACACCCCTTTCCTGCAGAGTGGCATATTCACGGGAAATCTGCCGGCTACAAAAGGAATGAGGTCATGGCTCAGGTTGCGACCCATTGCATAATATTCTGGAATGGTTTATCCCCCGGCAGTCGACACATGAAAGACATCGCTGTGAAGAAAAAGCTTGTCGTGGAGGTGGTAGACGTCTAAAAAGGCCCTTTCAGGAGGAGACTATGAACAGCAACCCGTATTACGAAGCATTGACAACCTGTCGCAAGCATCGCAAAGATAAGGGGCTTCAACCCCAGAGGTAGACATTACTGAGTATTGGTGCGAACAATCATGCTCTGCTCACAAGACTTGTCCTCTAATATCAAAGAAGCAGAATTTCTGCCCTAAATGTGGTACAGTTTTAACGAAATCCAAAAGGAAAAAGAAATGAACGATCTACCCCAACGGCCTTACATTCCCCCCGTGAAATGCGTTAAATGTGGGAAGGTCTTGGAACCCATAGAACCGGACCGAGATTATGGAATGGTTCATGCTGGCATCGTAGGCCAGATCCACGCCCCCTACGGTAGTGAGAATGATGGCACCATCTATCAGATAGGAATCTGCGATGAGTGTATTAAGGCCACGAATCTGAAGCCCATAGGGGATTACCTGTTCTCGGAACGTGATGAAGAAATCAGGTATCAAGCCAAAATGGAAGAATTTGAGCGGACGGGTACATACATCACCGACACCTCTTCTGAACCAGAATATCAAAATAATGTCTGTGTAGCAACAGCGGATTGTGGCTGTTCGGTTATCCTGTCCCGTTCTCCGACCAAGGATAGTCTCCCCCCCTTTAAGCGGTGGGTAAGATTTTGTAAGGAACATGAGTTAAGATAATCCTATGACACCTTCTGCTAAAAAGACCTACAAGAAGATTTTGGTGTTTCCTGACTTCAATAGTTCAGGGATATGGAATGGGGATGACCCCCATAAGATCATGATTGAATATGAAGATTTGGGTCTTCCTGACCATCTTATTCAGGAGTTTAGGCATTGGATATACGACTTGTATGATAAGGGGTATAAGAAGCCGAAATACGCAGGCTTGACTCGGAAGGCTATTAAGCCTGTATACGAGACAGGGCTTCGACTTGCTCGAATAATCAAGGAAATGTTCCCGGACAGCGAAGTAGAATATTGGTCTGAGAGATTCAATCACAAAATCAAAAAAATGAAAATCTTATGATGAAACCCGTCTGTGATTTTTGTGGGGAAATTATAGATGATACTTCTTTCATGTTCAAAGAAAATGGACGGGAAAAGTGCCGGTTTGTGATAGAAAAAATTGAAATCCATTCAGGCAGACGGGGGGTGCGGTGGAAACATAAATATTATCACATTGCTCGAAAGAATAAGAGACTATGTGGAGATTGATAGTCAAGAGAACTCTGAAACGCATCAGATATCTTTTCATAGGTCGATACGTATGGGAATATGAGTCTTGCCAAGATTGTGGGAAATGCTTCCGCATCGCATGGACTGTTTCGGATGATATTTGGCAGAAGGTCATGGAACGTGATGATGATGGAGGTGGAAGTCTGTGTGTAGATTGTTTTATTGAACGAGTAGCGCGTAAAAACATAAAAGTTTTTCGAGCAGATTTTTTACTCAATATTTTCATTCCAGAACAGGAGGAAAGCAATGCATGACATGGATCTCGAAAACATATTCAAGTACCATTCGCCCAAGAATGATCAGCCGGAACGTTACCAGAAAATTCGTGAGTCAGCCAAGGCTTTCGCACATACCATTATGGATTGTTGCCCTGACTGTGAGGACAGAGATGCCGCTATTATGAAAGTGCGTATGGCAGTAATGACGGCCAATGCCTCAATAGCAATCAATGAGTCAACCACCACCGGATGAATACTTCCTATTTCGCCCGGTCATCTAAAGACCCACGAGCCGTGTCCATCGCTGGCAGAGCTCCAGATTGGTTTCAGGGCAGGGAATACAAGAAACTTGCTCCGAAATATTGGTTTTTTCAGCGATATAAAGAAGATCATGATGAAACCGCATACACTGAGGCCTACCATCGTGAGGTTCTTGATAAACTGGATCCGGCCACGGTCTATGAGGAACTGGGGGGAGATTCCGTGATGTTGTGTTGGGAAGCCCCCTCCAAGTTTTGTCATCGTAAACTGGTAGCTGAATGGTTCAAGGAAAAACTCGGTATTGACGTTTCCGAAATTTAACATTGGCTAACAGTCTCCTATTATTTAATAGGAGACTGGTTTCCAATCTATAGGGGGGCACGATGACGGATTTAATTCTACAAGGGGACGCATTTAAGGTTTTGAAAGACCTTCCTGATGGTTCGGTGGATCTGGTGGTCACATCCCCGCCATATTATGGGCTCAGGGATTATGGCTTGGGGAAAAATGCGCTCGGCAACGAGGTTAACCCTGATGATTATGTGAAAAAGCTGGTAGGTCTGTTCTGCGGTGAAGTACACCGGGTGCTTAAGAAAACCGGGAGCATGTACCTGAACCTTGGAGACAAGTACTATTGCTCTCAGATGGGGTTCCACCGAAGCAACATCAAAAAATATCAGCGTTCAATACATGCCCATTATGGCAAAATGCCCGCTCTTCCTGCCAAGGCCAGTAACTACAGGCAGAACAAGCAACTCCTCCAGCTCCCCTCTGCAATATCTTTGGGTCTTCAAAGGGATAATTGGATACTCCGAAACAGGCTTATATGGATAAAGGGCCTTACCTTCAAATCAAGCAATGGGGTAACCAACCCTGCCAACGACCGGTTCATGACCAAGTCTGAGGAAGAAATTCTCTTTCTTGTTAAGAATCCTCATTACTTTTTCCAAAAACAAGAAAACAGCGCTCTTCGCAGGGGACAGTTCCCGGGGGTTAGAGTGTCCGGGTCTCTGATTTTTTGTCAGAGAGAGCGGTACAAATCGAAGCATCAAGGATCTTTCCCCGAAAAGCTTATCGAGCCCTTCATACGCATATCCTCTAAACCCGGGGATCTCGTTTTGGACCCCTTCTCAGGAAGTGGTACCGTAGCCTTGGTGGCCAAAAAGCTGGGGCGACGCTTCTGCGGGATAGAGCTTTCGAAGAAATACTGCACTGAGTCTAGGCAGAGATTGGATACTCAATATCCAGATGGAGTTGTGTTTACCGTCAAAAAAGAGAGAATTGCCATATCAAAAAGTTTAAATTCATAGATCTCTTTTCCGGCATAGGAGGCATACGGCTGGGTGTGGAGAAAATGGGGGGCAAATGCCTGTTTTCCTGCGATATGGATCCCCACGTTAATAAGACTTATGAAGCCAATTTCCATGAAGATTCTGCCGGCGATGTTACCAAAACAAATGCTAATAAAGTACCTGACCATGATCTGCTTACGGCAGGTTTTCCGTGCCAGTCGTTCTCGGTAGCCGGCAGAAGACTGGGATTTGAAGACACCCGTGGGACTCTTTTTTTCGATGTAGCTAGGATTTTGAAGAATAAAAATCCTTCCATGTTCTTGCTTGAGAATGTCAAGGGGCTTGTTCATCATGACAGTGGCAAAACCTTTAGCGTCATGACTGGTGTACTTGAAGATCTCGGTTACCACATCCACCATGCGGTGTTGTCTCCCCATACCCATGCCAATGTTCCACAAAATCGGGAAAGGGTGTTCATAGTAGGGTTCAAAAAGAAGAGAGACTTTTCCTTCCCGGAGCCTGTGAAACTCACTGTCCCTTGGAGAAGCCTGCTGAGCCGGAAGAAACAGGACACTAAATACTACTATCGGAACGAAAAAAGCCCCTCATATCCGAAAATAAAAGAAGGGGTGATATCGTTAGATTCCATCTACCAATACCGCAGGTATTACATTCGGGAAAACAAGTCGGGTGTGTGCCCGGCACTTACCGCCAATATGGGATCTGGAGGCCATAACGTACCATTGATACTCGACAAATGGGGCATACGGAAGTTGACCCCAAGAGAATGTGCACGCTTTCAAGGGTTTCCTGAAGATTTTGTATTACCTGCGATGTCTGATTCTCATCTGTATCATCAGATAGGGAATTCGGTGTGTGTCCCTCTTGTTAAGAGGATAGTGGAGAGGATCATCACATGATCAGAAACATATCCCTTTTTGATGAGGACGGCTCGGAGCCTCCCAGAGCTTCTTCCAATTTCAAGAATTATTGGATGTTCCCTAGAGCCTTCAGGGGCATTCACAACTTACCCCTCCGTAATGCCTTGGTAACGGTAAATAAAATTCTGGTAGGGAAGAAAAACAGTAAAGATATAGAGAACCTCTTCAGGGAAGAATACAACAAATTAGGCGCCATGTCTGAGGCTGTAGACGAGAAGACCGGGAAAAAGGTCAAACAGAAGGACATTGATACTGGAACGGTGAGAACCGTTTTTGCCGAATTGAAAGCGCTTGGCTTGATATATGAAGACAATGAGGGTCTTTACCAGTTTACTCAAGCCGGCCAGGACATACTCCGATTGAATCCCTTGATGGAAAGGGACTCCAAAGAGATAGATAAGATAGTCCTCAGTGTGCTTATGAGGCACAAATTCTCCAGTGAGTACAGTCGTAATCCCCGGGTAAGGGTTCATCCCAACATCGTTGTCCGACCCTTCGTCTTTCTAATGAAAATGTTCATGGATCCCAGACTTGGATACCACTTGAGCAAGTCCGAGATGTCCATCCCTATCATGCTGTGCAAGTCCTTGGAGGACTATGAGCTATGCATGGAAAGAGTCTTGGAATACAGGAAAACCAAGAACCTGAAGAAGGTTCTTGGTGTCAATCGGATAAAGAACCATGACCATTCTTTTCATCAAATTCTATGCTCAAGAAGCCTCATAATAGAAGAAACGGGTGACCGTCATACCCTGAATCGGGATCACCCTCTTTTAGCTGATGTGGACAAATATGTGGCCGATTACAAAGAGGATGATCATGACATAATGTCCACCCGAGACCATGGGGAATATCTCCGAAGAAGGAGAGTACGCAACCGTATGGACATGGACGTCATCATGGACAGGGTTCGTTCTATGGCATTCATGACATCCTGCAAAGAGGAGCTTCTCTCTAAGCTCAGGGGGTCTGTTTCAGCACGACAAATGACCAAATTCCGCAAAGCCTTGGAACTGATACCCGAGAATGAGATGAAGGATAGTTTTGATGCCAACTTCCTCAAATATATGGGGGACCCTGATGAGGACATCAATGCTGAGGCCTCATTGACAAGTCTGCTGAGGCGGTTCGAGGTTGAGAGCATCCCTACCGGGAGGAAGAGTAACAGCCTCGTCAGGGGCAAGCACTCGGACACTCTTGTGGTTTGCCCACTGGGGCCTGGAATTTTTGACTGCAAATGCAACAAAGCCCATGATTATCGCCTCCCGATAGGTGATCACAGAGCCATGAAGGATTATGCCAAGAGCGTATCTGACTTAATTTCCAGTCTGGGGCTTGATTATGAAACCGGTACGAAGCCATCATTCGTTTGTTTTGTTTCATCAGATTTCCATTCAAACATAAACAAACACTTGGCTAAATTCAAAGAAGAGACAGGCATCCCGGCATCGGCCATAAGTGCATACGACCTAGTCAAAGCATCCCGGATGGATGTGACAGCAGACCAGCTCGAAGAAGTGATGAGCCGAGGAAGGCTACTCACAGGGGAAGATTTCAAGCCAGTTGATAAATAATCTTTTAAATATTGCCCCCAAAGGCTCTATTATTTAGTCGACGTGTTCCCCACAGCGTGGGGATGAACCGCGGTTCGCCTTGGATAGGGGGGAGGTTTTTACCCTCTCCCCTACACTATATTGTGGTTATGAAGATATCTATCCGAAGAACACTTCTGCAGATGATAGGCGTTCATCAGCCAAAGAAATTTGGGGAAAAATGGAGCCTTCAAGAGAATAGCCGTCTCAACAGCATGCTGGATACGGTACAGGAAGAGAGAATCAAGGTTCTTGAACAGATTGCGTATAAGCACGAAAATTTGAAAGATAAAGTACACATGCTCCTCGCCAGGATAGAGGAAAACTACGGCCATGACTACTGGACCGCCGAGCCTAGAACAAACCTGCAGGAGGCGGCACAGGAAGTTGCCAAGCTCATACTTCCCGAGGGATTAGAAATATGACGACGCTATACGACCTCATACATGGGGTTTCATGGGATTCGATAGAGACTGTGCTCCAGGGTCATTACCAAATCAATGACGAGGGCATAGAGAATCACCGAAAGGTTCGTGAACGCATGATGGCCATGGATCCTGTGAGCAATCCAATAACCATTATTTTTGAAACCTATGAGAACGATGAAGATGTCGAAATAAAAATATCAGGGGAGGATGGGACTGTTCTGAGAGACATGCCAGACTTCAAATATATGAATATTCCTGAAAATGATGTTCGGGCATTGACTCCGGTGAGATTCGGCATAGAATTCAAGCCGTGGCAGAAATGGCTCGGCATGGCAGTATCTCCCCAGACTCTTCAAGAATTCTCACCGGAAGAGGTGGTTGCCCACTGCCTGTGGGAGATGACATTTATCAGCTTTGATGAAACTGAGATACAGAACACCATTGAAGACCTTGAAAAGAAAGTCGAGGATATAAAAGCTGGGCGTCATAAGGCCGGCAAACAATTTAAAAGTGTTAAAGAAATGCTGGACTATCTGGAAAGGACACAAGATGACGACGAAGAAAGTGAAGAAGGCTTCCAAAAAGAAAGTCTCAGGGACAAAGACTCAACAAATTATTCCTGACGATGAGAAGAAAAAGAAAAGGAAACTCCGTGCTTTCCTGAAAAAACGGAAATGGCCGAAAGAAGACATTGACGGTGCCATAGCCGAACTATGGCCGACGAAATAAAATGGCAGGGAGATACGAAATAGCCCTCAACAGGGGGCCGAAGAAGGTTATCAATATATCCTTCAAGGCCTACACTGATGATGAGGTTCGAGACATTCTCGAATGCTTAACAAATTTGGTTTCCATTGAGGGCCACGGTGTGGAAATAATGGCCTCTCCGACACTTAAAGGGGCGGACTGTGTGGTCTCTGTCAATACTGATAGGCCCCCACAAAAAGTGGACTCCAAGGCCATGCTCAACGATGATGATATAGCCGGAATTATCAACAAGGATTTAACTAATGATGTTGTCGTCAATCATATAGCCAATAAAGTTGCCTCAAAGCCTTACAGGCAACGTTTGGCATATAAGCGAGACACGTTTAAAGAAGCAGATGAATACAAAGAAAAAAGGAAAAAGTGAACAAGGCACGAATTAAACGATGAACAATGCTATGAACATGCCTGAAAATAAGTATGACTTAAATTCGGAACAACTAACAGCTATATCTGCAAAATCTCCTACCTTGGTGAACGCCTCCGCCGGTAGTGGCAAAACTCGCTGTCTGGTGGCCAAGGCACAATCCCTCCTTGATTCAGGTGTCCACCCCCGAAACATCTTGGCGGTTACTTTCACCAACAAAGCCGCCAATGAAATGAAAGAAAGGCTCAAAAGAGCCTATAAGGGGGACTTGGGCGAGATGCAGGTTTCGACCATCCACTCCATGGGCGTGCGTATCATAAAAAAGTTTCCCGGGGAAGCCGGGCTCCGCGTGCCCTTCAGCATTTATGACGACTCGGAGTCAGTAGCTGTAATCAAAACGCTTCTTAAGGCACGGAAAATTGCTGATGATCCATATACCGTAATGTCCTCCATCAGTCGAGCAAAAGGTGACCAAGCAGAAGACCAGCTGGATGGTTACATTGCAGACATTTATGAACAGTATCAGAAGGTACTCAAATCCAACAATGCCGTTGATTTTGATGACTTGCTCATTTATGCCTATGAGGTATTGCTCGGGGATGCTGGGTCAACTTACTTTTCTGACCTCTGGAAACACATCTTGGTCGATGAAGTACAAGACACCTCACGTTTACAATACGGTATTATTTTAAGCCTCTATAATCCTCAGCAGACCAAGACCCTGTTTATGGTTGGGGATACTAACCAATGCCTCGTAGCGGGGACTATAATCCAATCAGAGTCTAAAAGAACAATTGAATCAATATCTGCTGGGGACACCATAAAAGTAGCTGCGGGCAATAACAAGGTAGTATCAAGACCTGTGAATAAAATTTACTCCCGGGAGGTTAAAAACCTCCCAGTAGTCACGATTAAAACAGAATCAGGTCTTTCTCTGACATCTACCTATGAACATATGCATTTTGCCGGGTTTGAGAGAGTCCCTGAGCAAGAAAAAGATACAAGGCATTACGTGTATCTAATGTTTAGAGAAGATCTTGGCTATCGTGTAGGAGTCACAAAGGATGTAAGAGGAGGAGGAAAAAGGTACCCATTAGTCCACGGATATAAAATACGCTGTAGCGGTGAAAAGGCCGATGCCTTGTGGATTTTGGGCATTTTTGATAGTGAATCAAAAGCTAGGTATCACGAACATTTTTATTCTATCAAGTACGGAATACCTACCTGGATTTTCCATACAAGCTACCGTCAGCTTAAGATTGCATATTGTGATGAAGATATATCCAGATTATTCCATAATCTGGATACTACTACAGGAGCTTTGAAACTGCTGGGTGATTTAGGGCTATTTATTGATTTTCCTCACCATGTTCCTAAGTGTATGAGTAAAAAAAGAAGAAGAAATTTTGCTATAACCCTATGTGGAGACATAAGAGGTTACCATAGATACGCCTTATCAGGGTCTTCTGAGGAAGACCAACTAATCCTTTCTGAAATGGGCTTTAAGACCAGAGCCTCGAAAGCCAGAGGTTTTCGATTAGAAGGCGTATCTACAGACTTACAGACTATATTGGAAATAAAAGATAGGATTGAGCAAAAACTAAAAATCAATGTAATTCAATCGGCTCATTTCACAAAAGGCTTTTCTCTTCCAATGACCCCTGCTTCCCATGTTCTTCCTGGAATGACATGCTTTATAGAAAAAGAGGGAGAAATTTGCACATCTCTTATAACGGAGGTCATTAAAGGAATATACACCGGAACCCTGCATGATTTAGATATTCCTGTCCAGCACAATTACATAGCTAATGGAATAGTCACGCACAATTCGATTTACGGTTTCCGAGGCGCCCGTCCAAGTAACATGCAGGATTTCATTCAGAAATATAATCCTGAGGTAATCAACCTGACGTACAATTACAGGTCATGCCCTTCAGTCATTGCCCACGCCAATGGCTACCTGCAGTATGGGAAGGCCATGGTAGCCAAGTCCGAAAATACTGGCAAGGTCTCTGTGACGGTGTTCCGAAATCAAGAGGAAGAGGCCGAAAAAATTGCCGAGGCTCTCCGGCAGATGGGCGGATATGACCAGACAGCTATCATATACCGAATGAATTCCCGATCCCTGCAATTCGAACGTGCCTTCGTGCGTCACAACATCCCTTACAAGGTCGCCGGTCATTCTTTTATGAACCGTAGAATTTCCAAAGATCTTATGGCGTTTCTTAAGGCTAGTAGGAATCCTTCGGATATGGAGAGCTTCTTACGGGTCGTTAACGTACCTAAGAGAGGCTTTGGGGAAACAAAACAGGAAAGGTTCATGCACGAGGGTATGCCCTATTTGAAAGCCATGGCGACCGAAATGCCGGCCATAGATGAATTCCTGAAAATGTTGACTGATATTAGCCAGATGAAGCCTATGGAAGCCGTCTCAGAGGTTTTGAACAGAACTCGGTATCGGGTTCTGCAGGATAAGAATGATGATAAGGATATGGTAGATGCATTTCTTGATGCCTCATCAGGCTACGAAACCATTGACGAGATGATCCTTGCGGCCTCATTTCTCGAGAGGGACTCCGGCCGGGGCGTGAACTTGGTGACCGGCCACGCCAGTAAGGGGCTGGAGTGGGACAGGGTATTCGTGGTGGGTGTGGAATCTGAGGTATGGCCACACAAGTTGTCCACCGATTTGTCCGAAGAAGAGCGACTATACTACGTCGCGGTTACCCGGGCACGTCGATATCTAAATATCAGCTACTCCAAATCCCGTACCTACCGCGGAAAGGCTATGGATTCATATCCCAGTGCCCTTTTCAACAAAAGCTTTCGGACGCTGACAGGCAAGCCCTACTCATATTAGTGTTGACTCTTATTGAATTTCTGTGTATATTAAGAATAGGATTAAAACCCCTTGTATTTTGCGGAGGAGAAATACTTGGAGTTTTGGCTGTGATGTCGGAGGACAGCAATCCATTACTCAATGTTTCTTTCCACAAAATTTTCCCACACAAAGGGGGGTTAGAATGATTCCACGTTTAGTTATCTTCGGGTTGGGCGTTTCATGTTCACTAGCTACTGCGGCTTTTGTCGCCGGTGCCGTTATTGGAACAGCAGTTATAATCGGAACCGTGTATGGTAGGAATACCGCGTGAAAAAGTAACCTTCAACGCTGAATAGAAAAATGGGGATGGAAACTACCAAGTCTCCACCCCCATTTTATTGACTCTAAGAGGAGATCAGAGCCATATTCCCTTGTTTGTCCAATCGTCACTTTCCCTGCGTTCTATAACGAATGATGTGCCATCAATTTTAAGACGCCATGACCCATTCGTGTTTTCATCTCCGAAATACAGAGCAGAGGCAGAAACCAATCCAATGTCTCCACTAACATCAAGCCTGAGAGACGGCACTGTTCCTATACCTACATTTGTACCATCGTGTTGTACGGGGCTACTACCCAATGAAGTAGCATCGGTAAATGTAGCAAAGAAGTTTGGAGTACCACTAATAGTATTTGGCCCCGCAATTCCGGTCTCACCGGCCACGCCGGTCTCACCCTGAAGGCCTTGGATGCCAGTAATGCCTTGGATGCCAGTAATGCCTTGGATGCCAGTAATGCCTTGGATGCCAGTCTCACCCTGAAGGCCTTGGATGCCAGTAATGCCTTGGATGCCAGTAATGCCTTGGATGCCAGTCTCACCCTGAAGGCCTTGGATACCCGTTTCACCCTGAGGTCCGGTTAATCCCATATCTCCTTGAACACCGGTTTCACCTTGAACACCTTCCACACCGGTTTCACCTTGGACGCCGGTTTCACCTTGAGGTCCGGTTAATCCCATATCTCCTTGAACCCCAGTTTTTCCTTGAATGCCAGTTTCCCCCTGAGGTCCGGTAAGGCCTTGATCCCCCTCTATGCCGGTCAAGCCTTGAAGTCCTACTCCGGTCAAGCCTTGAGGCCCTGTAAGGCCTTGTTCGCCCTCTATGCCGGTCAAGCCTTGAAGTCCT
>Ga0307376_10002520_pt1 | contig 17902 bp, 27 predicted proteins | sample TR2MG_FD_202536 | JGI IMG/M metagenome (GOLD analysis project Ga0307376, IMG submission 202536) | Soil microbial communities from Risofladan, Vaasa, Finland - TR-2 | ecosystem: Environmental > Terrestrial > Soil > Coastal area > Acid sulfate soil | place: Finland: Risofladan, Vaasa | collected...
GGAGTGATGGATGAAGAAGATTTTGGGCTTATTGGTGTTGGCAGTAATGCTAACTGGATGTTTGATAAGCGCAACAGAAGCAGGATTAAGGCATGAAGAGAAAATGACAATACTAAAAATAGGGATGGAAAGAGAGGGAGCGTTAAGAACCATGCCAGAAGAAGCAACCTTACTTACTACTTATAGTAACGGTTGGATTAAATTTGAGCTTGAAGGAGTTGAATATTTGTATCGCCAGTTTTATCATAATTCTTGTATAACGGCGATACCTAAGTAAAACGATGGGGTCTAGGCAAATTGGTAACGCCGCTTGTCTTATAAACAAGTGATGTTCGGGTTCAAGCCCCGAGGCCCCTATATGCCGCTATGGTGGAATTGGCAGACACATGACGCTTAAAACGTCACGATTTATTCGTCCCGGTTCAACTCCGGGTAGCGGCAGATGAAGAAAATATACCTCAACAAAGAGGCGTTTGAAAAGTTAATTAAGTGTTTAGGTAATCCACCTGAACCAAATGAGGCTCTTATCAATTTATTGAGGGGCCAGACCAACCAGTCCGGGAGAACGTCGTCCGAGAACCTACCTTCGGGTGAACCAGACGTGACAGCTGGAGAGACAGCATCTATTGAAGAAAATGAACAGTAAAATAAGTAGGCTCATAATGTTATATAACCATTCGGATGGATGGTTTTATGAAAAGAAAGTATATGCTAGTTGGTTTCGTCATACTTATGTAGTAGAAATATATACGGGGGAAATTAAAGATAGGTATTATTCATATTCAAAAATGTGGGAGAGAATTAGTAAAATCAAAAAAAATGAACGAGAAAATAGAAGGTCTGTGTAGATTGTTTGGAATACAGAAAAGATCTTGGGTTTTTTTACAAGGTAGTCATTTTGAACAATTTTATGTTTATTATGAAGATGCAGAGTATTTACCTTTATCGTTTGATTTACGACGATTTGGTGAAAGAACAATATACATAAAGATATGAAAAAGATAAAAGAATTAATATCAATGTTTAAAGATTATCGTTTTGTTGTTTTTTACTATGAATATTGTAGTTTTTTTTGTGATAATGATAAAATAATGGTTAAAGAGAATTGACAAAAAGTAATTTTTGAATTATAATTATAAAAATAGAGGGATGGTCTAATTGGCAAAGACAGGAAAAACACTCTGTTGTCGATTGTTCCCTGGAAGCAGTGGCGTAGGTAGCAGATACATCGAATATCAATCGCCGGATTGTGGGTTCGAGTCCCACTCCCTCTAATAACAGGTATTTAATTAGCAAGGAGATGAAGGATGAGTCATTTTTCAGTAATGGTGGTCGGAGAAGACGTGGAAGAGCAGCTTGCTCCGTTTATGGAAAATTGTTGTGAGAAACCAGACAAGAAGTACATGAAGTTTAATGACATAGAAGACGAAGAAAGAAACAAATACGAAAACGAAACTATAGAAAAAGTAGTAATGCCAGACGGCAGACTTCTTAACTCTTGGGATAAGGAATTCCAAGTAATAGGAACATTTGGTATCGGAACTGGAACTCACAAAGTACCAGAGGGACTAGAGAAAAGAGAAGTTCCATTTACTGAACTGTTTTCTTCTTTTGAAGAGTACATGAAAGAATGGTGCGGATATGAAGCAAGAGATCCAGAAACAGGAAGATATGGATACTGGCAGAATCCAAATGCAAAATGGGACTGGTATGTAATTGGTGGTAGATGGAAAGGATATTTTGTCCGTAAGGATGGAACAGGAAAATCTGATTGCTTAACAAAAGGTGAAATTGATTTTGAGAAAATAAAAGCCGATGCTTTCGATGAAGCTCTTGAAGAGTATGATATGGTTGAGGAAGCTTTTGGTGGAATAATCCCAGTACTAGAATATTTTTGGAAAGATGTTCTTAATGACGAGAAATTCAAAGACATGACAATTGAAGAAAAGAGAGTGTTTTATTACGATCAAGAAGCAATGAAGAGAAAAATAGAGGTAGCGCATAATTTAGAAAAAAACAGCAAGGCTTATGAATATCTTCTATGGGGAGATATTGAGAAATACCAAATCCCTAGAATTGAATTTGCTGCCAATGCAGCTAACGGAGCAATAGCCTCATTTGCTATTGTGAAAGATGGCGTGTGGCACGAAAGAGGCGGAATGGGATGGTGGGGAATAGTGTCCGATGAGAAAGAAGTATATAGTTGGTATGATGAATTTCAATCTATTATAGATTCTGCCAAGGACGATGAACTAATTACCTTGGTTGATTGTCATATATGAAATTAAAATTTATCGCTAGGCGTTGTCCTAAATGTCATAGCTGGAAATCTAGTAAAGAAGATTTATTCACAGATGAATCTGGTATATCTAGAAAGCTTTATACCTATAAAGGGTGTGGTGAAGAGTGGGTGGTGATTAGTGAAAGCCTTTTTTAACATAGTGTAAATGTAATAATAGGACTTGACAAAAATTGTCAAATCGTATATAATTAATTAAAGGTGGTGAAGGTAGCAGATACTTCATTCATACAAGAAACAAACTGCTGTCGATTGTTCCCCTTTTGTTCTTTGAGAAAAATTGTTCGTGGTGATAGAAGGCAGGTACTTCGCAAATTGATTGCCCGGGGCCTCTTCCTTCCCTTACGTCCTTAAGCGTAGTAAAATAAGTGGACGTTAAATTAGGTAAGCTATGACGGTTAGGTAGATCCGTTGCTGCGTTCGCCTGTTCCCGAACTTTTTTATAAAATATTCGCTGTGGTGTAGTGAACGGCTACTTCAATTAATAGTGTTTAATTCCGGTTTGCCCCCGCTAAAAGGCTGTCTGTTTGCGACTGTTCCCAGCTTTTTGTTCTTTTACATAAAAATAAATCCGTGGTGTAGTAGACAGTTACATCGTATTATAAACGAGTGGTCGTTGGTTCGAACCCAACCACCCCTGGAAACAGGGATGTAGCTCAGATGGCAGAGCACTGAAAATATCTGTTTGCGTCTGTTCCCGGTATTTTAACAATATAGACTGTGGTGAAGAGGGCGGTTACTTCAATGAACATGAAACCAATACCCGCTTTCGATTGTTCCCAGTTTTTATTTAACATTTACAGCCGTGGTGCAGTAATCAATTACACCGGATTTTTCATGGTTTCGATACTATGCCTATATTATATATAGGAAAGCTTGATTACGAATATTCCCGGCTTTTTTTGTCGGTGATAAATAAGGAGGTGCTAAGATGGCACAGAAAAATGTAAAGAGAAACACAGAAACTAAGAAGACCCATGAGGGTGCTCCTGCAAAGCGTATTGATGCAGAAATGCAGCTAAGACGCTCTGTATTGTCATGCCTTTTATGGGAAGACCAGTTCTACGAAGATGGTGAGAGTATCGCAAAGAGAATCGCAGATGGTGTTGCCAATGTTGATGAACAGATCGTTCTCGATTTGGCAAGAGAGGCGAGAACTCGTTTCAACCTGCGCCATGTACCTCTATTGCTTCTTCGTGAAGCAGTTCGTAATGGTGCGAAGATTGCGGACGCTCTTGCTGATGCGATTCAGCGCCCAGATGAGCTAACTGAATTCCTTGCTCTTTATTGGGGTGAGACAAAGGAAGTTGAAAAAAACTTTGATGTTAATAGATATCCTTGGGGTCCACAGACTGTAAAGGAAATTGAATACACTTACACCAAGACCCCTCTTGCCGCACAGGTTAAGAAGGGTCTGGCAAAGGCATTCACTAAGTTCGATGAGTATCAGTTGGCAAAGTACAATCGTGATACTACGGTAAAACTTCGTGACGTATTATTCTTGACTCACCCAAAAGCAAAGGATGCGGAGCAACAGGAGATGTGGGACAGATTGGTAGAGGGAAACCTCAAGGCTCCTGACACTTGGGAAAATAGACTATCTGGTGGAGAGGACAAGAAGGAAGCTTTCGAGACTCTTCTTCGTGAGAATAAGCTAGGTGCTTTGGCATTGCTTCGTAACCTTAGAAATATGGTTCAGGCAGATGTTGATAGAGATCTAGTAACCGAGGGACTTGTAAGAATGAAGACAGACCGTATTCTTCCATTCAGGTTCATTGCTGCTGAAAAGTATGCTCCAAGCTTCTCTGCCGATATTGAGAATGCCATGCTTCGTTCTCTAAGGGAACATAACAAGTTTAATGGCAAGACCATCATTCTTGTTGACCATAGTGGTAGCATGGTTGGTTCTAAAGTATCTGAAAAGTCCGAACTTGATAGACTTGATGCGGCCTCCGCTCTTGCTATTCTTGTTCGTGAAATTTCCGATGCTCGTGTATTCAAATTCTCTGAAAGAGTTGAAGAGGTTCCTAACCGTAGAGGTTTTGCACTTCGTGATGCTCTTACCAGTGGATACCATGGTGGAACAAAAATAGGTGATGCAGTCAAGAAAATGAATGAGATTGGTTACGACCGTCTTATCGTTTTCACCGATGAGCAGTCTCACGATAGGGTTCCTGACCCAGTAGGAAAGGCTTACATGGTTAATGTTGCTTCTTACGAGAACGGCGTTGGCTATGGTAAGTGGAATCACATCGACGGCTTCTCTGAGGCTATCATTGATTACATCTTTGAGTATGAAAAGGAATTTGCGTAGAAATATGGGCATGGGGAAACCCATGCCCTTTTTATTGGAGGAGAAGATGAAGACGATTGAAGAAAGAATAGAAAGATTGAACAAGATAGAAGAAAAAGGTGAAAAGACATGCCAGCTAATGTAATGGACAAAGAATGTAAGAATCTAGTTAATGCTATCAACATGGTTCCTGGCCTACATACAACCGAAAGTTGTTGTGGGCATGGAGAAATACCTTTCCATATATGGTTACGACCGGAAAAAATGAAAAATTTGCTCCCTATGCTTTATTTTCTTGATACCTGTCATAGTGGAATCGTTGGATGGAGTTGTGAATGTTATACAGATTGTGCAATGCATGGTGTAACATTTATGGTAGAAGGACCAGTTGGAGATTATGAAGGTGCAGATAAGATAGCCGAGTATATAAGGGAAATGTGTGAATCTGGTCATGCAAAAGAAGTACTAGATGAAAGAAATGAATGGGGAAGATATTTAGATGAGTAAAGATTTTTGGGCAGAAAAATACAGACTAAAAGATAAAGACGAAAATTTTGAATCTCCGTCTGACAAATATTCTTTGACTATCCAATATTTTGGAACTGGCCCTGGAACATGGAATGTATCAAAAGGAATAGCTAGGAAGGGAAGCAAAATAGTTGCTGAGGTAAATAGAAACCATTCTTGTTTTTGGTATGAATGGGTTGAAGACCATCCTAATGGAAATGATTATCTTTTGTGTGGCGAAGATTATCAAGGACAAACAATCATCAATCTAACAGAAGAACGTGTTATTAACTATTTGCCAGAAGAGGCTAAAAATGGATTTGGTTTTTGTTGGATTAATGTAGATGGTTCAGAGAAAACTAAGTTAATTGTAGAGGGATGTATTTGGGCTGCGCCGTATGAAATCATTGAATATGATTTTAGTGATCCTGAAAATCCTCCATTCGCTATTTTAAGTAGAAAATACGATGATGGTGATTGGGACGAAGAAGATGACGATTGAAGATCTCCTAGTTAAGGAAAGCAAATGGCAAGATGATCCTCGTGGACCTTGGGGCACTCCAAAGCCTTTAAAGATAGGAAAAGTAACAAATCTAGAGTACCCAATTTCTCAAATCAAGAGATGGTTGTGGTTGCGAGGCGCAAAATACGATATAATGAAGAGAGGTATGTTCATGAAACGGTTATAACTATTTAATTAGGAGACCATTAATGAGCAGAAGCTACAAAAAAACCCCTGGATGGACCGACCAAGGACAAGGCAAGCGTAGAAAATACTATAAGCGACTTGCCAATAAAATAGTTCGTAAAACTAAATTTTCTCAAAACGGTGGATGGTATAAAAAAACAAATGGTCTTGCTTACGATATTTGTGATCACAAATTTCTATACTATTCCCAACAAGATGTTATTAATTCAATACTTAGACATATTAGAAAAGGTTTTGTGGCACCAGAACCACTGTATAGATATTACATGAAATAAAACTTGAAAAAAACCAATAGAAATGGTATAATTATATAGAGGGTGGAGAAAGATGCTAAACGGAGAAATTAAAAGAATTCTTAAAGACCTTAAAAATAGGTTAGATGGAGAAATAGGTGCTACTCAAAACTATAAGAGAAAACAAGATTTGATAAAAGTATTTAATCATGTAAGTATGGCTTATGGATTGGCTAAAAATTTCTTGGAAGACGAAGATGCTCCAAAAACTCCAGGCTATAAAATGGATGACATAAAAGGATGAAATAGGTTTCCCCTGTCGCCTTAAAACAGGTTATAGTGTCGGCTATCCGCAAGTGCTAATCTTTAAATACCGTGTAGTAAGTATATACTTACTCTACAAAAACATATAATATAAAGCACTGAGTTAGATGATAGCCGAACACTTTTTTTGAAATTAAGAGAATATAATGGAGAATATGTTATTTAGAAAAATATTGTTAGGTACTTGGATTTTCTTATTAATAACAAATATATTGGGTATATTTATTATAAATATTCCAAATAAAGATTTTGGTTTTAGTTTTCGCTCTAGAGTCATCTGTACACCTATTGTTATTTATTCTATAATAATAGATGCGAAAAAAATTTACAAAAATCGAAAAAAATAGTATAATTAATTAATAATAGAAAGGGGGTCGTATGAATTTCGATTTTGTTGATGGCTTAAGTCTTGAGGAGTGTCAAGAACTTAAGGATCTGGTTTCTGCTAGACTTAAGAGTCTAAAGGAAATTAACAAAGCAAAGAAGGGCGAGGACAAGGAAGAGCGCGAAAAGTTTGCCAAGGAAAACTTGAAGCCCGGTGATAAAGTATCATTCTTTTACAAGGATGCTACCTGCGAGGGAGAAGTGGTAAAGCTGAACGCAAAGACTTTCACCGTATCATTTGAGTTTGAAGGTGAAGACAAGACCCTTCCAAGATTGTATCATCTGTTTATTGAAACAGTAGAACAGTCGGAGTCCGAGGTCGCATAAATTGTGCTGACCGAATGAGGGGGGCGAAGGCCCCCTATTTTTTTAATGGGGTAAGGGTGTATGCCGAAAGTGGAATTAATAAAACAAAAATATAGTCTTGTAGGTTCTAATATTTTTTCTCCCGAAAATAGGGAAGTTGAGGAACTAAAATCAGAGTGGATGAGGCTTTTCAAAGGTAGATATGTTATATCATTTGAAAGGCTTATTGGTGTTAGGTTTTCCATACATAGTTTTGGAAATGAAGCATACAAATTGTATGATGAACATGGAAGTGAAATAACAAACACAAATGATTTCTTTGGAATAAAACTTTTCTTTGATTTGAAATATAAAGAAGAGATAAAAAAACTGAGAAATATATTTAGTGGAGTAGGTTTTACTTTATATGCCGTGCTTGTTGGAAACGAATTAGATAACAGGATACAGTATTTTAAAGAAGAGGAAGAAAAGAAAATTCTATTCCAGGACATATACCTAAATGGCAATTGGGTAAATTGGGATGACTATTATGAAATAATAGTTAAGGGGTTAAGTTTACCTTCTGTACCTGTCATATTTGAAGATAATCTAAACCAAGAAAAACTTGATGGTCTTCTTCAAATAGTAAAAGGAAAATCCACTTACGCAGAAGTAGAAACACCGATATATGGTGTAGAAATAAGGCCGCTTCTAGAGGATGAATATAACTCCCGTAGATTGATTGCGAAGATAACAAATCCAAAGTTTCATCCGGTAGTAGAGGTGGTGAAAAAAGAAGAAACTTTGTATGAAAAAATAACAAAGACAGAAAAAATAAACCTGAACGAACAAGCTGATATTTTTCTAGAAAGTCAAGTAGATGATATAGAAGTTGCCCTATGGGAACATCTAATGGAAAATAAAAACGGACAAAATAGAGGAAGCATTTTCTCTTCTATAGTTGGAATTTTTACAGAGACCAATAATAAAAACATAGACGAATTTTGTCTAAAGCATGGAATAGATAAGAAGAGATTTACCAAAGCACTAAAAAAGAAACTACCAAGAATTATAAGGGAGAAACTTAAGCTGCAATGAACGAAGTAGATATTAAAAACTTTGAAATCATAGAACAACTAGTAAAGGACAATTTTTTCCTTTCTCAAAAAAGCTACAAAACTTTTGTGGAAAGACTACATCATCCACAAATAGATGATATACTCTTGGGAAAATTAGGTGATGACCTGAGAAAAAGAATTAAACTTGATAATGGAATAATTTCTAGCATGGACCCTGGATGGTCTTTATTCTATAATACCTTAAATTCGTTTGTTGTAGAATATGACATACAATATGATGATTTTCTGAACGGACATATAGATGTCAAAAAGAATAAAAGAAAACTATCAAAATTAGCTTTTGAATTTTATGTGGATGAAGAAAAGGGAGTTCCTTACGGTTCCTATTCTAAAATTTCAGACATGGACAAATTGTTTTATAAGCTTTACTGCTGTAATCCGAATGCTCCAAAAAGTCCATACAATGCAACTAAAGAAGAACTTAAGAAAACGATAGTTAAGTTTGTTGCCGACTCTCTTGGTAAGAAATTACGCAAAGACATTCAGGTAGTTCTATCTCTCAACTTTGCTGACTGGTTTCTTTGTTCGACAGAAGAAAGTTGGTCTAGTTGTATGAGCCTTGAAAGTGACTATGAAGGATCTTTCTGGGCTGGACTTCCCGGAACCATTATAGACAAAAACAGGGTAATGGTATATATCACAGATGAGAGAAAAAAGACATATCTAGAAATAGAAACAGATAGATTTTTATCTAGAAGTTGGGCTATTATAGATGATAATGATTCTTTGAACTTCATAAAATTTTATCCAAATAGTTTTAGTAATGAGAAACTTCTGATAAAAACAATAAAAAAAGAAACTGGTATAGAAGTAGAAACAGGGAAAGAGTTTACTTCAAAACATAGTCTTGATTTGTTGAAGTTTGATAGTGGAGATAGTTGTTTTATTTATCAAGATAACTCCCGCTTTGCCGATGATTTTAAGTTACGAGGCAACCTAGGTCGTGGAGGATATTTTGTCTTTAGAAACGATAAACAAATAAAAGACTCAGAGATTTTCTCTTATTCAAACGGATTAACCAATCTATCTGAATCTGGTGAATCTATTGGAATTTATTACGAAGAAGAGTGCAGAGAATATTGTTCCGAATGTGGTACAAATATATCAGGTGACAATATATACTCTAATGATAATGGTGATATTTTCTGTAGTTATTGTTTCAATGACATTTATTGCGACTGTTACAAATGTGGAAGAGTTACAGAGGTGGAAGAGTTGATAGAAAATGTTGATGGAGAGTTTATTTGCAATAGGTGTTTTGATAGATATTATGCAACTTGCGACGAATGTGGTGATGTGTTCGAGAATCAACAAATTACTACCGTGGATAATAAATATTTTTTGTGCTCGGATTGTATGTGTGAAAAATATTACATGTGTGAAACATGCGAAGAATTTGTAATGCATGGAGATGGAAATGGAACACTCTGTAATGGATGCCTAAAAGAAAAGACGGCGTGAAATTTTACAAAAAACGAGAAATGTTGTATAATAAGAAAATGAGGCGAAATGGATAAGAAACTTTTATTAGATATATTTAGAGTTCCTTCAATGAGTGGAAGCGAAGAGGGAATGGCTTTTTATATAAAAGAATATCTCAAAAAATTAGACATACCATTTAAGACAGATGCGATTGGAAATATATTCTATTATGAATATGAAGGCAAGCCGCTGTTAAGTGCTCACATGGATTCCGTTCAAGATATTGATGATGCTAGTCTTACTAGATTTATCAAGATTAGAGGAAACAGGGTTCTTAGTGGGTATGGTGTAATTGGTGGAGATGACAAATGCGGAATTTATATAATTCTTCAATTGTTGAAAAGTATGAAAGTAAACTTCCTGTTTACCGTTGAAGAAGAAACAGGAGGAGCTGGTTCAAGAAACTTTATTAAAGACAACGATATTTCTCATTTACCATATGGACTCATTCTTGATAGAAGAGGTAGTGGAGATATCATATGTGAATTTAATGAGTATGGAACACTTGAATTTGAAAAGGTCTTGGAAGGAATTGGGGAGCCATTTGGATATTCAAAAAATACAGGAACATTCTCTGATGGAGATTATATTAGCGAACAAATAAGTTGTGCCAATTTAAGTGTTGGTTATTATAATTGGCATTCTAAAACAGAGTTTGTTGATTTAGAAGATTTGGAAAGAGCCTTTGACTTCACCTATGCAATAGTAACGAATGTAACAGCCAAGTTTGATAAACCGGAAAAAGACCTTAGTGGATACAATAAGTTCATAGGAAGACATGATTATATGTATGGTATGGATGAGTCGTTTTATGAAGGAATAGAAGAACAAAATTATTGTGATTTTTGCGGAAATGGAACATTGAAATGGAAGAAGTTGCGTTCCATAAATAGAATTGCTTGTGAGGAATGTTTTAAAAAACTAGAAGATGAAATTCTTTATGGAAGTGATTTTATAAGTAATGACGCAGACATGATACTTGATGAATATTATGATAATTAGAGGTAATGAATGTTAGGGAGGATATTTATAATATGTGCTTTTGTTTTAGGCGCATTATACTTAATAGGAAAGTTCCCAAGTGCGGCCCTTGTCACTATGGCATTAGGGCTTGTGTTTATGTTCCTGCTTTTTAAAGATGTTGATTAGTAAAGTTAATGGTAAGGAGTTTTAAATGGCAAAAATTACTATAGAACTAGATAAAATTACTAATATAAAAAGTGGAACAGCGGTTAAAGGAAAGAAGCCTGAAAATTTAAAAGCAGGGAATAATCTAAAAATACCTGATACTGGTCCTGGCTCAAAGAGTGGAGGTTCTATTACCAAAATAGAACAACCCATACAACCAAAAGGTTAAACATATAATTGATGATGAGGGAGGGTGTTGGTGTCTAATCAAGAACTAAAGAACAAATTTGAAATCTATAATTTGGTAGAGAAATATTTTGGTTTAACAGAAGAAAGTGAAAAACTGTTTAAGTATAGACTTTTTCAAAATCCACACATAGCACCGGAATATGCAAAAATTCTAAAAGACTCAAAAGACCTCAGAGCTAGATTTGATATAGATGGATCTAAGTTCAGAGAGGTTAATGACGAAGGATGGAAACTGTTTAGAGAATATTTTTATGATTTTACCTCATATACGAGAATGACTTATGAAAGTTTTATGGAGAACAAAATCAGATTTCCAGGAGAAAATCAAGATTTTAGATTGAAAAAAGCACTCGAAAAATTCTACATAGGTATGCAACTTAAAAAGGTAAATATTGATGTATTCATACCACATTTTTTGAATATTTTTTCCGTTTTATGGGTAAAAGGAGAAAGGGAAAAAAATAGTTGGTCGTACTATGTATCAAAAGCAGATGAGATAAGGTTTATAACTTATAGAGAATATAATAATTTTCTTGGTTCTACATTTCCACGCGAAAATTCAACAAATCAATATATTCAAAATGTAGGTGGTTCATTCATATCCAATGAATGTAAAATTTCCATGAGTGATGAATATATAGAACTTGTAAAAAATCACATCAAGAAATGCATGGAAGAAATTGGTGCAATAAGATTACCCACTAAGCAAAAGCTTCAATTAGTTTTGTCGCTTAATTTTGCTGACTGGTTCCTTTGCTCTGCTGCCGAAAATGGATGGTCTAGTTGTATGAGCCTTGAAAGTGACTATGAAGGATCTTTCTGGGCTGGACTTCCCGGAACCATAGGTGATAAGAATAGAGCACTGATCTATATAACGGATGGTAAAAAGAAAAACTATGGTGGTATAGAGACAGATAGATTTATATCTAGAAGTTGGGCTTTCTTGGTTAGAACTGGAAAAAAAGAAAAGAGTAAAACAAAACTTCATGTATCTGTAGAATATCCAGTTGATGCTGGCATAGAAGAAATGGCAGAAAAACTTTTTGGAATAGAAATTATAGAAAGCGAAAAATTTAAGTCTAGATATTACTTTGAATTCTTATACCATGATTGTAGGGGAGAGGAAGTATCAGCTAGTGTGTATAATGATACAGTTACTCCAAAAGTCGCAACTAAAAACAAAGCAAAACACAACATAGGAAAGTATGGGTATTATGTAATTGGTGGAAATGGAGTAATACGACACAAAAGAGTTAAAGGCAAAATGTGTATGAAAAGTGATGATAGCGAATACTTTAATTTTGGTGGAGGTCTATCGGCATTAATGGATAGAGATGGAATTATTACAAATTACTTTTCTCCATATCATGATGACTATTATGAAGATGAATACGACGAAGATGATGACAATTATTATGATGAAGAGGCTATTTAAAAGGATTGCTTAATGAACGATGTTGACATAAACAATTTTCGTATAATAAAAGATCTTGTTAGTAATCGTTTCTCTCTTGATGAAGAAAGCTTATCAAGATTCAATAGAGAAATAGAAAACAAATATGTCGATAGCGCGTATAGAGAAGCTATCGGTGACTCTAAAGATTTGAGGCTTAGGGTTCCCGTGAGTAGGGAATTCATAGAATCTCATGATGAAGGGTGGAAAAAAATAAACAACGCTTTCCCGTTATTCTGTAAGGAGGTTGGGTTAAAGTACTCAAGCTATAAAAACAATAGAGTAGAAATGGGAAAAAATATATTCAAGTTAGAAAAAGCTTTGCGTGTATTCTATATGGAAAACGAAGAGCGATTTGAAACACTTCTTGAATCAGCAATTGTAAAAGACATATTTAGATACGGTTATGATAATTATGAAAAAAAGGCCGTTACAGAAACCGCAATAAAAGAAATACTTTATGCTGCCGGTCTTGTTAAGTTTCCAAATGTTATGAATCCAACAGTGGTTCTATCTCTCAACTTCGCTGACTGGTTTCTTTGTTCGACTGCTGAAAAGTGGACTAGTTGTTTGAATTTAGATAGCAACTATAAAGGGGCTTATTGGGCAGGGTTGCCTGGAACAATAATAGATAGAAATAGGGCAATGGTATATCTAACAGATGGAAGAAAGAAAGAGTTTAAAGGTATTTCCGTAGATAGAACGATAGCAAGAAGCTGGGTTCTTTTAGATGAAAATGACGAAATAAATATAGTAAGAATATTTCCTGGAGAAATCGCAACCATAGACTTATTCAAGGACCAACTTTGCGATAAAATAAAACCCATAGATGATGAGAAAAGATTTAAGGCTAAGCACAAAGTAAAACTTCTTTTCTATGAAAACGATTATAGCTGTTTTATATATCAAGACTTAACCAAGTTCACAGATGCAAATGCTGATGGCGATACTTCCATAGAACACATAAACGAAGGTTGTGGAGGCATGTTTACAGTAAATAGATATGATTCTTCTATGATAGAAGAACCAATATTTTCATTCAGCGGAGGACTTTCTGGACTTATAACGGATGATTCAAAAATAACAGATATAAGAGCAAAGCATTGTGAAGATTGTGGAAATAGTATCTATGGAAACGTGTTTTATATAAGAGAAATCCCATACTGTGAAGATTGCTATTATTCAAGAATTAGAATATGCGATCATTGTTCTTCCGAACATTCAAACGCTGAAGACCTATTCTACAGCACAGCAAATGAACTTAGTATTTGTGAGGATTGCTATGAAAATCAAGCTTCTATCTGTGGCATTTGTGGTGACTTATACACAGATGAACATTTGTTTATGTTAAACGGAGAATTGGTTTGTAGAGTATGTCTTACAAACAGTGGACAGTCTATTTGCTACTCTTGTGGAAATACATTCCAAAGTAATGGTTATGATGAGCTTTGTAGTTCATGCAGTGAAAGAACACCACAACGGTCACACATAACACTGGAAAGAACTGCATGGATAGATGGAACCCAATCTACAGAATGATAAAAAAGCCTCCCATATGGGAGGCTTTAGTTTTATGTGAACTTTATTATTGTATCGTTGCACCAGGACTTAGTATGTTGATGCTAAGTTCTATAATCTCAATGGTTCCAGTAGGAACAAGTTGAATAACACCCTTCATTATATTCTGTGCAATTAGGTCTGCTGTATTGGTTGTTTCATCAATTGTTACCCTGTAGTCGTCAAGACCATTTGCTTGTCTAATTGGCTCAAGTATTGAGTTGATTAGATTAGTTGCTCTTGCCCAAGAATCAGCATTGTGTGGTTCAAATACTATTTGATCCATAGCTGTCTTGATAAGCTTCTTTGCGTATATTACCATTCTTCTAACGTTCACTCTATTGAGCGCCGTAGTAGCTCTAAGTAGTGTCTTTTGTCCGAAGATTTCAAGACCCTTAGAAGCAAAGTTTACTATTGGGTTGATTGCATTTAGATCTCCATAGAGGACTTCTCTTTGTGCAAAAGAAGGTGAAGTTTCATAATCGAATGCTAAAATCTTTCCTCTTACATCTCCAGCGCATGCATACCAAGGTCCATAATTTCTATCTACTTCAAGATACTTTTCTGCTACAAATACTGATGGTGGGCACCATACATACTCTGAGACATTAACATTATAGTCTTTCAACCAAGGCCAATATGCTGCGGCATAAGAAGTGTTTAAGGCAGTTGTTCTTCCTTGAGAAGCAGTACCATTGTGCCAGTTAGCAACATTCGTATAAGAAAGACCGTAAGGTGGGTCAGCTATATAGATAAAATCTTTCCTATATGCGGCAAGTGTTACAGCTGCATCTGCTACTGCTTGTGCGCTTGAATCTGGTGTTATCAATATGTGGTAATTCCATAGTTCATCATTAGCAAGGTCGCTAGTTGTTGATAGTGCTGCTACAAGTAAGGCACTATCTCCGTTTGTTGGAACCCCATCTGCTCCAGGTCTGAAATCATACCCTGTAGTTTGACTATCACCAGCTGTCCAAGTATCACCAGTGATATAGTAATTAGTATCTCCAGCCGTATCTCCTTCGCCTATAACATAGGTTCCAGCAGTAATTACAATAATACTATCGCCATCGCCACCACCACCACCATGAGTATCAACAGAAAAATAAGAAGAACCGCCGTTATCTTCATCGGCATTAATCTTTGTTTCGAAGAAGTTAGTATCTCCACTATTCCAAGATATGTCGTTAAATGATTCAAGTAATGTACTGTCGCCGCTATAAAAATCTATATCCCAATAAGTATCACCTACAGGATTTGCTCTTGAATTAATGTTTATAAAAGAACCATTCCACCCACTTCCAAATTCATCTATCGAAACTCTTACTCTATAAGAGTCACCACTATCTCCGGTTATTACACTTTCTGCACGTGCAGCAGTATCGCCACTCGTTCCAGCCGTATCTCCTACTCTATAGTATATAATTTTGTTTGTTTGATTAAATGCTCTATAAACTGCTAGATGCGAATATGGTGAATCTGGTGGTGGAGTTCCATATGTACTTATAAATTCTGTCTTAGAAGTTATAGTAACTGGTTCATTCAATTTTCCTTTCTCTCCATATCCAACGACAGCCAGTATAGTATCTGCACTAGTGACAGCATATCCTGATTTATCTTTTTCTTTTAAAGTTACAGAAGGACTTTTAGCCATTTGTCTTTTCCTCCAAAATATTTTCTTTCACTTTTATCTTTACATCTATAGAGATATGAAAAGAGGAAGCTATTTTATTTCTCTTATTTTTATTAAACCACGCTTTTCTATGTTTTTCATTTGGTCGGTATACTCTTCCAAAATAGCCGTTCCCCGTTGTGGTATTCGTATTTCATTTGCACCAGAGATAAGTCTTACTGGCTGAAAAGTTAAATTTTTTACTTTATAGCTCATTATTTAATGTCCTTCACTTGGTCTATGTCTATATATATGTCCTCGTCGTTTTCGGTTACTTTCGTGCTTACTTCCGGAGAATCCTTTTCCTCAAGAGGATAGTTAGTAGTAAAAGTAACTTCCGTGTCTCCTGTCTTTCCATAACTGATATCGTAGTCTCCAAGTTCTGTATCTCCAATAGCAGAATAAGTAAGTTCCCAGTCTTCGATGGATTGAATGAATTCGTATTCCCTAGGAACATATGCTCTTGGAACTATTAAATCTAATCCAAACCTTACTACCCTATCTTGAGCATCTCCTGGCTCAAGATTGGTTTCATTTCTTGGATCTGTTGAAACTATTTCCATCCACTGACTATCTACATTCATCACCCCTCTTTTGTTAAAAGAAGCATCCTTTAATATTTGATACAGAATAATATCCATATCGGACATTTTTACCGTTCTTATTGTTACATTGTATGTTAATTTATACACCAAAGGTGGTGTTACCAATCTAACAAGTCCAGTGCTGCTATCATATGTTGCCTGTTTCACAAACCCTAAACTGTTTTCACCTTGTGCGTAAGGATAAGCAGTAATGTAAAAACTTATTGTTGGTTGTGCCAATTGACCATTTTGTATTGGATACATAAATTTAGAGAAAGCTCTTGATGGAGTTGCGTATATCACCAGAACGTTCTGGTCGTTGGGGTAACGTGATAAATGTGTTGTATTGTTTAACCATTCTTTTATAGCTTTTGAGTATGGACGAAAAAGAAAGTATTCGAGTGGTTGCGCCATATTACCTACCTAGCGACTGCATCAAAACTATTCCTTATGTAATAGCCGGGATTTATTTCTATCAGTTCCCGGTCCTGATTATATATCACTCCACCATATTCAAATAGAGCAGGGATGTTTTGCTCTTCGGCTTCTAAAGGTTCAAAAGTCAAAGTAAGTCTAATCTTTACCTCCTCACCATCAACATATACCTCAGCCATCTCAATATAAGGATTTTCCTCATATGCTTCTTTGAGAACTTTTGCTCTTTCAAGAAACTGTCTTCTAACATTATCTTTAAGGATATTTCCAATTTTGTTTAAGTGATATTGTTCGAACATTATCCACCCATTTTTATCAATCTTCTGGCTGATACATTATACAAGAACTTATCACCATCATCGGCTGTAACAAGATACTCATTCTTTCTGTAAGGCTTGATATCTAAATCGCCTTTATCTGGGCTGAACTTTTGTATCAACTTCATCTTCTTTATGGCGTTAAGTATTTCAGGAAACAATCTCTTTGCTTCACTTTGGTCCCATTCCATTTTATTTACCTGATTGCCTTTCAAGTTAAATATTTTATTTCCAGGGATTTTCTCCCCTACTATTTCCGCTTGTAATTCGTTTAACAATTCCTTTATCTTCATACTTTACTCCATTGATATTCGGTCTTTAATTCCGTATTGATGTTCTATAATTTGTTCCTCATAATCTCCAGGTAAACTTACTTGGTCCATTCTTGCAAGATTACAAGAAAGGGTATATTGGACAAAATCCCATCCAAAATCTCCACTTGGATTTGCGTTCATAACTTCATAGAGCCGCCACTTGTTACTCATGATTAAATCACCATACTCAATTACATCAGTTATGTTATCATATGTATGGTCTAAAGAATACACATTTAACGTAGCACCTTGAAATGTTGAATTAGCAAAATCAACAAGATTAACACTACTATCGTTTCTACCCTGTAATGTAACACTAAAATCATCTATTGTATTAATTGCTGTTCCAAGTTTCTTTGTAGTGTTATAGTCAGTAGTAGTTAAATCATATGTTGCTAATACAGAGCCATTCTTCCTTACCACAAAAGAAGAACCTGTCTTTGCTGCTGCCGGAATATCGGTACTATCACCATCATATGTTATATACATATCGGTAATATGACCACCACTTAAAGCTCTAACTCGTTGTACCATATCT
>Ga0307376_10002523_pt1 | contig 17898 bp, 14 predicted proteins | sample TR2MG_FD_202536 | JGI IMG/M metagenome (GOLD analysis project Ga0307376, IMG submission 202536) | Soil microbial communities from Risofladan, Vaasa, Finland - TR-2 | ecosystem: Environmental > Terrestrial > Soil > Coastal area > Acid sulfate soil | place: Finland: Risofladan, Vaasa | collected...
CAAGGTGGAGCTCAAATATACCGAACTTTTGGTCCCCACGCATAATGTTTATGAATTCGTCTATCCCACGGTTGTCGGACCCCGCTATGTAGACCAGGAATCCCAGGAAACCAGTCCTGATGAAACGTGGACCTCCAACCCATATCTGCATCAGGGAGATCCGCCAACGTATACCTTCAATATGAACGTCGATATTGCGGCGGGCGTTCCCATCAAAGACATTACCTGTCCTTCACATCAGACCCGCGTCGATTACAAGGGCCCGGCCTTTGTCTCGGTTCATCTCAATCCGTCCGAAAAACACGGGAGCAACCGGGATTTCATCTTGGAATACCGACTTGCCGGCGGCAAGATTGAAACCGGGCTTCTCCTTTTTGAAGGAAAAAATGAAAACTTTTTTCTCCTTATGATGCAGCCGCCCAAAAAGGTCTTACAAAACCAGATACCGCCCCGTGAATACATATTTATTGTGGATGTGTCCGGGTCCATGCACGGCTTTCCCCTGAACATATCCAAAAAACTTCTCGAGGATCTCATCGGCAATCTTCGATCCACAGACCGATTCAATGTGCTTCTGTTTGCCGGAAGTTCCCACCTGATGTCGGAACAGTCCTTGCCTGCAACCCAAGGAAACATCACACGGGCCATAAACACCATTGAACGTCAGCGCGGCGGCGGCGGTACGAGACTTTTGCCGGCCCTTAAAAAAGCCCTTTCCCTGCCGAAAACCAAAGGATACTCCCGAAGTATTGTCATTGCCACCGACGGGTACGTCTCGGTGGAAGACGAGGCATTTGACCTGATCCGGAACAATCTCGGTAAAGCCAATATGTTTACGTTCGGCATCGGATCCAGCGTCAACCGCCACCTCATCGAAGGGATGGCAAGGGTGGGGATGGGAGAGCCCTTTGTCATTACCAATCCTGAACAAGCACCTGAAACGGCCAACAAATTCAGAAAGCTCATTGAATCACCGGTGCTGACCGGAATCGAAATCGACTTCGGCCGGTTCGAGGCCTACCATGTGGAACCGCCCAGCGTTCCGGATGTTTTGGCGGATCGGCCCGTCATTGTCTTCGGGAAATGGCGCGGCAGACCTCGCGGCACCATCTCTATAGAGGGTTTTACCGGAAAGCATCCCTTTTCAAAAAAGGTGGATGTCTCCAAGATAACGCCCTTGAAAACAAACTCGGCGCTGCGCTACCTGTGGGCACGGCACCGGATCGCCCTTTTGGACGACTACAACCGGCTCAACCGTCAGGACGAGCGAGTCAGAGAAGTCACCAATTTAGGACTGACGTATAACCTGCTAACAGCAAATACTTCATTTGTCGCCGTGGACACCCGGGTTCGTCTCAAGGATGGGCAGGCGGTCACCGTCAAGCAACCCCTTCCCTTACCCCTGGGCGTCTCCGATTATGCCGTAGGAGAGAACCGATCTTTTTCCGGAAAATCGGTCTCCTCCTTTGCAGCCGCCCCTTTGGTGTCGGGCATGAAGAATCAAGTCGTTGAAGAAAGCCTTGAACGCAAAAAGGAAGACCGCTCGGCTTCCGAGCCGGAAATGGATGCGTCCATCCGCGAGAAAAACCCTGTGGAATTGGGCAACGTTACGGTAACAGACGGCGTATCTGATCAATCTGTTCAGAAACTGCTGAAAAAACACCTTCACAAATTCAACCGATGTTACAAGATTGCCCTGAAAAAACAGCCCCGTATAAAAGGGAATGTCGTTTTCAAAATAATGATAGATCGTGCCGGTCGCGTTTTAAACGTTCATCTGGATAAAGACGACGCAAAAGATAAAATTTTTGAGCGCTGTATGCTCAAAAAACTGAAAGAACTTCGATTCCCGCCATTGAAAAAAGGAAAAAATAGTGTCATCGTCGTTACATTCGTGTTGAAATAAACGCCGAAGAACAACGCACATGAAGGGGGCGGATCATCCTGTAATAGTGATGAAGTCTCTGTAATGGAGATGGAGCGAAGGGGATGAGTCAGCTCGAAGAAAGATTCAGCCAACCAGAATACTGGGAGGAGCTAATTTCTTTCTGCGTCGGCTTGAAACTGAGAGGCTTCAAGAGAATGGCTGACAGGAGCCGTATGAATCGAGAGGTTCACGTACGGTTCTGTGGGGGACTGGAGGTGAGATTCCTCCGGTCTACCCGACTTCAAAGGTCGAATAGTGAAGATTTCGAACCGAAATCAAATCTTTGATTTCTTACCTGTCACACATACTGAAGTAACTTTAATCGTTTTACATATATCTCAAAAATGAAAAGCCGACCGATACCGTTAGTATTCAAAATTATAAGAAAAAAAGTCTTGTTCTAAATGAAGCACCCTGCCTATAATTAATTCATGGAGACGGTAAAGATTAAGAAAATTTCAGGAAGGCGGAAGGTTTTTTGTCCTGTATGCAAAATGTGGGTCAGCTTAAGCTTATTTAAAAAGCAGGATAATACTCTTGTTTGCCCTTTTTGCGGTTTTGTTATCGACCAAGATGAACAAAAATGGCAATTTGTGTGAAAAAAGTTGTGCTTTCTTGCCAGTCTATCAAACATTCACAACAAAAACTCATATACAGATATCATATTTTTCTGTGTCAGACCAGCTTGTTGGTCGGATCTCCTTCTTCAACCATTGATCTTAGAATCTCTCTTTCATGGTCGAGTGGAAGCCGACCTGTTAAATAGGCGTAGCATACGTGATCATTGGTTTCGTTGGTGAAAATTGCTTCGGCTTCTGACCGACCGGAGTCCTCTATTTTAGTGATTGTGATCGTGCAAGTGATCGTGTCGCCGAAATAGACAGGCTTGATGAACTTAAAGTTCATTCCCGTAGCGAGCCAACCCACCTGGCCACCAAACTCACAAATCATTGATCCGACTATTAGGCCATGACAAATGAGTCCTTTGAACCCTTTAGCTTCAACCCAACGGAAATCATAGTGGACTGGGTTGTAGTCTCGGGTGATGTCACCAAAGTACTCAGTTTCCTCGTGAGTGAATGTTCGCGAGTATTTAAACAAATCATTCACTTTCAGGCCTTCTATAGCTCGTTGACGTATAAGATTTGGCATGAATTTATCCTCCGATTGGGCAACCACTATGAGTTTCAAAACTTAATGAATTGTTAGAAAAGTACCTTAAAAAAGCAAAAAAGGCAAACCCCCGAAAATGGATTTGCCTTTAATGAAAAACGATATCCCAAATTTTTTGGACCTCTGATATTTAAATTTTCATAGCAGAAATCAAAGGTCGGGATTTCATAATTTACAAGGGGACTCGTCTATGGTCTTTAGATATAATTCATCACCGGTTACCTGAAGATAAAATACTGGAAATTCGGTCCAAGCACTTGTGTTAATATACCTAATACCATTGAAAACTATATCCTCTGGGTAGTGAGTATGGCCACAGGTGACCGCTTCATATCCATTTTTCATGGCACAATTCACCGCATTTATCATTACATTTTTACGGAGAAACTTGTAAAAGAGCCCCCATTTCTTGGCATATTGGGCCACATGCACTGGCCTTGCTCCCAATTTCACCCTCAAATCATGCATCAGTTTAAAAGCCTGCATGAAAGCTTGGTTTCTGGGCATAATCTCGTCAAAATCGTCTCCATGGGCAATTAATAGTCTATGCCCTAAGTTGTAAAGACGAGTAAAGTTGACTTTCTCAAACCCTTTAGGCACATATCCATTATCATGGTTACCTCGTACCCAAACGACCTTTTGACGGTAAGATTTCTGCTCAATAAGGTCAAGGATCCGCTGATGCGGTGGCTTTAATTTCTTATAAGGATTGTCTATAATATCCCCATTTAAGATAAGTTCGTGATCTTCAGAAATATTCCCGAGAAAATGCTCGAAGTCGTCATATAAAAAATGGTGAGATCCTATATGTAAATCGCTGACAATGATTGCGTTCATATAAAGTGAATCTTCCTTCAATCTTTCTTTTGGGCTAAAAACAAGGCAGAGCCATTGCTGACCCTGCCTGTTTATAGTATTTTTAATTTTTCAATGTTCTTTGTTTTCGTCTTCTATCGTTCCCGCTTCTCCTATCCTTACCAGACCTGCGTTCAGGCATATGTCCGTTATATGAGTATTGTCGCCTTTCTATATCTGATCGTCTAACGCCATTATCAGGTAATATGTGTTTCATAATATAGACAACCTAATTTTGTTAAGGCTTTTAAAAAATGTTTAATTAAAAGCCAATCATTTAAATATGAAGGCTTCCCTAAATGCCGTTATTAAGCTCGGTGCTTATCAAATTTGGTATATATACCTGACCGAGAACTAAGATGCACGTGCACCAGAGAAGCCAATAATTAAGTGCCATCTCAAACTCCCTTTTTAAGTATAACCTTTGGAGGCTCTAAGCCATCACGTGGTTTTTTATTTAGGTGTTGAAGTTGAGTGGCACTTAATTGCGTTAATTCTGATTTCAACGCATGTTTTGATTTTTCTTTATTATGAAGCAGAAACCATGCCAAATTTTTCAGGTAAATATATCTGATATAATCCTAAATAGTTATCTTGTCCAATAATATTAACACTACCCAATATTATGAATAATATTTACCATTTTCTATGAAATTTATTTCATAATTTTAGAAAAATAAGGCTGGAAGTGTAAGAAAGAACAGGCTGGTTTGAAAAAGCCTATAAAAATGCAATTAGACTTTTACTTATCAATGTATATCCAGGAGTAATGATTTCGTGAACCTTCAATTTCCAGAAAGTGAAAGTTTATAACCGAAATTATAAAAAGTACAGATCACTTATCAGTATTCAAAATCCGATCTTTTTACAGATATCGTATAAAAATTCCTCAATTTGGCAAGCTAAAATCGGGGTTAAAAAGTAATTTTATTAGATTAAAATAGTTGGAATTAGAGTCCCACCAATAAATGAGAGGTAATTACTTGATATCACAACTTAACCTGAATTTTTGTGATCGAAGAGATATAGCAGATAGAAAAAGGGCGGCTAATAATTATCAGAGCCATTGATTCCTTTCTGTCATCGACATCTAAAAAGATCTATTCCCAAAATCCTTTTGCGGAACTCAAGGGTGCCTGACACCGCCGTAAATATAAATGGTGATTCTTTCTTCGATGCTTTTTTTCATTCCCGGCTGGGAAATCCTGTCCGTCTTTGACAGTTCAATACGCTTTACGCTGTAGTTCTCTTCAAGATGCCTGGAAAGGGAATTTAAAATATCTTGTTGGGCATATGGCGTATTTGGATATGCGATATTTTTTCGGACAATCACATTTTCTTCGATCTCACAGTTGATTTCGGCGGTGTTTTTAGATGTTCCCTTCACCCCAAATCTGCTGTCTGCGTTTTCTTTGAAAACCGGTTCAAAATACTTGCAATAGCTTCCGCTGGTTAGCGATATGGTGTCCATATAGCCGACACCGTATTTTTTATTTTCAAAAGTGAAAATTTTGCATTTCGGCGCTTTGTTTGAATCACTGATAATGCGAGCACAAGATTCACAGGTTGCATCCCTTAATTTTTCTGAAGAGAATTCTTCAAGCTTCTTTTTGTCCTTCCGGGTTGATAAAAATATGTCCGAAATGTCATCGAGTCCCCGACCCAGGCGCTTTTTTCCCATTTTCCCCCTCAGATCTCGACTACGGAGTTTTTGCCTCCAAATGAATTATCGACTTGGTAGGAACTGTTTTGATCTTCAATCCATACATCATCTATTAGAAACCTGTATTGGTATGTACCCGGTGCAAGATAGATACGTTTTGACCATGTCCCATCTTTTTTACGTTCCATGAGAGATTCTTCGGATGTGTTCCAATTGTTGAAGGTCCCGACTATTTTGACGCGATTTGCTTTAGGCGCATGGTAGAAAAATTGCCTTTCAACCATGGTTGGTAAAGGAAAAGGTTTTGTTTGTTCGACAAGTCCTATTCCAAGAACTTTTTCCTCTGCGATCACTTCCTTCGCAAGAGCCATATAGTCGCTGAAGCCCTTGGCTTTTTGATCATAATCAACAATGGATCTGCCAAAACTTGCGGCTTCCTTCAACTTAACGTTGGTATTTACGACTGTTCTAAACATAAATTCCTTAAAATGATTTTTGATATCCTGTAAAACTTCTTTTGAGATTCTAGTCCGTTTATCGTACATCGTAGCAATGACTTTTATCCGAATTTCATGCCCTGTTTTTTCCCGAACCAGTGTTATTATTTCCAGCAGCCTGCTAATCCCCTGTAGTGAAAACAAGCTCATCTCAATAGGAACAATCACCTCCGTCGAAGCAATGAGCGAATTAAACGTCAGCAATCCGAGGCTAGGGGGACAGTCAATGATGATGTAATCATAAATTTGATTTAAACCGTCAATTGCTTCTTTAAGTTTGGTCTCCCTGCCTTGCACCATGGAAAGATGCTGCTCAAACGTACTCAAAGAAATATTTGATGGTGCGATATCGAAATTGTCGTCAACCTTAATCGTCACGTCATTGAGAACTACTTTCGCGTCATTCGAATAGCAAAGCGTGTCGAAAACTGTTTTTTTCAACTCCCTGATATTGATATTTAAACCTATCGCAGAATGCCCCTGAGGATCCATATCGATGAGAAGTACCTTTCGACCTTTATGGGCCAAGCATGCAGATAAGTTAATTGAGGATGTTGTCTTTCCGCATCCTCCTTTTTGGTTGGCAATCGAGACAATCCTCACCATTACCTCCTTTTTCCCAATAATATCATTTGAGCTGTCAAAAAACGCTTTACATCATGGTGCCGACATAATCATTCAATTTGTATAGCTTTGATGATCTTGAAGAAAACCGTTAGGTGTGGTTCTGGAGGAGGTATTTCAAGTGAGATTTCTGAAGGTGCGTCTACGCTTCAAATGTTAAAAAAAGCATTTCATCGCTATAAAATTGGAAATGAATCGGTCAGCCACCACTTATTCACGAGCCAGAATAACCATTATACTGCTCTCGTTATCACCAAAACGGTTTCTTCTTTCAAGACAGGTTTGGCTTTGCCGATGAATTAATAAAGCCTCCAAAAGGATATAGAACTCCTATGGAGGCTTCATGTGGACATTTTAGGACCTCTTTCATCATGATATATTACCGTTCAAAGGTTAATATGTGAAAAAGATCTAAGTTCTCTAAGCCATATTATGAAACATATTGTGTGTCAAGTAAAAAATAATACAATATGTTGTGGTAAAAAACCACGTTATCATTAACATAATTTTAGAGGTTATGTGCATAGAACGGTTTTAACTGGATAATATACGGCTAAGAGATAACAAGGAGAATTCCCAGCTAAAAATATAGGTTTTCCTTTAAAACAGGTGGATATTTGGAAAAAATAACATATGCTAAATGACGGCATGCTCAAAAATGGCTTTTTGGGCAACCTCCCAACATACATAGCATTTTCGTGAATCTTCGATCACTGCTATTGATCACCGTGTCTTTCTTTGGGAATTTTGTGATATCGTTTTCCAATAAGGGTCCTTATTCGGGGGCGTGTCTTTTTGCTTTTTTATGGATTTTAGATATATGTAATCGGTTAGAATTGACGTTGACTGGATGTTATGGCAAGATCTGCTATTAACAAATGTCTCTGAAATAAAACTGTTAATTTAGATGAGGGAATTAACATGTTCTGCATAATCGGAAGCCGGTATATCATGAAACATTCCTCTGTGATGTGTAGACATGGCTGACACTTCCTATTTCCGCCTTCAATTTATTGTCTTTGCCCTGGTGGCCGCCTCCTTCACGAACATTTATATCACTCAACCCGTATTGCCTGTGTTGCAGGATGAGTTCGCAGCGGACATGGTATTGGTTTCTTTCAGCGTATCGGCGGTTATCCTTGGCATAGCAATATCCAATCTTCCCTTCGGTTTTTTGGCAGATCGGTTGCCGGTCCATCCCATTATTTTAACGGGCGGTGTTTTGGTGGCTTTTGGCGGTTTGGTTTGTGCGGTGACCAAAGACCTTTGGGTTTTAATTGCAGCACGGTTTCTCCAAGGCCTCTTCATCCCTGCCTTGACAACCTGTCTTGCAGCCTATCTGGCAAGGGTTCTTCCGGTAGCGCGGCTAAACGTCGTAATGGGCTCATATGTTTCCGCTACGGTGCTCGGTGGATTGGGGGGTCGCTTGCTGGGTGGTTGGATACACCCGCCGTTGCACTGGCGCCATGCTTTCGTATCTGCTTCGATTCTCATCCTCATTGCAACATTCACGGCCTTTCGGTGGCTTCCGCGCACTTCAATTGAAAACAAACGGCAGTATATTACCCTCAGTTATTGGGCGTTACTAAAGCGCTGGGAGCTGTTACTTATTTATTTCTGTGCCACAGGAAGCTTTTTAATTTTCTCGTCGGTTTTCAATTACTTGCCATTTCGGATGACTGCGCCGCCTTTTGGTTACTCCACCGAACTAACGACGCTCCTTTATCTCGTGTATATCGTGGGAATCTTTATGGGGCCCACAGCCGGTCGAGCCAGTAACCGCTTTGGAACCGGGAACACTTTACTGGGGGGTGTCGCCGTTTTAGGGGTTTCATTGACGCTTATCCTACTGCCTTCCATTACTGCGGTCATACTTGCGCTTTTAGGTGTTTGTGCCGGGTTTTTCACCATCCATGCCGCGGCTGTTGGTGCCCTTAACCGTAAGCTTTCCAGCGGCCAAGGGCGTGCGAATGCTCTTTATGTGTTGTTTTACTACATGGGGGGGTGGCTTGGAATTACCTTGTCCGGATTTGCTTATAAACAGGGCGGTTGGCGTGCTGTGATATATTTTTGCTTGTTCTTTTTGGTTATTCCATTGAGCACGGGTATTGCAGAACGTAAAAACAGACGCCGCCGAACATCCCCATGAATAGGATTAAGATATGAGCGGACACAGCAATGAAGTTCTTGTCTTCAGCGAACGATTCGGCCGTCACAGTTATGGACCCAATCACCCCTTGAAGGTGGAAAGGCTCCGGTTAACCATGGATTTAATCGAAGCCTATGGGTTGTTCGATCACCCCGAGATACCCTGGGTGGAAGCCCGGGAGGCGGATGAACATGACGTGCGTCTGGTCCACGATTCCGAATACATAGAAGTCCTCCGTCAGGCCAATACCGGCCAGGCGCCGGCACAAGCAGCGCACTATGGCCTGGGGAGCAGCGACAACCCGGTATTTTCAGGATTATATGACTGGTCCCTGCTGGTCACCGGAGCGACGTTGGAATGCATTCGCCAGGTAAGATATGAAAATCGCCGGATCGCATTCAATATTGCCGGTGGGCTGCATCATGCCCGATCCGCCCGATCTTCCGGGTTCTGTTACTTAAATGATCCGGCCATCGGAATTGCCCGAATGATTCAGGATGGTTTGCGCGTTGTTTACCTGGATTTAGACGTCCATCACGGTGACGGCGTTGAAGCGGTTTTTTATAACACGGACCAGGTGTTGACCATTTCCCTTCATCAACACGGTCACACCCTTTTCCCGGGCACCGGATTCCCCGAAGAAATGGGGCAAGGGCCGGGCCGTGGTTTTGCCGTCAACGTACCTCTGGCGCCCGGCACCGATGATGATTTGTATCTTTGGGTGTTTAATGAAACGGTTCCGCCCTTGGTGCGTGCCTTTGACCCTGATGTACTGGTAACCCAGCTGGGGGTGGACACCTTTACAACCGATCCCATCGCTTCGCTGAACCTTACGACCGAAGGTTTTTGCAAGCTGATTCGAGAGATCAAGTCCTGGGGATTTTGTTGGGTTGCACTGGGCGGCGGCGGATATAACATAATGAACGTTGCACGGGCGTGGACCTCGGCCTGGGCGATCATGAAAGGGGTTGAGCTGTCCGACGACCTGCCGGACGACTTTATCAGCAAGCACCGGCACTTGCTGGGGAAAAACCTAAAACTTTCGGAACCGGCGCCCCTGATCATCTCCGTCAGCCGGGAAACCGCTCAACGGGCCCGCCAACTGGCCGATTCGGTTGTCGCCTGGATTAAGGAAAATATTTTTCCGCGGGTGGGTGCCTGAAAAGATTCAAGGATTCAAGTGAAATACTGAAAAACTTTTCTCATATATTTAGGAGGATACGATGAATGGTCATATGCTGAAATCATTGCCGGATTTTCTCGAGGTATTGGGTCTTGACGAGGAACCTATGGGGCTTTTTTATACGGATAAAAAACCGGCCGAAGGCTTTGCACCCAAGCGCATCGATTTGCCCACCCGGGAAAAAGAAATAAAAAACGAAATTGACTGGCAGAAGGTGTTCGGTCAATTTTCCTGCGTGATGGGCCATATCTGGCGCGCTCGCAAAAAAAAGGCTACGGCGTATTTTTCCGAGGAACTGTTCGGATGTCCCGGAGGGGCGTTCTGGCTGGGGTTTAACAAGCCGCAGACCGAAACCATTATCAATTACGTTTCCACCGGCATTCCAAACTGGACCGAGGGCGAGTTGTATTGTGATTCACCGGACGCGCTCAGACGAATTTTCGAATATGTCGACCCTCGGCCGGCACCCCATAAATTTTGTATTGTAAAACCCATCAGCAAATTTTCAGATGACGAAGTGCCGGAACTGGTCGCATTTTTCACACGTCCGGAATCTCTGTCCGGGCTGCACCAGCTGGCGGCTTTTGTGACCCATGATCCCGAAGTGGTCGTGTCGCCATGGAGCGCCGGATGCGGGAGTGTTGCGGTGTGGCCGTTGCACTATTTATCAAGGGGACAAAACAAGGCGGTGATCGGCGGCTGGGACCCTTCTGCCAGAAAGTTTTTTAAAACCGATGAGCTCTCGTTCACGGTCCCTTTTCAGATGTTTAGGGAGATGCTCAATCGCTTTGGTGAATCTTTTCTAACCACAAAGACTTGGGCAACGGTTCAGAAAAAGATCCTGCGGAGTAAAAAAGCTTGGGGTGAAAATCCTCAGGTTGAATGATAATGTCTATAGTGCAGGACGTTTACAAACATTACCGTATGCATCTATGCCCTACTTCATCTTTAGTTGGAGAAGAGGGTCCAAGGATTCCCCGGTTAAATGGTATATAAATTTAACAGGGCAGGCAGGGGTCAAGGATTTGATGACTCAAGGGGGCAAGGGTTTGTTTTCTATAAATTTTATCAGCGCTTTTAACATTCTTTCGATTTCTGACATGTTTTTTTTAGTGGTCCCAATTCACCTTTTTCAATTAAATCTAAATCCCGGCAAAGGACTCAACTGTTACAAGGAGCCTACAATGAAACGCTTTTTACCATTTGTCAAAAACGCGACAAAACACCTGTCGATGTTCGTTTTAATCCTCTTTACCTTGTCCGCCTGCGCATCCCGCTCTTACATGAAGGTCAATTACCAGTTGCCGGATAAAATTCCGGATACGCCGGCGGTAACAGAGATCCGTTTGAGCGTGGTGGATCAGCGGGACACTCCGGACCCGTTAACCGCCAGCGCCCGGGATAAGCTCAAAAATTTTCAGGGAAACTATATGCTGATCATGGCGCCCAAAGGTGAAAACGCCCCCATGGAGGGGGTTTACGGTCTCAGCACCTTGTTCGAAACGGTGTTCCAAAAGCGCCTGAATCAGATGGGAATCCGGGTGGCCGATTCCAGCTCCCGGCAAATTCCGGAACTTAAAGTGGCGATTACGCGCTTTCAGCTCGATCTTAAAGATTACAAATGGCACTTCCGGATGAACTATGCCGCCAGCCTGATAAAAGACGGGAATGTCCTGGTGAAGAAAACATTCGATGGACAAGCGGAACGCCTCGATGTCCCGGGTGTGGATGATTCCGGTACCACGGTGAGCGAGATGTATGCCGACTTGATCAATCAGCTGGATATTGCGGCCCTCTTGAGCAACCTACCACCCTCCTAGCGGAAGGCTCTCCATTGGCGTGCCGCTTCAGTGCCCGTTTTTATCCATAAAGGCGCTGTAAGAAATAATTCATCTGTTTGTACCACCAGGGCCAGTCGTGATTCACGTCGTAGCCCCAGAAATCGACCCAGGCCGGAATCGATTTTTCTCTAAAAAGGGCATCCAGGGAGCGTGTATCGGCAGCGGCTTCCGCTTCCCAGGCGCCTTGACCCACACAGACAATGATTTTACGGTGCCGGCAGCGATCCGGATACCGGGGATCGTTGATTCCCGAAAGATAGTGAACAGGAGAATTGAAGTAAACGGCAGGGATGTCGGCGGCCGAGAGTCCGAACTCGGCCCGATCCAGGCGATAGAGGCCGCTCAAAGCGATGGTGCCGTCGAAAACATCCGGATGCTTGAGGAAAAAATTCACGGCGTGATAGGCGCCCATGCTGCAACCGCTGGCCATCACCCGTTCATTCGGTAAGCGGCAGTGATCGCGGATAAACGGAACCACCTCTTCGACCACATAACGGTCAAAGGCTTCGTGCCGCGCATTTCGATCCGCCGGCGGAACGGCGAAATTGTACCAGGACTCTGCGTCGATGCTGTCGATGCAAAACATCTTGATCTTGCCGTCATCGATGAACCCGTCAACGGCGTTGATCATCCCCATGCCTTCATAATCAAAATAACGGCCCCGGGAGCAGGGAAAAACGATAAACGGTTTTCCCCAGTGTCCGTAAATTTTCAGGGCCATATCCCGATTCAGATTCGGGCTGAACCATTGGTGTTCTTCAATGTGCATATTTTAAGTTTCAGTTGCATGGATATAATCAACGATCTCAAAGATATCGTCTGATTTTGCCGATCTGAAAATATAGCCGATATCGCCCAGGGCACTGCTGAAGACGCCGGGGACGCTGGCCACCTGGACCATGAAGTCACCGTAACGGGTCATGATGTCTGCATGTCCGTGACGATATTGCTGGTTGTTTTTGCGGCTCGCGTAGCAGCAGTGATGCGTGCGGGTATAGAAAAGTTCCGTGCGCCGGTGCACCAGCAGTTCGGCCCATACCCGATAAATATCGATGTCACAGGCATAATTGAACATATCGGTGGTAAAGCCGCCCGGCGGGCGCATGTTCACCTCCAGCCCTGTATAGGTGTCCGGAGCGGTTTGAAAAAATTCGATATGAAAAAAACGCTCCCTCACCTCGAACGCCTGTATGCACCGGCGCCCCAGCGCTTCCAATGTTGGGGGAATCTCCCGCAAAGAGTAGTAATAGATGTGGCGCGCCTCGTTGACCGTTTCCATGATTCCTTGACTGAACGTATGCGCGGTGTAGAACACCAGTTTGCCGTTGCGGTCGGCCAGTCCGTCAAAAGAATAAATGGTGCCGGAAATGAATTCTTCCATCATGTATTCCACCGCCGGCTTGTTGGCAAAGAACGTTACCAGATCTTCATCGCTGTCCAGGCGATAGGTATCCAGGGCACCCACCCCTGCATCGGGTTTGGCCACCACCGGATAGCCCGTCTCGCGGATTAAATCCTTGGCGTCTTCCAGGGTCTGCACCACCCGTCCCCGGGGCACCGGTACGCCGGCCTCCCGAAATTTGTCCTTCATCCGGGATTTTCGGCGGATACCGTCAATGTCGCGGCCTCGAACACCAACGATATTGAAATCGTCCCGTATCCGAGCTTCGGTGCTCAACCAGTACTCGTTCAGCGACTCAAACCGATCGATCTTGCCGTACTTGTGGGTGAAAAATCCGCAGGCCCGCAGCATGGCATCGTAGTCGTGCATATCATCGATTCGAAAGTACTCTGTAAGAGAATCACGCACCTCCATGGCCAGGTGATCGTACAACGGATCTCCGATTCCCAGCACATTGGCCCCGGCCTGTTTCAGATGGCGGCAGAAACGGTGGTACTGGGGCGGAAAGTGAGGTGAAAGATATACGATGTTCATGGTTTTTCCTTTAATTTCATTTTCTCCTCAGGGTTTTTGCAGAACAAAATATCGGGATGGCCATCCGGCTTTTAAGAATCACTTCAAATAGTCTTGATAGACCGGCTCGAACATCAGAGATTTGACATGGGTTGACAGGTCATCGGGTTTCGGGCTCGTTGCAAGGCCTCTTTTATAAACCACCTCGGCTACGGCGCCGGCGATGTGTGCTGAAACCGCTCTGATTTTTGTCAGGGGCGGATAAATGCATCCCACGTTATAATCTTCTTCGGATACGAGTTCAGCCAGCGCTTTTGCAGCGATGAGGAACATCTCGTCGGTCACATGTCGGGCCCCTGCCGCAATCGCCCCCAACCCCACACCGGGAAAGATATACACGTTGTTTCCCTGCCCCGGCACATACCTTTTGCCGTTGAAGGTGACAGGCCCAAAAGGGCTCCCGCCTGCAAAAACAGCACGTCCCTGGGTCCATTGATACGCTTCTTCGGCCGTACATTCGGATTTGGACGTCGGATTCGACAGAGCAAACACAATGGGTCTTTCATTGTTCCTTGCCATGGCTTCCAGCACCGGCTGGGTAAAGGCTCCATGCTGACCCGAGACCCCGATGATGGCGGTGGGCTTCAACGTTTCAACCGCAGTGAGAAGATCGGGAATGAACGCGTGATCATGGGCATAGGAACGCTTTTGCCGGGCCAATTTTTCACGGCTTTTTACGACCAGACCTTTGGAGTCCACATACCAGCACATGGTCCGGGCTTCTTTTTGAGATATGCCCTGGTCCGTGACGGCGGAGACGATGAGATCCCCGATTCCAATGCCCGCTTCCCCGGCACCGAGAAACAGAATTTTCTGGTCCTTTAGATGTCTTTTTGTCATTCGCATGGCCGAGTTGATTCCCGCCACGGCAACACTTGCGGTGCCCTGAATATCGTCATTAAAGCAGCAAATCCGGTCTCGATACTTGGCAAGCAGGCGGAATGCATTGCGGTTGCCGAAATCTTCAAACTGAATGAGCGCCCGGGGAAATGCTTCTCCCACCGCCACGACAAATTCTTCAATCAGTTCATCATAGGTCTCATCATAGGGTCGCAAATTCTGCATCCCCATATAGAGCGGGTCATTTAACAATTTTTCGTTATTCGTTCCGACGTCGATGCACACCGGCAGACAGGATAAGGGATGGATGCCGGCACAGGCGGTATAAAGGCAAAGTTTTCCCACGGGGATTCCCATTCCGTCAACCCCGAGATCCCCGATTCCAAGGATTCTTTCACCGTCGGTGACCACGATAATACGAACGTCTTTGTGGGGCCAGTTTTCTAAAATCTCCCGGATTCGTCCCCGGTTCTTTTCCGCAATATAAAGGCCCCGGGCTTTCCTGAAAATGTGCGAAAACTCCTGACATGCCTGTCCCACCGTAGGGGTATAGATGATCGGCATCATTTCTTCGAGGTTCTCTTCAATCACTTTATAAAACAACGTGACATTCCGATCGTAAAGCGCCATCAGTGTAATATATTTTCCAAGATCGGTGGGTTTTCTCCGGACGCTTTCCAACACCTTGGCACATTGCTGCTCCGCAGTCAGAACCCTCGGGGGCAACAATCCCCGAATTTTTAGTGCGTCTCGCTCGGCTTCAGAAAAAGCCGTCCCTTTGTTCAAAAACGGATCCTGAAGCAGTTTCAGGCCGACCGGTAATTTTTTGGGGATGTTGGGCATTCTCCGTACTCCTTTCTGTGATGCAAATTGACGCTGGTGCTCAATTGAAAATTGACGGGTAATATAGAATAAATGACACCATGTTATTTGGGTTATTGAATACACCACCAAACAGCGTTGCACCTATTCGTTGAATTCACCTGATGAGTATCGAATATGTATAGCGATACAGTGGTCTATCCTGCTGTTGGCGTCCGATGATTTTGCGTGTATTCAGGCGGAGGTGGTGTCCTTACCAGACGTGGAGCAGCATCACGGTCAGGTCTTTATTCTTCACTTTTCATTAGATTCTGTCAAGAACGAAGATCTGCCCCTCTTGTTTTCTTTGTCGAGACAACTATCCATAATGCTTGAAAATTGTCCCATGGAGAGGTTCCAAAAATTGAAAAACACACCGCCGTCATCAGCTGATTTTGAAAAGCCCGGAACAGGCATCATTTTATATATCCGGCAAGGGTAGAAAAAACAGATTTTACCCGCATATTTCATGAAACAATACGGCTATGTGCCGTCTTCAAATTTACATCCCCGCAAGAGTTCTTCCGGGGTAATCGTGTAAAGTGCGTCCAGCATCGCTATCATGAAACTTCCCGGCGCAGAGGCAATTTTTCCGGCAACTTCTCCGGCCAGCCCGAAAAAGGCCAGTGCCGTCGCCGTTGCACTGACAGGGTCCTGGTCGACCGACAGGAACGCGCCAACAGTCACCGTGGCCGTGCAACCGGTTCCGGTTACATATCCCATGAGGGGATGACCGTTTGAGACCCGTATCACCTGTTGACCGTCTGTAATTAAATCCGTGGGACCCGTAACGGCAAGGACGGATTCGAGTTCGCCGGCGAGAATTTTTGCGGATCCCGCAGCAGCCTCGACCGAATGAATCGAATCAACCCCCTTGGTTTTTGAATCGTCCTGTCGGAGGGATAAAATCTCTGATGCATTTCCGCGAATGACGGTGACGCGGGTTTCCCGGATGATTCTTTTTGCGGCGCTGGTCCTGAGCGCTGTTGCGCCGGACCCGACAGGATCGAGTATGATAGGTGTTTTCAATTCCGATGCCTTTTTTCCGGCTTTTATCATCGATGCGATCCAGTCATCGGTCAGCGTGCCGATATTGAGAACCAGAGCCCCGGCAAAGGATACCATTTCTTCCACCTCATTTGAAGCATGGGCCATCACCGGTGATGCGCCCATCGCCAATAGGGCATTTGCTGTGTAGTTCATGACCACGTAATTGGTGATATTATGAATCAACGGCTTTTGCTTTCTTATGGCTGCCAGATTCCGAGCCGCTTTTTCTGATAAACTTTTCATGTCTAACCTCGCAGTTATTTCAAATTAAGCCCTCCATCGAGCGTAAACAAAATGCTGACAACGATAAAAAGAATCAAAAAGGCAAACGCAAGAATAAAACATATGGTCATGGGGGCGTTCATGCAAAATGTGCAGTGAGCTGGGCAAATTGATCATTGATTAGTTACCGTGAAGGCCGCGGTCTTCGAGACGTCGGCGACAGTCTTTCCGGTCAAAACGACGGCAGGATATTGGTTTGATATTATGGATGGCACAAAAAAAGCGCGGTTCACCAAAGTACTGAAACAGAAATGGGCAGAGTTGTTGATTTTCAACTGTTTCACCGGCAAGGAAGCCAAGCCAGTGATTCGGATAAATAACACCTGTTGGGGGATCCGGCGGTACGCCCCCGATCTGACAGCATACTCCGCAAATCGTGCACCAATGGCCGGAAGGGAGCCGGTGACGGGTTTCGTCCACGGGTATACAGGTAACAGTGTTGGAATCAAACAGGGTTTGAATGTCGTGTCGAATCCTTAGAAAGGCTTTCGCCCATTCCACCAGTTCCCGGCCCAGGCTCGGTTCCAGGTCCCATCGCCGCTTGTTGATAAAAAAGCGCATGCCGACCACATCGGCAAATATCGTCTGTTCCAGCATGCCCAAGGGAAAGTAGGGGTCCGGTAATGCCCGCAACAAAATGGAGACATCTGCTTCGCGATGAAAACGAGCGAGCAACCGCTCAAAAAACCGGTTTGCAGCATGCTGTTGTGCGGTATCCGGGCTGCTCAACAGATTTTGCTGTAAGCCGGCATACTGTTTGAACAATTCCGTGATATGATGCTGGTTACAGTTCATGGGGGAATGCTTTTTGTACCCTAATTGAGCGCAAACAAAATGAAGGTCTGTACTTCAGGGACATCTTAACAGACCTGACCCGCTTGTTTTTGCTGAATCTGAGGGATCTGACCACTGTCAAGTTTCGTTCACGACATTTAAGAGTATATCGTTATATGTGTCCAAGAAAAAACTCACAGTCTG